>OMGP01002794.1_pt1 | contig 10372 bp, 7 predicted proteins | sample 1646091 | NCBI WGS metagenome assembly OMGP01 (sample SAMN05578580, study PRJEB25193) | human gut metagenome | biome: Human Microbiome; feature: human-associated habitat; material: feces | host: Homo sapiens | place: USA:Birmingham | reverse complement strand
GGCGGGGAAGGTTGATGTCGGCAATCAGTACCTCGGCACCCATTCCGGCAGCTATTTGTGCGGCATTGGTGCCCACAATGCCGCCGCCCAGGATAAGTACGCGTGCGGGGCGTACACCCGTCACGCCACCCATCAGTTTCCCTTTGCCGCCTTGGGGTTTTTCGAGGAAGCGTGCTCCTACCTGGGTGGCCATGCGTCCCGCCACTTCGCTCATGGGGGTAAGCAGCGGAAGTGAGCGGTCTTCTTTCTCTACCGTTTCGTAGGCGATGCAGACGGCGCCGCTTGCTATCATGGCTTCGGTCAGCAATTTATCGGCAGCGAAGTGGAAATAGGTGAATACCACTTGTCCCTTTTTTATCAGTTTGTACTCCGGTGCGATGGGCTCCTTTACCTTGACAATCATGTCGGCTATGGCATACGTGTCTTCAATGGTTGGCAACATTTGTGCACCTACGGCGATGTAATCATCGTCAGAGAAACCGCTGTTTGCGCCTGCCGAGGCTTGCACATACACCGTATGACCGCGTTTTACCAACTCGGCTACTCCGGCAGGGGTCATTCCTACACGGTTCTCGTTGTTCTTGATTTCTTTAGGTACTCCGATAATCATAACCTTAAAGTTTTTATTGAGGGGTTAAACATGGCGCAAGATACAAAAATGGAGGGTACAGTGTCTCCGTACCCTCCATGTTTAAGAACAGTTTTCGTTCTCGGTTATTCATTCTTCATCGTTCATTGTCCATCAGTTTCCAATGTCCATGCCTGCATCCCCTTCTATTTCATCTGTGTCCCATGCGGCGATGGTAATCCCTTTCAGCGTCAGCCCGGCCTTGTTCAGTCTGAGGTCGAAGTTGTAGGTTTTGTTGGCCTCGGTAGTGAGGTTTTCGCTGGAACTCATAGCCAGATAGTAGGTGTAGGTGTTGCTGCCGGAGGTGACTTTTACGAATTGGGAGCTATTGGTGAATGCCTGACCCGGCAGCACGATGGCGCGGTAGGTGGTGGCACCTGCAACGCTGTGGGCGTAGGTGGTGATGGAGGTGGTAGATGCAGTTGCAGCGTCGGTGGCAGCGGCATCATTAGCCTTTGTTACTTTGCCGTCTTCCAGATTCCACGTGCCGCTGAGGGCGAAGCCTGCGGAGCAGAGCAGTTCTACCTTGTCGATGGCGGGCAGGGAGGAGTAGCCGGTTCCTGCGGAGAGGGTGACGGTGATTTGGCTCATGCAGTGCTTCATGCTGATGCTTGCGTTGTTCGTTGCCACGGTGGTGCATTTGCCCCACAGCAGGTCGGAGGCTTCGTAGTCGGCGGCAGCGGTGCTGCTGTTGTTCTGGTCGGGCTTGATGCTGACGTTGGGCACGGTGTAGGTGTCGGTGGCGGTGTTGGTATAGGGATAGTAGGCGTAGAGGGTGTGCTGGTCGGTGACGTTCTGCCAGTAGAGGGGTTCGTCGGTGAAGCTGCCGTTTACCCATGGGGCGTTCTTGGGGTCGAGGGAGGAGGTGATGGGGGATTCACCGTTGGCACCCGTTTTGTGGGCGATGTAGAGGCCCAGTGCGTCGTCATCATCGAACTCGGTGGCGCCGATGGCGGCGCGGCTGATGGGGATATTGGTGCCGGTGGTGGTGAGCGAGAGCTTCACGTTGATGGGCTTGGTGATGTCCACTGTCTGGTCTGAATCGTTGTTACAGGCGGTGACCAGCAGGCCGAGGGTGGCTGCGAGGAGCAGCGTTTGGATACTTCTTGTTTTCATATTTGGTCTATTTATTTGTTGTTAATAATAAGTTACTTATCGGTCACTTTTGTGTAATTGTCGGGGTTTGTCAGCTCCTCAATGGTGGCTTCGGCAAGTGAAGGGCTTCCCTTGTAGTTATAGTATATGTTCGCCCAAGTCTTATTTCCCCAGTTGCGGCACTGGGTTATTTGCTCGTCGGTGAGTTCGGTAACTCCGGTGAGGAAGAGGTTCTCGGGGGAGAAATTCTGACTTCCGAGACCGTAAGTGGTGTCGCAGGTGGGGAGAGCGAAGCTGTTTTCGGTACCGGTGCCGCTAAGGACGATGCTCTTCAGGCCGGTGCAACCAAAGAAAGCATCTTCTCTGATGTCGGTGACTTGTGGCAGGTAGATGCTTGCCAGTTTCCCGCATCCGACGAAAGCTCCGATTCCTATATTGGTGACTTTTGGCAGGTCAATGCTTGCCAGGGCGGTGCAATCCTGGAAGGCTCTTTCTCCGATTCCGATGGCTTGTGGCAGGTCGATACTTGTCAGGCCGGTGCAACTCCAAAAAGCACTGACTCCGATGTCGGTGACTTGTGGCAGGTCGATACTTGTCAGGGCGGTGCAATTCCAGAAAGCATTTTCTCCGATGTCGGTGGCTTGTGACAGGTCAATATTTGTCAGGCTGGTACAATTCACAAAAGTACCATTTCCTATTTTGGTGACTTGTGACAGGTCGATGCTTGTCAGGCCGGTACAACCCTGAAGAGTATTATATCCTATTTTGGTGACTTGTGGCAGGTTGATGCTTTGCAGAGTACTATTGCCGTTGGTGAAGAGATACCAATTCGTAGGCACTTCCTTCACCGGCTCCATATAGAGGTTTTGTACGTAATTATGGCTGCTGCCCAGCAATCCTAACAGCTCGCTCTGGTCCATGCCTTCCGGTACAGAACCGCTGATGAAGAGTTTGGAGACGAGGGTAGGGGGAGAAGAGCTTCCGGCGGCATTTATCGCTTCCAGCCTGCTCTTTACGGCATTGTAGGACGCTTCCGTCCCATCCAGCAGGAGGATGTTTTCCGGTGCTGTGCCTTTTATGTCGGTACTTCCGTCCGACACTTGCAGGTACTTGCCGGGGAGATAGAATCGGTTGCCGGTGGTGCCGCCGGTGACGCTGCCGGTCTCGCTGCTGCTGCCGATTGAGCCTCCGGCGCTATATACCTTGTCCGTAAGAAAAGAGAGGGCACCGTTTCCTCCGGCTTCGCTGCAAGTAGGTCCATTAGGGGGGAGGTAGTCTGGGCTGTATTGGTGGTAAGTGGGTATCATCAACGCCCGATGCACCGCCGCACCGTCCCGGCTCAAGGTGGTGACGGAACGGGTGTCGGTGAGCTTGTCAACAAACAGATAGGAGTGTATCCCGTCAGTAGAATTGCTCACAATGGGTGCCTCTCTCAGCGCCGTCACTCCGCCTGTGTAGGCGCAGAATACGGCTTTGGCAGGTGCTTTCAGCAGGACGGCGGCGGATGCGGTGGAGAAGATGTCCACTTTCACCAGGGCGCGTTGCATCTGTAGGGGGATGGGGTCGGCGGTGGGCTGGGGTATGCGGACGGCGAGGCCGGAGGTGCGCAGCTGTTCCCAGTAGGCGTAGTTCTCGGGGGTGAAGGCTTGGGGCAGCTGGAAGGTGAAGGCTTCGCCCGTCTGCAGGGCGTAGCTGCCTCCGCTGTTGCCGTCGCTGCCGGTATATGTCAATGCCTCCAGTGGCTGCATCTCTATGGCGGGGGAGATGGCGGCGAAGTAGTAGGCGGCGGCGTCTTTCTCCCAGCGGAGGAGGTTGGCGGGGTCGGTGGGCTGCCAAGTGGCGGAGGTGACGGCTTGCGTGCCGCCGTCGGTGCTGACGGAGGTGCAGGTGTAGTTGGCGTGGCTGTAGCGGACTTCGGCGGACGAGCCGTCTGCTGCCGACGACGACCTTACGGGCACGGTCATGAATACGGTGATGGTGGTTCCTACTTTGGGGAAGCCGGTTTCCGTGGCGGGTGTGCCGGTGGTTCCGTCGGCGCGTGTCTGCCCTCCTCCTTCTCCGGCCATGGGCGACTGCTGTTCCACGCTTGTGGCGATGCAGCCTATCTGTATGGGTTGGCCTATGAGGGAGGCTGTGGCTTCACTGTCGGCACCGGGCAGGGGGGCGGTGTCGGGGCAGATGTCGTCTGTGCAGGCGCAGGGCGGCAGCAGGGCAAGCAGCAGGGTGGGGAGCAGTAGCGTCCGGCGGAGGTGGTTCCTTGTTTTCATTCGTTGGGTGTCTTTTTTAGGGTTTCGTATAAGTAGGGCCGTTCGGGGTGGGGGTGCCTACCCTTGGACGGGTGAGGGTGCATACCCTTACGGGGGTAGGGGTGCGCACCCTTATGGGGGTAGGGCCGTGGGGTGTTATCCCAACGGGTTTTCGCCGTACTTGCCCAGTTGCCGGGCTGTTTCGCGGGCTATCTCGGTGATGCCCAGTGTGCGGGGTTGTGTCTTGGCACGGAGGTAGAAGTCGTCCGTGCGCTCGGTCAGGGCGTTGTCGTAGGCCACGAGACTGATGAGCTTTTCAAAGGTTGTTGCCATGGGGTTTTGAATTATGAGTTATGAATTTTGAGTTATGGGTTATGGGGTTGGGGTTATTGGGGGGAGTCCTTGAGCCAGTGGCCGCTATAGTTGGCGGTGTCTGTCAGGCTGGCAGGATTATCCGCAGTCAGGTTGTAGTGGATGGCTTTCCAGGTGACACTACCCCAGGATTGGCATGTGGCGGCATTTCCTTCTGCCTTGAACATCTCTTCGGTGACATCGGTGAGGAAGAGGAGGGTGGCGGAGGTGCCTGCGAATGCACCATCACCAACGGTGGGCAGGAAGAAGCCAAATTGGTCGTTGGTGCCGCTGAGGACGACTTCTTCGAGGGCGGAGCAGTCGTAGAATGCGCAGACTCCTATGCTTGTCACTGCTTTGGGTATGCTGATTTCTGTCAAGCTGCTACAATACTGGAATGCGTAGCTTCCTATGCTTGTCGCTGCTTTCGGTATGTTGATTTCCTTCAGACTTCCACAGTAGTTGAATGCGCTTTGGCCTATCTCTGTCACTGTCTCCGGCAGTTGGATGCTCGTCAGATTCGCGCAGCTTTGGAATGTCCTCTCTCCTATCTTCGTTACTCCCGTGGGGATGCTGATTTCTGTCAGGCTGCTACAGTCGACGAATGCGTATTCTCCTATTTCTGTCACTCCGTCCGGCAGTTGGATGTTTGTTAGCTGGCGGCAATTAATGAATGCGTACTTTCCTATCTTTGTCACTTTCTTTGGCAGTTGAATGCTCTTTAGTGTCGTGCAGCTTTGGAATGCGCGCTCTCCTATACTTGTTATCCCTTCGGGGAGTATCACCTCTTGAAGTGCGGTATTTGTGTTATCCCCCGTTTTGCAAAATCCCTCCGGTATGGTTGTCGCCCCGCTTGCGGTGATGTAGAGGTGGCTGACCTTGAAGTATTTATTACCATTACTACCACCGATCATCTGCTCTTTCAAATTCGCCAAGTCCTGGTCGCTAATCTCCCCCGTAATCATTACCTTGATGGGGCTGTCTTGGCCGGCGCTTGCCAGTGCAGTCTTCAGTGCAGACCCATCTGCCAGCAGGCTTCCCGCTGTTTCGTTCTCCACTGTTACGAAGCTTTCTGCTTCCGTCGCCTCCACCAGTGTCGGGCTTTGCCATCCGGTGGACGTTACGCTCAATGCGCTCACCCCTGCTTTGTTTACTTTCAGTTTCAGCTCGTGGCAGGTATTGGCTTGGGTGGTGATGTCGTTGGTGGGGAGGTACTTATAGATGTCGTTTCCGATGTGGATGCTTATCATCAGTCGGTCTGCGGCAAAGGTCTGCCCCGGCAGCATCAGGGCGTAGTATGCCGACGAGGTATTGCCGTTCTTCAGCAGGCGGACATCGGTAGGGGTGGAGGCTTCGCCGTCGTGATTATGGATGACGGGCTCTCCGTCGGTATTCATGGTGAAGTAGGCTTTCGCTTGCTTGAGGTGTACGGTGGCCTTCTGCAGCTGTTCGGCGGTGATGCCGTCGCCCGGCAGCAGGTTGACGCATAGCTGCGCCATGCTGTGCTTCAGCAGCAGATTGATGGAAGAGGATGTGGCGGAATGTGTACCGCTGTAGTGCAGCAGGTCGGTGATGTGCCATTTATCGGCGGCAGCGGTATATTGCTTGCCGTCCCAGGCATTCAGGGTGCTCCCTGCGGCGGTGTTGGTTTCGTAGTCGGAGGGCATGTCGTAAACGGCAGGGGAGGAGGAAGAATAAGCGGGTCCCCACCAGGCGGTGAGGGTGTGGTTGCCGCTCCCTTGCCAGTAGGCGCGCTCGGTCTTGGTGGAACTCCAGCTGCTGTTGTTGCCGTCGTATAGTAGGTGCCGGCAGATTGGGCGCTTCCGGCGGTGAGGGCTACGTGCAGCTTTTCGTCGTCTCTGAAGCTATGGCCGGATGCCACGCCGGGCACGGCATTGGCGGCACGGGTGTTTCCTCCTTCTATGCTTACGGTTCCCAGCGTCAGCGCTTGTCCGTTTCCCCGGTTTTCGTCCTGCCCGGTCAGTTCGTTGGTGCATCCTGCCAGTATCAGCAGGCATATCATGGTACCTATGGCTGCCGTGATGGCGGTCAGTGTGCGCAGCGTTTCCCATCCCTGTGAGGTCAGTCGTTTCATGATGCAGTTCTCCATTTGGGTTGTTATAGGTTTTATTAATGTTCCTTTGCAAATGTGTCTGCAAAGTTGTTAATAATGGTATAAACTGCCTAATTTTACCCCTCGGTGCTTGTCCTGCATTGTCGCCTTGTTGTCCTGAATTGTCGCACCCCCTCTCAGAAGTGCTTCCGGAGGGGGTGCGAAGGGAAGTGCGGAGGATGAAAATCCGTCCTTATGGGGAGGAAGTCATGCTTTTATCAGCCACCTTTCTATGTTGCGCGTCCGGGCGCTGAAGTTCACGCCTATCCTGAACAGTGGGCGACCGTCGGCTTCGAAGGGTTGCGCGTAGTGCTTTTCGTCAATCTGCCGCAGCGCTTCTTCGGCAGTGCCTTCGAACTTGAACTCCATGATGTAGATGTAGCGGTCTGTCTTCAGCACGAGGTCCACACGTCCCTCGGAGGTGTGATATTCCACTTGGGTATAGAATCCCACCAGCTTGAAGACAATGAAAAGCACGTTCTGGTAGTGCAGTTCGCGGTCGCCGACAAGTTCGTAGGGGGTGTCGGCAAAGAAACTTTGCAGGCGGCGGAAGAAGGCATCGGGCTGTCCGGATTCTATCTCACGTACAAACTTCTGTATCTCGAACGGTGCCTCTATCTTGTTGAAGCGGGTGTAGAACGGCATCAGGAACTTGACGAACCCTTCTTCCACTTCCCGGTTGGGGAAGCCGAGGCGGTAGAGTCCGAACCTTGGGTCGTACTCCTTAATCGTGAGGTATCCGCTTTGGAAGATGACGGGCAGTGGGTCTTCGTCGCCATAGATGCTGTTCAGCACGTCGGCGTAGGTTTCTGCATGGGCCATCTCCTCCAGGTTGTAGTGGTTGCGTTTCAGCAGTTCCACCAGATAGGTGGGGGTGCCCGTCTCGAACCAATAGCTGCCGAACTCCTGCTTGTCGAAGGTGTTGAGCAGGCTGAAAGGGTTGTAGATTCCGATGGAGTTGTGTGTGAAGTGGTAACCGTCGTAATCTTTCTGCAAGCGTTGGCAGGTTTCCTCGTAGGTCATGTTTTGCGCCTGCGCCAGCAGCCGGATGCTTGGGGCGAATTCTTGGCGCAGCTCTTCGTCGGTGACACCGCAAAGGGCAAGGTATCGCCGGTCCATGGAGATGTCGTTCAGGTTGTTGAGGTCGCTGAACACGCTGACCTTGCCGAACTTGGTGACCCCCGTCAGCAGGGCAAACTGGATGCATCCGTCCATGGTTTTCAGTACGCCGTAGAAGGGTTTCAAGGTGTTGCGGAACTCGTTCTGCAGCGCTTTGTTGCCGATGGCTTGCAGCATGGGCTTGTCGTATTCGTCGATGAGGATGGCCACACGTTGCCCCGTCTGCTCGCAGGCACGCCTGACCACTCCGGCGAAGCGAAGGGCAAGCGTGCTTTCCGCCATTCCCGTGCCATAAAGCTGTTCCCATTCTGTCACAGCTTTTTCCAGCTGTTTGTCCAAGCTGTCCGGGGTGTCATACTTCCCTATATTCAGGTCGATGTGCAGCACGGGGCGTTTTATCCAGTCTTTCTCCAGCTTCTCCATCGCCAGCCCTTCAAAGAGTTCCTTCTTTCCCTGGAAGTAGGCTTCGAGGGTGGAGATGAGCAGGCTCTTGCCGAAGCGCCGGGGGCGGCTTAGGAAGTAGTAGCTGCCCGTCTTTACCAGCCGGTAGACAAGGGCGGTCTTGTCGACGTAGAAATAGCCGCCTTTGCGCATCTTCTCGAAGTTCTGTATGCCGATGGGGTAGATTTTGTTGCTCTGTATGGGTTCCATATTTCCGGTTCTCCTTTCTTATATATCACTTTTCTTATATATTACCTGTAACTTTCTTATATATTACTTGCAACGCACAAATATACGAATAGTTCTTGTAACTGACGGCCTGCAATCTGTTAAACTATAGGCTCTGTGCATGGTTCTGCGGACTTGTCCGGCAAAGTCTCCCGGTACTGCACGGGTGTCATGCCAAGCAGTTTGTTGAACGCCACATAGTAGGTGTTGCGGCTCTTGAAGCCCGAAGCGGTGGCTATGGCATCTATGGAATACATTCTGTTGTCTTTCAGCATCGATATGGAGTGCTCCACGCGCAGGCGGTTGATGTAGTCGCTGAAGCCGTCGGCACCGGCATATTCGCGCAGGAACGGGTTGAGGCGGTTCTTGCTCAAGGCCGTTATCTTCATCAGGTCTTCGCGGTTGAAGTCGGGGTTTAGGAAGGGCAGGTCGGTGAGTAGGGCATCTTCCATCTGCATGAACCGGCGGCGGTTGTCTTCATCGTCGGCAGCGGAGGGGGAAGTGTTGGCTTGAGCGGCAGGCGGCTCTTCGTTAGGGGCATCTTCCGGGTGAAGCGGCTGCCGGCGGTATGCCTTGCGCAGTTCTTCTTTCTGTGCCAGAAGCTCTTCTATCTGGCGGGCGGCTATCTGGTTGCGTTCGCGGGTGCGGCGCAGGTGGAGGTGCTTTTCCCATAGCAGGATGGCGAGCAGGATGGCGATGAAGCTGGTGGTGATGAACAGTACGCGTTGCCGTGCCAGCTTGTGTTGGGCTTCGCGTATCTGCGCATCCTTTTCCTGGGTTTGGTAGATGATGGCGAATTCGTGTGCCTGGCCGGCCTTTTCGCGGGCATAGATGCTGTCGGTCAGCATGGTGATGCGCTGTTGGTAGCTGTCGGCCAGTTCCGGACGTTTCAGTCCGCGGTAGGTGCGGGCATAGCGGTCCAGCAGAATCAGGTGGCCGTAGTTGAAGGTATCGGCCGGTTCGGCCAGGGCGGAAGAGGCGTCAAGAAGTTGCAGCACTTTATGGTACTGACGCGTACCCAGCAGGTAGGGGACGATTTCTGTTTGTCCTGCCTGCGATTGTGCAAAGCCGGTGCTTTGGTATTTCCGGGCGGTTTCGGCGGCTTTTTCGCTTTGTCCGTTTTGCAGGTAGTACCAGGCAAGTTTGGAGTAGAGGTAACCGTATTGCTGGTCTATGTATCCGGGCGGCGGTCCGGGCAGCAGGCTCATGCGGCTGATAACGTCGAGACGCTTCTCGCAGAGGGCAATGGCTTCGTCCAAACGCTCGTTTTCGGCCAGATAGGCGGACAAGTCGCCGTAGGAGGTGGATAGTTGGGCCAGTTCGCGCACATTGTCCGTGCCTTGCAGCAGTTCGATGGAACGGTACATGTACCGGAACGCTTTGTCGTCGAGCTTCATGCCTTGATACATGCGGCCCAAAGTGAACAGCAGTTCGCTTTCTTTGGCCTTCTGTCCTTGCTCCTGTGCCAGCTCGATGGCTTCGGTACAGATGCGGATGCCTTCTTCGTATTTGTTCAGGCGGTCGAGGGCGGTGGCGAGCTGCGTGAGGACTTGCAGTTTCCGGAGAGGAGTGTGCTGCACGGAGTCGCTTTGCAGGGCGCGGCGGATGTACCGCTCCTTGAGGTGGTACATACCTTGACGTTCGTAGACTGTGCCGCGCAGCATGTCGATGCGGAATTGCGGCAGGTGGGGAAGACGGCGGGCTTCGGCTTCGTCCAGCAGTGACAGAGCGCTGTCGGGCAGGGTGTAATAGATGCTGCGGATATGCTGTTCGGTCAGCAGGCTGTCGGGCAGGGAAGCGGAGGTTTTGTATCGGTTAGGGGTGCTTGCGGTGGAAAATAGGCTTATGGTGAGTGCCAGAGCAAGATAGAGGGGACGGAAGTAATGTATTTTCTCCATTGTTTATTTTCTCTTTTGTATGGCAAAGATAGGGATTATTTTTATCTTTGCCTGCGTTTATCATAAGAAGTTACTGCAATGAATATATACATAAAATCTGTCATTTTGTCTTTTTTCTTTATATCTGTCGGGGCTCGGGCACAAGAGGCTTCCTTCACTCCGCCTTTTGATTTTCCCATCATTTTCTCCGGTAACTTTGGCGAGATACGTGCCAACCATTTTCATGGCGGACTGGATTTCAAGACCGGTGGAA
>OMGP01002785.1_pt1 | contig 10404 bp, 8 predicted proteins | sample 1646091 | NCBI WGS metagenome assembly OMGP01 (sample SAMN05578580, study PRJEB25193) | human gut metagenome | biome: Human Microbiome; feature: human-associated habitat; material: feces | host: Homo sapiens | place: USA:Birmingham | reverse complement strand
GGGCCCCGTCCACCGCCAGATAGATGAGGGTGCACCCCTGGGCCAGAAAACCCTCCGCCTCCGCTCTGGCCGCCGGGGGAAGGGCCGCGCCCGCCTCCTCCAGCAGGGCCTCGCTGCCTGCCAGGACGGTATGGCCGTCCAGCACCGCCCGGAGGCCCCGGCCGGGCAGGGCCTCGAAGTCCTCCGCCGGGGCGGGCGTCCCGCCTCCGGCGGCCTGCCACCCCCTGACCACCGCTTTGCCCAGAGGGTGCTCTGAGCCCAGCTCCGCCCGGGCCAGCCAGGCGTAGACCTGTTCCTCCGTCACGCCGGGGGACAGGCTGCGCACCGCCGTCACCTCGGGCACGCCGCGGGTCAGGGTGCCCGTCTTGTCGAAGGCCGCCTTGCCCACCTGGGCCAGCCGCTCCAGAGCGTCCCCCTCCCGCACCAGGAAGCTGTGGCGGGTGGCGTTGCCGATGGCCGCCATAATAGCGGTGGGGGTGGCCAGCACCAGGGCGCAGGGGCAGAACACCACCAGGATGGTCACCGCCCGGATCACCTGACCGCTGAACAGCCACGTGAGGGCTGCGGAAGCGAGGGCGGCGATCACAATCCAGGTGGCCCAGCGGTCGGCCAGGCCCACGATCTTCGCCTTGCCCGCATCCGCCGACTGCACCAGGCGGATCATCCGCTGGATGGAGCTGTCCTCCCCCACCCGGGCGGCCTCCATCTCAAAGGAGCCGAACTGGTTGACGGTGCCGCTGAATACCTCATCTCCCGGCCCCTTGTCCACCGGGAGGGACTCGCCGGTCATCACCGCCTGGTTGACGGAGGTCTGTCCGGCCCGCACCACCCCGTCCACCGGAATGGTCTCTCCGGGGAGCACCCGCAGCCGGTCCCCCACCGCCACGGCCTTGGCGGGGATGCTCTCCTCCCCGGCGGCGGTCACCCGCCGGGCGGTGCGGGGCGTCAGCCGGACCAGCTTTTCGATGCCCGCCCGGGCTTTGGCCACCGTCCGCTCCTCCAGCAGAGAGCCAAGCTGCATGATGAAGGCGATCTCGCCGGCGGCAAAGATCTCCCCAATGGCCACCGAGGCGAGCAGCGCCAGGGACACCAGCACGTCGGCCTTGATGTCAAAGCGGGTGAACAGCCCCACGGCCGCCTCCCTGACAATGGGCGCGCCGCAGAGCAGGATGGCCAGCCACGCCGGGTTCACCGGCAGGGCCGCCGGGGCAAAAAAGCTCAACAGGAGGGAACCCCCTCCCAGCGCAAGAAATGTGATATCCCGTTTCATATACCCATACCCCCTATAGGTATATTTATACCCCCACGGGTATTATTTGTCAAGAAAAAAGCGGCCCAAACGGGCCGCATCAGCGTCAGCTCATACGTGAGAAGTGCTCGATGGCTTTGGCGAATTCCGCAATGGTCCGGTCCGCGTCTCCGTGCTCGATGCCGTCCCGGACGCAGTGGTTGAGATGCCCCTCCAGCACCACCTGTCCCACCTTGTGCAGTGCGCTCTTGGCGGCGTTGATCTGCATCAGCATGTCCTCACAGGGCACGTCCTGATCCACCATCTTGTCGATGGCGCCCAACTGCCCGATGATCTTTTTCAGTCTGCGGTGGAGGTTGTCCGCATCCATACACTGTCTCAATGGCTTCACCCACTTTCTTTGCTATGATACCAGCTTTTCGCCCGCCTGTAAAGGCAAAGCGGGGCCGGTGAAAGCTCAGCTCCGCTCCTCAAAGCTGGCGCCGCAGTTGCGGCAGTTGACGGTGATCTTCCCCTTCCCCCGGGGCACCCGCAGATACTGTCCGCAGTTGGGGCACTTGAAGTAGCGGTGCTCCTTGTCCCGGCGGATGGTACGGCGCATCCGCAGCCAGCGTATGGCGGGTCCGGCCAGAGCCAGAAACCGGGCGTTCTCCGCCCGGCGGCGGTCGATACGGCGGGAGAACATGCGGAACAGATCCCACAGGAGCACTGCCAGCGCCAGCCAGGAGAGCACCTCCAGGTGGGGCAGGCCGGACAGAAGAATGAGGACGATATAGACCACGAGGAGGAAAAAGGAGAGCTGGTCGCTTCCATACCGGCCGTACATCAATTTTCGAATGAAGTTCATCACCATGAAATACGGTCGTCTCCTTTGAAGTTAAAAATAAATTTTTTCTGAACTTATGATAGCGCCTCCCTGTTTCTTCGTCAAGGAAGGAAACGTAAACAATATGTGAATTGTCCGCCCGGGACAGCCATTCCGGGGCTTGCGGGACGGCGGAAAACCCGGTATACTGGTAAAAAAGCATGGGAGGGGCGTTTATGGGACGCATCGACAAGGAGAATTACTATCTGGACATCGCCCAGACGGTGGCCGGGCGCTCCACCTGCCTGCGCCGGTGCTATGGGGCCATTCTCGTCAAGAGCGACGAGATCATCTCCACCGGCTACAACGGCGCCCCCCGCGGGCGGCGCAACTGCGTGGATCTGAACTACTGCACCCGCGAGGCGCTAAACATCCCCTCCGGGGAGCGGTACGAGCTGTGCCGCTCCGTCCACGCCGAGGCCAACGCCATCATCTCCGCCGCCCGCCGCGAAACCCTGGGCGCCACCCTCTACATGGCCTGCGTGGAGCCGGAGAGCGGGGCGCTGATTCCCGGCTCCACCTCCTGCTCCATGTGCCGCCGCCTCATCATCAACGCCGGCATCGAGCGGGTGGTCATCCGGGACACCCGCACGGAGTACCGGGTGGTGGAGGTGGCCGACTGGGTGCGGGAGGACGACTCCCTGCCCCGATCCCTTTGAGGCCCAGGGCCGCAGAAATTGATTCCGAACAGGAATGTTCTTGACAGAAGGCCGCCGCAGACTTAAAATAGATAAGGTGTAATATTTTGAAGAACGAGGGGTAAGCTCTTCAAATTTTGTGCGCTCTGCCCAAGAGTGAGCGGGAGCGCGTGCATCCGTTTCATGAAAAAGAACTTTGAAAATCCAAGATATGGAGGTGTGTTGAACCCTTGATGCAGACTGTCATCGCCTGTGTGATCACGGCCGTGGTCGCACTCATCATAGGCATTCCCATCGGCATTCAAATCCGCAAACGCACCGCGGAAAAAGAGATCAACAGTGCGGAGGAGGAGGCCAAGCGCATCATCAACGAGTCCATCAAGAGCGCCGAGAGTAAGAAGCGGGAGGCGCTGGTGGAGGCCAAGGAGGAGATTCTCCAGGCCCGCAACGAGTATGAGCGCGAGGTGAAGGAGCGCCGGGCCGATCTGCAGAAGCAGGAGCGGCGGCTCCAGCAGAAGGAAGAGAACCTGGACCGCAAGACCGAGAACATCGAGAAGAAGGAGGACACCCTGCAGCGCAAGCTGGCCGAGCTGGACGAGGCCCGGGACGAGGTGGCCACCGTCAAGAAGACCCAGATGGAGGTGCTGGAGCGCATCTCCGGCTTCACCGCCGAGGAGGCCACGAACTACCTCATCAACCAGCTTGCCGAGGAGGTCACCCATGAGTCGGCCATGAAGGTGCGGGAGATCGAGGCCCAGTTCAAGGAGGAGGCCGACACCCGCGCCAAGGAGATCCTGTCCCTGGCCATTCAGCGCTGCGCCGCCGACCATGTGGCCGAAGCCACCGTCTCTGTGGTTCCCCTGCCCAATGACGAGATGAAGGGCCGCATCATCGGCCGCGAGGGCCGCAACATCCGCACGCTGGAGACCATGACCGGCGTGGATCTGATCATCGACGACACGCCGGAGGCCATCACCGTCTCCTGCTTCGACCCGGTGCGCCGGGAAATCGCCCGCATCGCCCTGGAGAAGCTCATCCAGGACGGCCGCATCCATCCCACCCGCATCGAGGAGATGGTGGAGAAGGCCAAGCGGGAGGTGGACGCCACCATCAAGGCCGAGGGCGAGCGCGCCGTGTTCGAGACCAATGTCCACGGCCTGCACCCCGAGCTCATCAAGCTACTGGGCCGCATGCGCTACCGCACCAGCTACGGCCAGAACGTGCTCAACCACTCCATCGAGGTGTCCCACCTGGCGGGGCTGATCGCCGCTGAGATCGGCGCCGACGTGACCCAGGCCAAGCGGGCCGGCCTGCTCCACGACCTGGGCAAGTCCATCGACCACGAGGTGGAGGGCTCCCACGTGCAGATCGGCGTGGAGCTGGCCCGGAAGTACCGGGAGAACGAGGACATCGTGCATGCCATTGAGGCGCACCACAACGACGTGGAGCCCCGCACCATCGTGGCCTGCATCGTCCAGGCAGCCGACGCCATCTCCGCCGCCCGCCCCGGCGCCCGCCGCGAGAACCTGGAGAACTATATCAAGCGTCTGGAGAAGCTGGAGGAGGTCACCTCCTCCTTCCCCGGTGTGGAGAAGTCCTTCGCCATTCAGGCCGGCCGCGAGGTGCGCATTATGGTGGCCCCGGACAAGGTCAGCGAGGATCAGATGGTGCTCCTGGCCCGGGACATCGCCAAGAAGATCGAGGAGGAGCTGGAGTATCCCGGCCAGATCAAGGTCAACATGATCCGGGAGACCAAGGTCATCGAGTACGCGAAATAAGATACGCACGGGAGGGGCTGCTGGACAGCCCCTCCTTTGTCGAAAGCGGGGAGTTTGCCCATGAAAAAACCGAAAAAAGAAGAAAAGCCCCTCAGCGGCGCTCAGGAGGCCTACGAGTGGCTTCAGATTTTGATTGTGGCGCTGGTGACCATCATCCTGGTATTCACCTTCGTGGGGCGCATCACCCCGGTGGTGGGGGAGTCCATGCTGCCCACCCTCCACGAGGGGGATGTGATGCTGATCCGGGACATCGGCTACACCGGTCCCCAGCCGGGGGACATCGTGGTGCTCACCAAGGAGTTTGACGCCGCCAGGGGGCCCATCGTCAAGCGGATCATCGCCGTGGAGGGCCAGACGGTGGACATCGACTACCAGACCGGCGCCGTCTATGTGGACGGCGAAGCCCTGGACGAGCCCTATCTGAACGAGCCCATGGAGGAGCCCTGGTATGAGGATCTCACCTCCGTGACGGTGCCGGAGGGGTCGGTCTTCGTCATGGGGGATAACCGCAACCACTCCAACGACAGCCGGGACGTGACCCTGGGCACCGTGGACACGCGCTATCTGCTGGGCAAGGCGGAGTTCATCTGCTTCCCCTTCTCCGACTTCGGACGCATCGGCTGAGGGAGGCGGCCGCCCCGCCCGGCCGGGGATCATACAATCGCGGGCCGCAGGCATTGCCTGCGGCCCGCGATTGATTTTGTCCTATTTTCCAAACAGCCGGCCCAGGAAGGACTTCTTTTTCTTCGGCTGTTCCGCCGCTCCGGCGGGGGCGGCCTTGTCCAGCTCCTCCAGCTCCTCCTTGGCGTCGAAGCCCAGGTCAATGGCCTTTTGGTAGCACGTCCGGGCCTGTGCCGCGTCGGCCTCCACGCCCTGGCCCTCCCGGTAACAGTCACCCAGCAGGCACATGGCCCGGCCGGAGCCGCCTTCGGCGGCCTTTCGGAACCAATACACCGCCTGCGCCGGGTCAGGCCGTATGCCGATCCCCTTGAGCATGCAGTAGCCCAGGTTACACTGGCCCACGGAGCTGCCCTGTTCGGCGGCCTGGCGGTACAGCTTCACGGCCCGGGCCTTGTCCTCCTTCACGCCCTTGCCGCTCTCATAGCAGTAGCCCAGGTTGCACTGGGCGCGGGGATAGCCCTGCTCCGCCGCCCGCTCGTACCACTCCACGGCCTTGGCGGCGTCCTCCGCTACGCCCACGCCCCGGTCATAGAAGAAGCCCAGGTTGCACTGGGCCGGGGCATACCCCCGCCGGGCGGCCTTCTCATACCACTCCGCCGCCTTAGTCTTGTCCTCCGCCACACCCTCGCCGTACTCATAGCACAGGCCCAGGTTGCACATGGCCCTGGGGTGCTCCTGCTCGGCGGCCCTGGCATACCACTCCACGGCCTTGGTCTTGTCCTCCGCCACGCCGATGCCCTGCTCGTAGCAGTAGGCCAGATTACATTGAGCGGTGGCATGGCCCCGCTGCGCGGCCTTTTCGTACCACTCCACCGCCTTGGTCTTGTCCTCCGCCGTGCCGCTCCCCACCTCGTAGCAGTAGCCCAAGGCGCACTGGGCGGGGGGATAGCCCTGCTCCGCCGCCTGGGTATAGAGCTGGAAGGCCCGCGCCGCATCCATTTCGGTGCCCTCCCCGTCCCGGCACAGGTCGCCCAGGATGCTCTGTGCCCGGGCATTTCCCTGGGCCGCCGCCTTCTCCAGCCACCGCACGGCGGCGGCCGCGTCCCGCTCCACTCCGTTTCCGTTGAGGTAGCACACCGCCAGGTTGCATTGGCCCGGGGCATAGCCCTCCTCGGCGCTCTTGCGGTACCACAGCACCGCATGGCGCAGATCCTCCTCTACGCCGTCCCCGTTCTCATAGCACAGCCCCAGGTCGCACATGGCGGGCACATAGCCGCCCTTGGCGGCGGCCCGGTAGAGCTCCACGGCCCGGGCCTTGTCCTCGGGCGCGCCGTTGCCGGTGAGCAGCAGATCCCCCAGAATCCCCTGGGCCCGCGGGAACTCCTGCTCCGCCGCCTTTTCCAGCCAGCCTACGGCCTCCTCCGCGCTCCGTTCCGCGCCGGTCCCGTTGAGCAGGCATACGGCCAGATTGGTCATGGCCGGGGCATAGCCCTCCCCGGCGGCCTTGGTGTACCAGTACACCGCCTTGGCCGGGTCTTCGGTCAGTCCCTCCCCCAGCTCGAAGGCCAGCCCCAGGCTGCACATAGCAGGGGGATAGTTCTGTTTGGCGGCCTTTCCATACCACTCCGCCGCCTGGGCCGCGTCGGCCTCCACGCCGTCGCCGTCCCGGTAGCAGCCTCCCAGCAGGCTCTGGGCTCGGGCCTGGCCCTGCTCCGCCGCCTTCTCCAGCCAGGGGATGGCCTTCTCCGGCGCCGCCTCCATGCCGATGCCGGTGAGAAAGCAGTAAGCCAGATTGGTCTGGGCCGGGGCATAGCCCCCCTCGGCGGCCCTGGTGTACCACTCCACCGCCTGGGCCTTGTCCTCCGCCACGCCGTCGCCGGTCTCATAGCACAGGCCCAGACTGCATATGGCGGGCAGGTAGCCGTCCGCCGCAGACTCCCGGTAGAGGGAGAGGGCCTTCTCCTTGTCCTGCTCCACCCCACGGCCATCCAGGTAGAAGTCCCCCAGGATGCTCTTGGCCCGGGCGGAGCCGCCCTCCACCGCCTTCTGGAACCACGCCACCGCCTGGGCCATGTCCTCCTCCACGCCGATGCCGTTGAGATAGCACACCGCCAGGTTGCACATGGCGGGAGCGTAGTCCTGCTCCGCCGCCTTCCGATAGCACTCCGCCGCCTGGACCTTGTCCTCCGCCACGCCGTTGGCGTTCTCGTAGCACAGGCCCAGGTCGCACAGCGCTGGGGCGTAGCCCTGGTCGGCGGCCTGCCGGTAGAGCTCCGCCGCCCGGGCCGGGTCGGCCTCCACGCCCTTGCCGTCCAGATAGCAGTCGCCCAGCAGATCCTGGGCACGTGCGAAGCTCTGCTCCGCTGCCCGGCGGAACCACTCCGCCGCCGCGGCCGGGTCGGCCTCGGTGCCCACGCCGTGGAGCGTGAGCACGCCCAGATTACACTGGGCCGGGGCGTAGTCCTGCTCCGCCGCCTTCCGGTAGCACTCCACCGCCTTGGCCTTGTCCTGCTCCACGCCGTCCCCGTGCTCATAGCACAGGCCCAGGTTGCACAGGGCGGGGGGATAGTCCTGCTCAGCGGCCTGCCGGTAGAGCCGGGCCGCCTCCCCCCGGTCCTGCTCCACGCCAGTGCCGTCCCAGTGGCAGTCGCCCAGAATGTTCAGCGCCCGGGGAAACTTCTGCTCCGCCGCCTTCTCCAGCCACTGGTGGGCGCACTCCACATCCTTGTCCACGCCGATTCCGTTGAAGTAGCACACCGCCAGATTGGTCTGGGCCGGGGCGTAATCCTGCTCCGCCGCCTGGAGGTAGCACTCCGCCGCCCGGGCCTCGTCCTTCTCCACGCCGGAGCCGTTCTCATAGCTCAGGCCCAGGTCGCACTGGGCGGGGGCGTAGTCCTGCTCCGCCGCCTGCTGAAAGAGCTCCGCCGCCCGGGCCTCGTCCTTCTCCACCCCTGCGCCGGACTGGTAACAGCGCCCCAGCAGGTCGGTGGCCCGGAGATCCCCGTCCTCCGAGGCCAGGGCAAACCAGCGGGCCGCCTGGGCCGGGTCCTTGTCGGTCCCGTCGCCCTCGGTATAGCGCACGCCAAGGTCGTAATAGACGGAGGCGTCTCCGCCCTCCGCCTGCTCCAGCAGGGTCTGGAACTCCTCGCGGGCGCGCTGGAGTCCCTCCACCGCCTTCTGAATCAGATGGGTATCCACAAAAATGACCTGCTGATCCTCGAAGGATTCACGGTTATTGTTGGCATTCGTGTCCATGACCGTTCCCCAATCTATGTAGTATGGGGATATTATACGCCGCCCATAGGATTTTGTCTATGGCGGAAAAGAGGAGAACCCCCCTGGCGGGTGAGTCTGCCGGTAAACGCTTTTGCCAAGCGTTTCGGAGGGAAAGATCATATGAAAGGCTACTCCGCCCGGTGGGGCCGGAGCCCCGCCGGGCGGGTGTGTGATCTAGGGCAACTCGATCACCCAGTTCAGCGGGTTATAAGTGGATGTATACGACCGGGTCTCCACCTCCCGCGGCCGGTCGGTGCGCAGAATGTTGAAAACCAGCGCCTCCACCTCGATAGCCGTAATCTTCCCCTCTGGCTCCTCCAGCAGCCGGAACTCCGGCCAGTACTCCTCCGCCGGGCCGGGGAAGACCCGGTATCGCTCGTAGCGGTTGCCCGCCTCGTCGATGAACCATATCGCCGGCACAGGCTGGACACGGCCCGCCTCATCCTCAGAATAGAGCATGGGCACCCATAACTGTTGCAGCTTCTCCTCCCGGGCCGCCAGGGCGGGGCTCCTCCCCGTCCGCGGGCGGCCACAAGGGCCGCCCCTACAGGCGCGCGCCGCGTGCTGCCCGCGCGGCGATACGCCGGGCCCTGTCACTCCAGGGTCAGATCCCCCTCCTTGATCCACCCGATGCGCCGGAAGAAGAGGCCGAACAGCCAGCAGAGCACCGCAGGGAGGACAAAGCAGATGAGCGCCAGCCCAACCCAGTCCAGGGAGGTGATGGCCGCCTTGGCCCCGGTGGCCACATCGTTGACCCATCCGGCGTACACCCCGATGGGGCCCACCATGCCGCAGGTGCCCATGCCGGAGGCCACGGCGGAAGCCGGGTCGTTCATCTCCAGCCGGAACAGGCAGGTGGCCAGGGGGCCGGTGATGGCCGAGGTGAGGATCGCAGGCAGCCAGATGCGGGGATTGCGGACGATGTTGCCCATCTGGAGCATGGAGGTGCCCAGGCCCTGGCTGACCAGCCCGCCCCAGCGGTTCTCCCGGAAGGAGAGTACCGCAAAGCCCACCATATTGGCGCAGCAGCCCGCCACGGCAGCCCCGCCGGCCAGCCCCGTCAGGCCGATGGCGGCGCAGATGGCGGCCGACGAGATGGGCAGAGTAAGGGCCACGCCGATGACCACCGACACCAGAATCCCCATCCAGAAGGGCTGGAGCACGGTGGCCCACTTGACAACGTCCCCCACAGCGGAGGCCGCGGTGCCGATGGCCGGGGCCAGCAGGGCGGACAGTCCCACTCCGGCCAGGATGGTCACCAGGGGTGTGACCAGAATGTCGATTTTCGTCTCCTTGGACACCGCCTTGCCCAGCTCGGCGGCGATGACGGCGATGAAGAGCACCGCCAGCGGCCCGCCCGCCCCCTTGCCGCCGGACAGGGTGACGCTGCCCAGGGCGTTGGCGGCATAGCCCACCGTGGCCAGGGAAAACAGCACCAGGGGCGGCGCCTGGAGGGCGTAGCCGATGGCCACGGCCATGGCCGAGCCGCTCATGGCGGAGGCGTAGCCCCCCACCGTCACCAGGAAGGCAATGCCGAGCTGCTTACCCAGCGTGTCCAGAATGGTGCCGATGAGCAGGGAACAGAACAGCCCCTGGGCCATGGCTCCCAATGCGTCCACTCCATACCGCTTTGCCGAGAGGACAATATTTTTTCGCTTGAGAAATGCGCTGCATGCTCCCATATTTCCGTCTCTCCTTTACACATGTCATGACACATAACTTGTCTTATTATAGCGGAACAGGCGGATTTGTCAAGCAAAAAGCGCGGGACACGTCCCGCGCTTTTGGAGATCACACATACCCCAGCAGGCCCCGGACGGACACCTCGCCGGAGGACACCGCCTCCCGGCTGCCGTCGGCGCGGCGCACCACCAGGGCGAAGGTATCGTCCACCGCCTCGGCAAAGGCCTCCTCCTCCCCGCCCGCCCGGAGCAGGCACACCGTCCGGCCCAGGGTGAGGCAGTCGGCCCGGTACCG
>OMGP01002772.1_pt1 | contig 10444 bp, 8 predicted proteins | sample 1646091 | NCBI WGS metagenome assembly OMGP01 (sample SAMN05578580, study PRJEB25193) | human gut metagenome | biome: Human Microbiome; feature: human-associated habitat; material: feces | host: Homo sapiens | place: USA:Birmingham | reverse complement strand
TCATATTAGTATCTAAGCAGATAAAAATAAGGATTATCCCTATAAAAATTTATTTAGAGAGTCAAACTTATTCCTAATGATATACCATTCGGCATCATTCCTGTATCAGTTCATATTTTACTTCAGGAAACCATCGTTCCAGTATATTGTCCACTTCCGATTCTATCTCGGGAGTGACATACCTGCACACTTTCTTATAAGCATAGACTAAAGAAAATGCCTCATCTATCCAGCCGATGACGGGCAACCGTTTGGCAGAAATCAAATCTATCGGGAGTATTAAATAAGATAAAGCGGCAACTATTAACATTTTATCCGATGACGGAGTTTCAGGACTCCTCAACACATAATATAATAAAAGTACCGGACGAGCCGTTGTTCTTCCCACCAATTTTGCATAATCTGCTATTTTTTCCCACCAAAAATCATAATCGATTTTATTCATAATTCTTTTCATACTCGCTTTTTTATATGGTTTTCTAGTCTTTTGACGCAGGTATTCTGAAAAAAGTTGCACTTTTAAGAACATTTTTTTTCAAATGAGGTTATATTTGCAGAAAAGCAGTATCACAGATGAAAAAAAACCTTCTAACATTAGTACTTGCTTTCTGCGTATTGGCAGGGCAAGGACAAACTTCTACGACAGCATCGGGCGTTAATACTACAGAATTAAATTCCAAGTGGGCCCAATTTACCCAGTTGGCAGAAAAGAAACAATATAAACAAGCTATAGACGAAGGAGTGCGCGTCAGCATACTCTTTACCGAAAACAGACAATATAAAGAAGCTTTCGCCACCTGTCGTCAGATGGATGCATTGATTTATACCAATGAACAAGAAACCAAAAAAGCAAATTATCCACTCCGCTATCAGGTGACCAAAGAACGCTTACGCATGTACACCCGTCTGAAAAATGCAGAGCAATGTAAAAAACAACTCAATCAACTGCATACTTATGCAGACCAAATAAAATCGGATTCCTTATCGGAAGATCTTCTCTTTACCGAGGCTAATTATTACCAAACATTCGGTATGCCGGACAAAAGCCTCGCATGCTATAAAGAACTGTTTCGAAAACGTTCGAAAGGAAAAGACGAAAAAGGCATAGAGCAATGCTATAAAGATATGCTGAGTTATGCAGAACAGAACAACAATGCGCCACTGGCCGGTGCCATGCGTAAGCTCTACACGTCTTGGCAAGATTCCATCCAAACAGTAAAAGCAGCTCAGAAACTGACAACCCTGCAACAAAAATATGATGAAAACCGGCAATTGTTACAAGAAAAAGAAGATAAGATAAGTATCAATCTTTTCATTATCATTGCACTTTGTATCCTGACAGCCATTCTTGCGGCTGCGCTTGTATTTCTTGCCGCCTTACTTTTCAAACATATACGCCAAGTGAAAAAGTTAAAACACAGTCTGGGTATCGCTAATGAGAATAATGAACAAAAGTCAAGATTCATCAGTAACATCAGTACACAGATAGAACCGACTCTTAACACGATGGAAGAAGCGACTAAAGTGTTCTCGGCCAAAATCCTACAAAAGAATATAGAAGCTTTGAAAAAACTCATGACTGACATTCAAACATACGTCACTTTGGAAGAGACACGTGAGGAACATTATCCGCTCAAAGATATGAATATAAATGCCTTGTGCGAAACCATTATGGAAAAGGCCAAGACAAACTTCAAACCCGAAGTGGAAGCCGTACTCAATGTACCGAGAGTAAATATTAAGACAAATGCAGAAGCGCTGGAACGCATCTTGCTTTATTTATTGAGAAATGCTGCACTACACACAGATAACGGTAAAATCACATTAGAGTTTAAGAAAAGAAGTGCACACACAGGACAGTTTATCATTACCGATACCGGTACAGGCATACCGACCGAAATAAAAGGAAAGCTGTTCAAGCCATTTGCCGAAATCCATGACTTAACGCAAGGCAATGGACTGGGCTTACCGACCTGCAGCCTCATCGCCTATAAACTTAATGGTACTTTGCATCTGGATAACGAATACAAGAAAGGAACCCGATTTGTGCTGGAATTACATGACAAATAAGAAACCTACTGTTTTGAAAGCGCCAATATATCAGTTCCCGTAGGGCTTTGAAATACTTTCAATCCGAACTGGGGAAGAACAGCCAGTACATGGTCAAAAACTTCGGCTTGCAGACGTTCATAAGGTATCCAATCCTTATTGGCTGAGAAAAAATAAAGTTCGATGGGCAAGCCCTGCGGAGTAGGCTGAAGTTGCCGTACCATGAGGGTAAGGCTTGTATTCACCCGTGGGTGATGTCGCAAATACTGCTCCAGATAATGGCGGAAAACATGCAGATTCACCTCCTCTTTTCCGGTCCTTTCAAATCCTTCCAACCAGCCGCGTTTCTCAAAGTTCTTCAACTGTTGGGGAGTACAGAAATGCACTGTTGTCATATCAATATTCAGTGAACGTTTTATTCTTCGCCCGCCACTTTCTCTCATACCGCGCCAATTCTGAAAAGAATCACTTACTAAAGCATACGGTGGAATTGTGGTTATAGTATTATCCCAATTCTGTACTTTCACGGTAGTTAATGTCACTTCTATCACCGTACCGTCAGCCCCATATTTAGGCATAGTAATCCAGTCACCCGGACGAAGCATATTATTGGCTGAAAGTTGTACCCCGGCAACCAGCCCCATAATGGTATCCTTAAATACCAACATCAGAATAGCCGCAGAAGCCCCCAAACCGGTCAGGATATTCATCGGGTCTTTATCAATCAGTGTACTGATAATAATAATTACTCCTATACATATCACTATCAACTTCAACATTTGATACACCCCTTTCAACGGATGATTCTTCAACTTCTCATGTTCACTGGAAATGGTATAAAGTGAAGTGAGAAAAGAACAAATCAAACGCATTGACACAGCAGTGATATATACCCAGCATAGTTTAAGGATAAATGTTAAAGTCATGGGTTCATGCGGAAAAGCAAAAGGAAGCAATACATATAATATAACAGGTGGAATGAGATGACATATATTATCCAGTACAACATCATTGAATAGATAATCATCCCAAGTAGCCTGTGTCTTTGCCGTCAGTTTCTTTATAGTAGGAACTACTATTTTTCTGCAAAAATAATCTGCCACAAAAGCAATGATAATAATACCGGCTATAATAATGATACGCTGAGTCAGTCCCATGCTTTCCTGATGCACTCCTATCTGCTGAAGTAAATCGGTAAGTTCGCTATTTATTGTATCCATATTACATTCGTTTTTCCGCAAAGATACTAAAAACGCCTTATTACCGACAAAGGTAACAAAGCGTTTTTCTTTCCGGCTAAAAACAATTATTTTTTCTTAGTCAACCATTTCTCCTGAATATTCTGCATCACTTCATACCAGTTAGGAATATAAATGGTAGCAAAAATCGTATTCACTGCCATACCGAATACCACTGCCGCACCCAGCGCCACACGGCTACCGGCACCGGCGCCTGTGGCAAACAACAACGGCATCACACCCAGCACGAAGGTAAATGAGGTCATCAGGATAGGACGCAAGCGCACATGCCCTGCCTCGTATGCCGCCTCACGGATAGGATTGCCGGCTTTACGGTAATCACGGGCAAATTCCACAATCAAAATACCATTCTTCGCAGACAAAGCAATCAGCAGAATAATACCGATCTGCGTATAGATACTGACCGGAACTCCCATCACCCAGCAACCGAGCATCGCACCCAGAATAGCTACGGGCAAGCCCATCACAGCAGCGACCGGACTTGTCCAGCTTTCATACTGTGCCGCCAACACCAGATATGCCACCAGCAACGCCATAATCAGAATAATGGTAGTGGTATTACCGGAATGAGTTTCCTGATAAGCAACTGAAGTCCATTCATAACCAAACTCATTGCCCAATTGATTTTTTATCAAGCTCCCCACAGCCTCTATCGCCTGTCCGGAACTGCTTCCGGCAGCCGGAGTGATAGTGATGGAAGCGGCCGAATACATATTATACCGGTTTATCTGGTCCATACCCAGCTTCTGCTCTATCTGCGTAAAACTGCTGAAGGGAACCATCTCTCCCTTTGAATTGGCCACACTCAGTTTCAGCACATCATCTATCACCTTCTGTGCCTGCTCACCGGCTTCCAGTTTCACTTGATAAATACGGCCAAATTCCACAAAGTCGTTGACATAAGCCTGTCCCATGTAATACCCCAATGTAGAGAACACCTGGTTCAACTGTAAGCCCATCAACTGAACTTTGTCACGGTCTATATTCAGAAAATACTGAGGGACATCTGCCTGATACATACTACTCATGGAAGCAATGGCCGGTTCAGTGTGATAATTGACCAGCAAAGCCTCAACCGCCTTTTGCAGTTCCTCGGCACCCAACGACTTGCGGTCTTCCAGTTCGAGCTGCAAGCCGCCCGTATTACCCATACCCGGAATAGCCGGAGGAATAATACCAAAAACCTGAGCCTCCTGAATCATGGCATAAGCCTGTCCGTTAAAACGATTGACCACTGCCTGAGCCGTATGCTCCTTGCCAGCACGTTCCTTCCAATTTTTCAGCACCACAAAATAAGTAGCCGCGTTAGGCAACTGCCCTCCTCCCATGATACTGAACCCGTTTACGCCCAAATAAGTCTTCACTTCGGGATACTCTGCCAAAATAGCATCAATCTGTTTACCCACCCTCTGCGTACGTTCCAAAGAAGAAGCAGCCGGAAGCTGAATGGCAATCATAAAGTATCCGTCATCTTCTTCGGGTATAAAGGTACTCGGCCATTTCACAAACATCAGAATGGCAATGATTGATATAACCACATAAGAGCCGATGGCAATGACCGGCCGTGCCAACAACCATTTCACCGAAGCGTCATAAACCCGCTGCATCCAGTCATTCATCTTGTCAAACCAGAGGAACAAGCGTGCTTTATGAGCCGGAGTGGGACGTAACAACAAGGCACAGACTGCCGGCGTCAATGTCAGTGAATTGAAACCGCTTATCACCGTAGAAGCCGCGATGGTCAAAGCAAACTGCTTATAAAGCTGCCCGGAAATACCGCTAATCAGCGTAGTAGGAATAAATACGGCAAGCAGTACCAGCACCACTCCGACAATAGGCCCGGTAATCTCCCCCATCGCCTGCTCGGTAGCGGCACGAGCATCCAGTTTCCCTTCGTCCAGAATACGGGTAGCATTCTCGGTCACCACAATGGCATCATCCACCACAATGGCAATAGCCAGGATCAACCCGAACAGAGTCAGCGTATTGATAGAGAAGCCCAAGGCAGCCATTACTGCCAATGTTCCGATAAGGGATACAGGGATAGTGAAGCATGGGATAAGAACCGCCCGCCAGCTTTGCAGGAAGAAAAAGATAACCAGCACCACCAGGATAATCGCTTCCACGAAAGTCTTCATCACTTCGTCAATGGAGTCATGCACCACATCTGTGGTATCCAACGTCACATTGTACTTCACCCCGGCTGGAAATGTCTCGGCCAGTTCCGCCATGCGCGCACGAACTCCCTTGGATACATCCAGCGAATTACTTCCCGGCAGCTGATAGACGGCGATAGCAGCCGTAGGTTGTCCTTTCAACCTGGAAACAACTCCGTACTCGGCACTGCCCAGCTCGATTCTGCCAACGTCCCTCAGACGGAGCACTTTCCCCTGGTCTTCCACTCTCAATATGATGTCGCCGAACTCTTCGGGAGTAGAGAGACGTCCCTTTACATTCAGCGTATATTGAAAATCATTATCGGCCGAGTTGCCGATGGGCTGTCCCACATAACCGGCAGACACTTCCATATTCTGACTTTGAATGGCAGAGTAAACCTGCTGCGGAGTAATATTGCGGATACGCATGGTTTCGGGATTCAACCATACACGCATGGAGTAATCACCGGCTCCCATGACATTCACCGCTCCCACTCCCGGTACACGGGTCAACTGGTCTACCAGATTCAAATTGGCATAATTGGTCAGATAGAGGCCATCATAAATACTGTCACCGCTCAGTGTAAGCATCATCACAATATTGGATGACTGCTTCTGCACCGTTACTCCTTGCACTTTCACCGCTTCGGGCAGGGAATTCAATGCCACACTGACACGGTTTTGCACCATCACGGTAGCCATATCGACATCCGTTCCCACTTCGAAAGTCACGGTCAGCGAATAAGCACCCGATGCGGAAGAATTGGAGCTCATATACAACATTCCATCCACACCGTTCACCTGCTGTTCAATGGGGATACCTACGGTCTGTGCGACCGTTTCAGCATTAGCTCCCGGATATACCGCACTGACTTGCACGGTAGGCGGCGTAATATCGGGATATTGCGCCACGGGCAATATATTTAATGTAACAAGTCCGGCCACCACAAATAACAAAGCCAGTACTGTGGCAAATATAGGCCGTTCTATGAAGAATTTTGAAAACATACATTATTGTTTTTTGGTGGTTCCACTTTCCATTACCGGATTAATTTTCATGCCTTGACGTACTTTCAACAGAGCCTTGGTCACATATCTTTCGTTCGGAGAGAGTCCGCTTTTAACGATTCTCATATTTCCATCCGTCAACTGTCCCGGCTCAATATGACGGTAATTGACAATATTACTATCATTCACCACATACAGATATTTTCCAAGCTGGTCCGTACCGATAGAAGCATCGTTTACCAATATGGCATTGTCCGCTTCGCCGTACGGCAGCGTCACACTGACAAACAATCCGGGGCGCAGCGTACCTTCGGGATTATCCAACTCGGCACGCAGGCGAAGTGTTCCCGTTGTCAACGTTACATTCGGAGACAAGTAATCCAATCTTGCCTTCCATGTCCGGCTACCATCCGTACCCAAACTTAAAGTAACGAAGTGAGCAGCAGCCGGAATCTTGCTGTTGTTCTCCTGTACCAACTGATAAGTCAGGTATTGATTATCCGCGATATTAAAATAAGAATACATCCGGTCATCTTTATAAACTGTCGCTAATTTCACAGGTTGTAAAGCCCCTCCGATGTAAGCACCTACCGAATAATTGGAAATATCCACCACACCGCTACATGGAGCTTTCACATAGCAATAACTGAGATTGGTTCGTGCTGTCTTTAAAGCAGCTTCTGCATTGCTGACCGCCGCCTCACACGAAGTAACGGTGCTCTCAGCCTGCAAATATTGTATGCGACTCACCGCATCGCTTTTTATAGCCTCTTTCATACGCTGATAACTGCTGACAGCATAATCCAGATTGGCCTGAGCCGTTTTAAGCTCCGCCTCTGCCTGCTTGACGGCATTTTCATAAAGCGTCGGTTCAATCACAAACAACACCTGCCCCTGCTTTACCCGCGAACCCGGAGCAAAGTTCTTTGCCTGCAATACTCCATTGACCCTTCCCACCAAATCTACTGTCGATTCAGCTTCGAGATAACCCGGATAATCCTTTGTGAGTGTGACATTCTGCACCATCGGACGCGCAACATCAATAGGCAAAGCTTCCATTGTCGTGCCGGAAGACTGTTTTTTATTGCAAGCCGTCAAAGTAAAAGCGGTCAGTGCAATGATTATCATTAATTTTTTCATATCTTGGTATAGGCTTTAATTTATTTTACTTCTGTTATAAGAATCTTACCACCCTCCTCCCAATGCCTGATACATCTGTACAAGGCAAATCAACGAATAACCTTGTGCCTGCACTAAGGCATTTTCATAAGAAAGCAGTGAACGCTGTGCATCCAAGACATTTTGAAACGGGCTCAGCCCCTGCTTATACAAGTCAAGAGAAAGTTTAAACGCTTCTTTTCCCTGATTCACCATCTCACGGCAAGCCACAATCTGCTTAATGGAATTCCGGTAGCTGCTCATTGCATTATCCACCTCTTGCACAGCCGTCAGCACCGTATTGTTGAACCGATTGATTGTCTCATCCAATTGAGCACGTTGCAGTTTCACCGCATTCAGGCGTTGCCCTCCGTTAAAAATAGTCCAACTTATAGAAGGAGCAATACTCCAAGTCATACTGCTTCTTTTTGTCAAGTCTTTCATATCATGCGAAGCATAACCCAAAGAACCGTTCAGAAAGAAAGAAGGTAACCAATCCGACTTGGATGCCCCAAGCAGTGCAGCCTGTGCATTCACTTGCCTTTCTGCCGCACGCACATCGGGACGCCGCAACAAGAGTTGTCCCGGTACTCCCACTTCCACCGGTTCTATATAGTCCGGCAACGGGCGACTGTTTTCCAAAGATGACGCCACATCCTGTGGATAAAGTCCCAACAACACAGCCAATGCATTGGTATATTGGATAATGCCGGATTCGACAGAAGGAATGGAAGCCAATGTACTATAGTAAACAGATTTGGCCTGTGCGACATCCAGTTTCGACACCAAACCGGTATTATAACGCACTTCTGTAATTTCCACCACAGCCTTCTGCGACAAGGCGTTACGCTGCAATACGCCTAATTCCTGCTGTGCTTCCCTCAGATTAAAATAAGCAGATGCTACCTCTGCACAAAGAGAAACCATCGTAGCATTATATTCTTCACGACTGGCGGCAAAACTCTCTTTCTGAGCTTTCACCCTTTGACGAATAGCACCAAACACATCTGCCTGCCAACTCATCTTCACTCCGGCATCAAAATACCCCACACGCGACTGAGACTGTCCGGTTCCGGTATTCCCACTGGTTTGCTGCCTGCTCCACCCGGCATCGAGTGACAAGGAAGGATAATATCCGGCACGCATAATTCTCAGATTCGCCTTTGCCATGTCCATACGGTTCATAGCCATCAATGCCGAAGGATTCTGCTTCACCGCCACACGGATGAGTGAGTCAAGGGTAACATCTTCGAACACCTTCCACCAATGGTCATCCACCGGCAAAGCCTGTTGAAACATGGCATCCTGCTCCTGCCATCCGGCAGGCAGAGGATGAGACAAATATTTTTCCGCCTGTTGCCCCTTCACCCCCAGTGAAGAAAGAAACAACATAAAAAGAACAAAACGTATTCTCGCCATAATCTTATCACTTAATTTTCAAAACATAGTGATAAACAGCGTAGAATACGTTTTGTTTGAGAGGTAAGGCACTTTAACTGCCTCTATGTATAATGCTTATTTTCCAAACAGATTATTAATCACCGACAAAGAACCTGTCAACAATCCGCCTAATTCATCCTGGTTAAACATGACCACATAATTGGACGGAGCCAGCTGGAATTCGATTTGGTCAATGCCATTCTTACCTGTTTTCTTCAAGTCTTTTGCCTTGATATTGTAATATCCGAAACGACGGAATGTCTGATATACATCACCCCATTCGATATCAATGGATTGCAATACAGAAGCACCTCCCGAAACAGTAGGCAGTTCCAATACCTTTCCATTGCCCAGTGTCAGCAAACATTTGCTGTCATCCGGGATTTCCACTTCATGTCCTGAGCCGATGGTCACAGCCAAAGAGTAACGAATCGTACTTTTATACTGAAATCCCGCTAAAGCCACATACACATTCATTCCATTTGATACTCCCAAGTCCATACCTGAACAAACCACGGTACGTACTCCCGCATCATTGGTTTTATCATAAATCACATCCTGCGCCATAGCAGTGACACTAAGCATTGTCACTACAAATAAAAATAACAACTTTCTCATAATCCATTTATTTAATATTTCTTTTACTACTATAGTACATACCTATTTTCGTAATAACAAAATACGACTAAATAGGATGACAAAGCTAACAATTATTTTTCTAAATAAAATTTATTCCTTCCTATTTCGTTCATTCTCAAATAAATTCCTACCTTTAGGCAGTTGTACAACCATAAATAAAAATAGAACATGAAAAAGATGCTAATCACCCTGCTTCTGGCTATATCCACCAGCAGCCACGCAACCGTTCTGAAAAACGCTACAGACACATTCCCCCTTGTTTCCCTACAACAGAAAAAGGTAAACGATAACATAACACAAGACGGAAAATTACCCAAAGCCTCCGTCATCTTTTGGATAGATTTGGATAAAAGTAAATCCAACAGTGGCAAAACGATTCGCAATGTCAAAGCAAAGGTTTCTATAAATAAAGAAGGAAAAATAAAAGTACTGGAATACAACAAGAAACAGCCTTTACTCATTACCAACAAAATAGACAAATGTCTTAAAACCTTCCGTGTAAAACCGGAATGGATAGCAAGCGGAAGAGTGAAAGTGGGAGAAAATATTGTTTTTCTGCGCTTCTTGGACGAATACTAGCATGCAGACAAATTGCTCAAACTTCACAAAAATGTGCATATTTATCGGCATATCCTTTTGTCGCTTAAATAGTTTGCTTAAATTTGCCGCCAAAACAGAACATTACTAATACCAAATATATTAAAGTATATGAGTTTAAAAATTGTAGTACTGGCA
>OMGP01002767.1_pt1 | contig 10466 bp, 9 predicted proteins | sample 1646091 | NCBI WGS metagenome assembly OMGP01 (sample SAMN05578580, study PRJEB25193) | human gut metagenome | biome: Human Microbiome; feature: human-associated habitat; material: feces | host: Homo sapiens | place: USA:Birmingham | reverse complement strand
TCGCAGGTTCAAATCCTGTCTCCGCAATTCAAAGAACATCATGCACAAGCATGGTGTTTTTTTCGTTTTGGGACTGCGACCGACGGGTTCCCGGGGCTTTGGGTGTGACCGCTGCCAGTGGCAGATGAAGGGAGCATCCAAAGGCGAAGAAACAGGGAGTGCGCCGACTGACCAAAGGGAGGGAGAGCAGACGACCATGTTTCGAGGTGGGCCTTCGCAGGTTCAAATCCTGTCTCCGCAATTCAAAGAACATCATGCACAAGCATGGTGTTTTTTTCGTTTTGGGACTGCGACCGACGGGTTCCCGGGGCTTTGGGTGTGACCGCTGCCAGTGGCAGATGAAGGGAGCATCCAAAGGCGAAGAAACAGGGAGTGTGCCGACTGACCAAAGGGAGGGAGAGCAGACGACCATGTAAGAAAGGAAATCTCTTTTCCTTTGGAAAAGACCGAAAAATCCGTCTGCACCATTCCCCTCGTTGCACAAAGTGCAAGGTCGGAGGATGGTAAACACAGACGCCTTTTTCTGATGAGGTGGGTCTTCACAGGTTCAAATTCCTGCCCCCCCGAAGATTACGAGGACATCACAGGCGGCTTTGCAATGCAAAGTGCTTGCCCCTCTCCGCAACTCAAAGAACATCATGCGAAAGCATGGTGTTTTTTTGTTTTGGGCTGTAACCTTCCCAAAGTGCTTCCTCTATTTTCCCCTTCCACAACCCTTCTTTCCTATTATTTCCATTCCACTTTTCTCTTTTTTCCCGGAACTTTCTCCTCCTCTTTCCCGTCTATTATTTAATACGTCCTTATCATAATTGTATTTTCCCTTCTTTTTCCTTATAATGGAGTCATACACAACCCCAACATAAAGGAGGGACTTCCATGAAACTGACTGTTTTAATGGACAATCATACAGAAATCGACGTTTACCATCTGGGGGAACCTGCCGTTTCTTACTGGCTGGAAGCAGATGGCAAACGCTTTTTATTCGATACGGGCTATTCTGACGCTTTTTTAAAAAACGCCAAAGCTATGGGCATTGATCTGACCACAGCAGATGCCATTCTGCTTTCTCATGGGCACAACGATCACACCGGCGGTCTGCCTGATCTGCTGGCACTGCCTTTTTCCAAAAAGCCACGGCTCATTGCCCATCCCCACGCCCTGCTGCCTAAGCAGTGGAACGGCATGGACATTGGCAGTCCTTTATCTATGAAAGAATTGCAGGAAAAAGCGGTTCTGGAATTTACCGAAGAACCCCTGTGGCTCACAGATCACCTGGTTTTTCTGGGAGAAATTCCCCATACCGTAGATTTTGAGCCTGCCTACGCCATCGGCGAAACGGTTTTGGACGGACAGACTGTTCCCGACATCATTGATGACGACACAGCTCTGGCTTATATGACAGACGCAGGCGTTTACATCATCACCGGCTGTTCTCATGCCGGCATCTGCAACATCATACAGTATGCCAAAGCTGTCACGGGCAAAACAAAGGTACTGGGGCTTCTGGGCGGACTGCATCTGATGGAAGAAAATAAGCGGAGCCAAGAAACCGTTGATTTTCTGGCAAAAGAACAGATTCCCGCACTTTACCCATGCCACTGCACGGCTTTTCCTGTGCTGGCGGCACTTCATGCCGTTTCCCCCATACAGGAAGTTTCTGTTGGTATGACACTGGAATGGGAATAAGGAGGAAAAATCATGAAAAAAGAATCTCTTTTTGCTGCCATTGACCAGCGGCAGGCAGAAATTCTGTCTTGGGGCGACACCTTTTTTGACTGTGCGGAGCTGGGTTTTCAGGAAGTGAAAACTGCCGCCACCATCACATCTTTGTTGGATCAATGGAACATCCCTTATGAATCTGGTATTGCCATGACAGGCATTCGGGTCACTTTGGGCAGCGGTTCTCCCCATATTGCCTTTGTCAGCGACATGGACGCCTTGCCCTGCAAAAGCAAAAACGGCACTGTCCATTCCTGCGGGCACAGCATCCAGACAACTTTGGCTCTGGCACTGATCCGGGCACTGGCTGACTGCGGTCTTCCGAAAAAAAACAGCGGTCGCATCAGTTTCTTCTTTACACCGGCAGAAGAATTCATTGACTTTGCTTTCCGTGACCAATGCATTGCCGAAGGCAAGATCCGCTACCGCTCCGGCAAACAGAATATGATTGCCGAAGGATATTTTGATGATGTGGACTGTGTTCTTTCTGCCCACGCCAATGGCGAAACAGATTATCTGTTTGACATCAATTCTACATTGGCAGGCTTTCTGGCGAAAAAAGCCGTTTTTCTGGGGACAGCGTCCCACTCTGGGGCAGCGCCTCATCTGGGCAGAAACGCCCTTCATGGCGCTGTACTGGCACAGAACGCACTTGCTTTTCTGAAAGACCGTTTCCCCGCCTCTGCTGGTTTACAGCTCCATCCGGTCATTACCGAAGGAGGCGGCACCGTCAACATCATTCCTGACCGCACGGTTATGGAAACCTATATCCGTGCCAACGACAATGCCACCCTTTTTGCCGCGGAGGAACAGGTGGAACAGTGCATCCGTCACTGCGCCGCTGCGTTGGGATTAGGCTGCGAAACAGAAACCACCCCAGGGTATCTGCCTTTGCGTCAATCTGCGGAAATGAACGAAATGGTGCTGGAAAACATGCTGCTTTTCTGTGAGGAAGATCAGATTCTGCGGAATGTGGTTTCCGGTGCTTCCGGCGACATTGGGGATCTGGGATTTTTGCTGCCTGCGGTGCAGATGGGCTTTTCCGGCATCCAGGGACAGTTCCACAACGACAATTTCACCATTGCTGACAAAGAAAACTGCTATATCCGCACCGCCAAAGTACTGGCCGGCACCCTCTTTGATCTGCTGCAAAAGCCTGTACATCAGCCGGCGGATTTTGCGGAAAAAAAAGAACTGTATTTGAAACAGCTGGAAAAAAAGCAGAATCTGGAAATCTTTACGGAATCTTGACACACTTTTTATAAAACTTAAAAAATTTGAAAAGGTTTTTCTGCGCTTTCATGGTATAGTAATAGTAGGATCGTGTCCTACAAATGTCGCCTGAATACACACAAGGCGTTTACAAATTGTGAGAAAAATAAGAAATTTAGGATATTTCATATTTTGAGAAGGAATGGGAGGTTTTAGATATGAAACGTTTCCTTACATTGGCAACTACTGCCGCCCTTGTACTGGGCAGTACAAATGCTGTTGCTTTCGGCTCTACCTTTGCGGATATCAATACAGTACCCTGGCCTGGTGCCGCTACATTCATTGACGAAGCGGCTTCCTTAGGGCTCATGAGCGGCTACACCGAAAACGGCAAAAAATACTGCAAACCCCGCAATAAGGTAACTTACTGCGAAGCGACTCAGCTCATGTACTCCATCATGAAAACATATTACAAACAGGATGTCACAAACGAAACCATCACAAAATGGAAACCCATTATGGATGCGTACAAGATCCCTTCCTGGGCATATAACGCTGTGGCATACGCGCTGGACAAAGGCATTCTGGTCACAAACGACCTGACCAAGTTCATGAAAGGCAACACACAGCAGAACGCCAACAGAGAAGATGTGGGCGTAATCTTCGGCAAAGCGCTGGGGAAAGTTTATACCGTAGATATGGACGCGAAACTGACCTTCAAAGACGCCGGTTCCATCTCCAAGGCCTCTGTGCCCTATCTGGATCTGCTCTATGACAAAAACATCATGGTGGGCGATGATTACAACAACTTCAATCCAAAAGTAAACATCAACCGCTCTGAAATGGCAGTCCTTTCCGTAAAAACATATAAACTTCTCACCGGCAGCGGCAGCAGTGGCAGCACCGGCGGCACCACTACCAAACCGGAAACACCCTCCAACGGCTCTGTAACCGGTACCATTGTCAATGTTTCCGTACTGGAAAACGGCGACCTGTTCTGCAGTGTAAAAACCAACACTGGTACTGGTCTGAATCTGTTCGGTAAAAAAGGCACCGCCAAAGCATACTATGACGGCAAAGAAATCGACTTCTCCGAAATCGGCACTGGTGACAGCGTTTCCCTGTCCTATGCCAACGGCGATATCAAGACCATCACTGTAACAAAATCCGTCAACGGCATTGGCTCTAAACAGACCTTTGACCTGGTAGACATGACTTCCAACAAGATCACTGTCAAAGACGGCTCCAAAGAAAAAACATATACCATGGCAGACGATGTGAAGGTATATCTGGATGATAAATCCACCACACCTTCCCGTATTTACAGCGCACTGGACAACGGCGATGACTTCAGCGTTACCATTTATCTCAACGCCGATGACAAAGTAACAAAGCTTTATGCCACAACCAAAAATGACAATCCCAAATCCGGTCTGCTGACAGATCTGGACGATGACGAACTGACCATCAAAGTCAACGGCAAATCCTACGACTATGACGTGGACAGCGACGTAGATGTCAAAGACGAACTGACAGACTATTCCTTCAGTGATCTGAAAAAGCACTATGATGATACAGATTTCTATGTAACACTGACCACAAACAGCAAAAATGCGGTTACAAAAATCACTGTTAACTACGCAGAAGATGAAGTCAACGGCGTATTGACAGACGTTACATCCAGAAAACTGACCATCAAAGCTCAGGGTGACACCTATACCTATAATCTGGATTCAGACGTAGATGTAAAAGTAGACGGTAAGAGCAAAGACATCGACTTCCTGAAAGAAAACCATGAAAAGACATCTTACCGTGTTTCCCTGACACTGAACCGTGATGATGATGTCACCGACATCGTTGCCATTGAGGAATCCATGGGCGAATCCAAAGGCATCATCAAAAGACTCAGCAGCAGTACAATCGAAATTAAAAACGATAAAGGCGATACATTCTCCTATGACCTGCTGGATGACACAGACGATATCGACGTAACCCTTAACGGCAAATCCGCTGACTTTGACGACCTGAAGGATAAATATAAAGAGTATGACATCCGCGCAGAACTTTCCTTCAAGAACAAACAGGTTTCCAAGATCGTGGCCGTAAACACCGAAGCCGATGAAGGGGAACTGCGTGCCATTGATGAGGACGAAATCACCATTTTGGTAGATGGCGATAAATTCACATACGATCTGGACGATGATGTGGAAGTTACACTGGAAGATGATGACTATACCCTTTCCAAACTTATCAAAGACTTCGAAGACTACGAAAACTTTGATGTGAAACTGAAATTCAACAGCTCCAAGAGCAAAGTAACAGAAATCGAAGCAGAATATTCTTCCTCCAAACGGGAAGTAAAAGGCGATCTGGACGGTATTTCCTCCAGCTATATCAAAGTTGACGGCAAAAAATATTATCTGTCTAAGGACTTTGACAAAGATGATGATGTATACGGCGACGCAAAAGACTATGACGATCTGGATGATAAATATGATGACGGCGACGGCACCGATTTTATCATCAAACTGAAGCTGAACAGCAGCGGCGAAGTTACCAGAATCGACGCGGAAAAAGATTGATCGTCTTTCTAAAAATATGATTAGCACCCCTCTCTTTTGAGGTCTGCTTCATAAGTACACACATATAGCTGGAATCCTTGCAACACAAAGGGTTCCAGCTATTCTATTTTCATGGGAATGATTTTCTTTCGGAAACAGCCATCCCTACTTTCTTTGCAAAAAAACCAGCCATGGGAATATTTTGCCTTTTCGTCATTTCTGTAAAAACAAATGTCTTTTTATTCAGCTTTACCAATGATAGCTTGATTTTTTTCCAAAAAATGAAAGAGTATTACCAATTTACTTTAGTCTGATAACGTGATAAAATGATAAAGAATTCAGCGATGAAACATTTTAGGGAAAAAATCAATAGAAAAAGGAGAGATTGGAGTATGAAAAAATATCTTGCTTTGTTTTTGACTATGGCAATGTCCGTTGGTGTACTGGCTGGCTGCGGCGGCGGTACAGATGAAACTGCTGCAACTGACGGCGCAGATACTGCGGAACGCACCACATTCACAGTAGGTTTTGACGCAGAATATCCCCCTTACGGCTACAAAAACGACGCTGGCGAATACGTTGGCTTCGACCTGGATCTGGCTCAGGAAGTTTGCGACCGCAACGGCTGGGAACTGATCAAACAGCCTCTGGACTGGAGCTCCAAAGATATGGAACTGAACAGCGGCACTGTTGACTGTCTGTGGAACGGCTTCACCATGACAGGCAGAGAAAGCGAATATACTTTCTCCGAACCTTATGTAGACAACAGCATCGTATTTGTTGTTCGTCAGGATTCTGACATCCAGACAAAAGAAGATCTGGCTGGCAAAATCGTCATCACACAGGCTGGTTCCTCCGCTCTGGCAGCACTGACCAACACAGAAGACAACGATGAAAACCTGGCTCTGGCAGCTACTTTCGCTTCTCTGGAACAGACACCCGATTACAACAGCGCATTCATGAGCCTGGAAACAGGTGCCGTTGATGCCATCGCCGTTGACATCGGTGTTGCACAGTATCAGCTGACAAACCACAGCGATAAATTCCGCAAACTGGAAGAACCTCTGTCCACAGAACAGTATGCCATCGCCTTCAAACTGGGCAATGAAGAACTGAGAGATCAGGTACAGGCTACACTGGACGAAATGGTAGCAGACGGCACATTTGATGCAATCGCTGCAAATTACGCAGATTACAACCTGGATCAGATGGTTTGCCTTGGCAAAGAATAATCAAATATGATACAATACAAGGGCGTGCGGACGATGTTCCGCACGCTTCTTCCCTGTTTATGGATACTGTCTTTCCTTTGGAAGCCTTTGTCCGCACAGGGAGGCTGACATAAAGAAATGGGCTTCCCGTTTTCTTATGTGAGCGTGAAAACGCCAAAACAAAGAAAGGACAAAACAATTTTATGGATGCACAAACCCTTATGAACATCACACAACAACTGGCTGTGGGACTTCTGGATTCCTGCAAAATCTTTTTCCTGACACTGTTATTTTCCATGCCTCTGGGGCTTTTGGTAACCTTCGGACGCATGTCTAAATGGGCGCCTCTGAAATTTCTGGCACCCCAAACTCTGATTGAAAAGCTGAAACTGGCACAGTCCGCAGAAGGCAAGGCGGAAAACCTGCCTATGGGCACACGGTTTGCAGGGGGCTTTTTCTTCTTCAAACCCATCCAGTGGATCATCAAAGTATTCATCGCCATTCTGCGTGGCACACCCCTGATGCTGCAGCTCTTCGCCGTATACTACGGCCCTTACTACCTCTTCGGTATTCCCATCACCAATGAATACCGTTTCACTGCGGTCATCATCGCTTTCTCCATCAACTATGCCGCTTACTTTGCGGAAATCTACCGTGCCGGCATCGAATCCATTCCTGTGGGACAGTATGAAGCAGCTACTGTGCTGGGCTACAACAAAGCTCAGACTTTCCTGCGCATCGTATTCCCTCAGATGTGCAAACGGATCATGCCCCCTGTAACAAACGAAACCATTACACTGGTCAAAGATACATCCTTTGCCTTCGTTATTTCCTATCCGGAAATGTTCACCATCGCAAAGCAGATCTCTGCGGCACAGACCACCATCATGCCTCTGATCATCGCTGGTGTGTTCTACTTCATCTTCAACGGCATCGTTGCCTTTGTGATGGATAAGATCGAAAAGAAAATGAATTATTATCGTTAAGGAGGCAGCCATGAAATTACTGGAAATCAATCACTGCAATAAAAAATTCGGGGACAACGAAGTCCTCAAGGACATCTCCCTTTCCGTGGAAGAAGGACAAGTTGTGAGCATCATCGGGCCCTCCGGCTCCGGTAAATCCACATTGCTGCGCTGTGCAACCCTGCTGGAAACCATGGACGGCGGCGACCTGATCTATCTTGGAGAATACACAGCAAAAGCTGACGAAACAGGCAAATCCGTTTACGGCACCAAAGCCGATCTGCAAAAGGCAAGACAGCACTTTGGTCTGGTGTTCCAGAACTTTAACCTGTTTCCTCACTATTCCGTACTGAAAAACATCACAGAACCCCCGATCCTCATCGGCAAACGCCCCAAAGACGAGGTTTACGCCGAAGCAAGAGAACTGCTGCGGAAAATGGGTCTGGCGGACAAAGAAGATGCTTACCCTTACCAGCTTTCCGGCGGTCAGCAGCAGCGTGTATCCATTGCCCGCGCGCTGGCAATGAAACCAAAAATCCTGTTCTTCGACGAACCTACTTCCGCCCTTGACCCGGAACTGACAGGGGAAATTTTGCAGGTTATCAAAGAACTGGCAGCGGAACACATGACCATGGTCATCGTTACCCACGAAATGAGTTTTGCCCGTGACGTATCCGACCACATCATTTTCATGGACGGCGGCGTCATTGTGGAAGAAGGGGAACCCAAAGAACTCATCAACAACCCCAAACAGGAACGTACCAAAGCATTCCTGAGCCGCTTCCAGGCATAAGGAGGCAATATGGAACTCCAATTTGTGAAAGTAAGTCCAAACGAAAACATGACACTGCTCATCGAAAGCCCTGTGTCCAGAAGTCAGCATCTGGCAGTGGCAAAGGCACTCATTGCCTATGGCAGTGTTTACGCGGAACAGGCGGGATACATCGAGGAGCCGGAAAACAAAGAAGCCTGCGTCCGTCTGCAAATGATGGCAGGAGAATTCTGCGGCAATGCCACCCTTTCGCTGGGGGCATACCTGTTCTCCAAGGAACATCCTAAAACAGGCGAGGAAAAAAACTTTCTCTTAGAAGTATCCGGCGCAAACAGCCTCATTGACTGTCATATGAAAAAAGAAGCTGACGGCTATCTGGGACAGCTTTCCATGCCTCTGCCTACAAAGATTGCCACAGAAACCTATGTACTGAACGGCCTTTCCTATGAACTGGAAACGGTCTATCTGCCGGGCATCACCCACATCATTGTTCCCAAGACTCTTTGGGGCGAAAAGGCACGGGAAAAGGCAGAACAGGCTGTAACAGCATGGGAAAATCAGATTACTGAAGAGGCCTTTGGCATCCTGCTCTTTGACGCAACAGAAATGACACTGGAACCGCTGGTATGCGTCAAAAACGCCTCTCTCGTATGGGAGCGCGGCTGCGGCAGCGGTACAACAGCCCTTGGTGCGGCTCTGGCAGCTAAAAAACAAAGCTCCCTTTCTCTGGGACTGAAACAGCCCGGCGGCGTTATGCACATCGACGCTGACTGGAAAGATGGCTGCCTGCATTCCCTGACATTGACTGTACATGTAAAGATTGTCGCGGCAGGTACCGCTTATCTGGAATCTTTCTAACAAAAACATATACAAAACAAGAAAAACCGGAAACCCATAACAAATATGGATTCCCGGTTTTTTTACGTGTTTCAGAAAATCATGGGATTTTCCCTTTCTCAGGGATTAGGGCCCTGGTGTCCCTGTGGGGCCGGTCGGGCCGGTTTCACCTGTTGCGCCGGTTGCACCGCTTGCGCCTGTGGCACCGCTTTCGCCAGTGGGGCCAGTCGGGCCAGTATCGCCTGTTGCGCCCGTTGCTCCGCTTGCTCCTGTGGGGCCGCTTTCGCCAGTGGGGCCGGTAGGCCCAGTTTCACCTGTTGCACCCGTAGGGCCGCTTTCACCTGTGGGCCCTGTTGCGCCAATTTGGCCTGTTGCGCCGGTGGGGCCAGTTTCACCAGTAGGGCCTGTTGCGCCAATTTGGCCAGTAGGCCCAGTGGGCCCGGTTTCACCGGTAGGGCCGGTGATGCTCAGCCCTGCAATACCAGTAGGGCCGGTAGGGCCAGTAATACCAATACCTGTTGCGCCCGTTGCTCCGGTTGCACCCGTTGCGCCCGTAGCACCTGTTGCACCTGTGGGGCCTGTAATACCGCCGCCTGTTCCGGTGGCACCTGTTGCACCTGTCGGGCCTGTTGCGCCCGTTGCACCGGTAGGCCCTGTGGCACCTGTGATACCTGCCGCGCCTGTGATGCCTGTGGCACCTGTCACGCCTGGCGCGCCTGTGGGGCCAGTAGGCCCAGTTACGCCAGTGATGACTACCACATAACACCCGGGCCAGCATTCCGGCCAGCAGCCGGGATTGCAGGGATTACAAGAATTACAATCCGGATGCCATGGATTGCAGTCAGGACGGCAGCGGTTCTGATTCTGTCCGCCGCAGGAATGACCGGTATATCCATTCTGTCCGCCTGTATAACAGCCGCCGCTGTTTCCCGTATTCCGGGGCATAGGCTCGTAGCCGAATCCGCCGTACCAGCCGCTGCCGCGGCGCCCGTTTCCGTCGGGATTTCGATACATACGCATTCCCCTCTTTTCCTTTATCGATTCTGTGTTCATTTTATATTATGTGCGCTGCCCAAAATTGTGCCCCTTTTCTCCTGTAAACAAAAAAAGAGAGAGGAATAAAAGCAACTTTCCCTTAAGAAAACATTGATTTTTCTTTTCCTTGATTTCTTAAGGGGAAGTGCGACGG
>OMGP01002761.1_pt1 | contig 10495 bp, 7 predicted proteins | sample 1646091 | NCBI WGS metagenome assembly OMGP01 (sample SAMN05578580, study PRJEB25193) | human gut metagenome | biome: Human Microbiome; feature: human-associated habitat; material: feces | host: Homo sapiens | place: USA:Birmingham | reverse complement strand
CGTGAGGCGCTCAGTTAGAATACCAGCTTTCCTCCTCTTTGTCAACACCTTTTTCTCTTTTTTTCAGTTTTTTTCTCGGCTGTCAAACCGGACCGGATCACTGGTATTCTAATCCATAGCATGCACAAGATCTGCCACCCTTATACCTGCCTGCGCAGCTTTTTTACCAGCAGGAGCAAAACAGGGACGCCGAAGCCGAAGAGCAGGCTGCCAATCCTGGCCGGGCCCTCCATCCACCGCTCCAGGGAAAAGGCGTCGGGAAAGAGGAACCAGGCCCCCGCCAGGGCCAGCAGGAGCAGAGGAAGTACGGCGTGCTTGCGCTCCTTTAAAGAGAATACGGACTGGGCCAGGACGGAGCAGGAGCCCGCCAGCAGGTTGAGCAGGGCTAGATCAGAGAACACCCAGAGGGCGATGATGACCGACTCCACCCGTTGGAAGGTGCCCTTGATGCCGATCCCCTTTACCATCATAAAAAAGGGCGTGTCCATGCGGGCGGTCAGCCCGGGCCCGAAGTTGCCCAGGCAGACAAGCTGAAGGGCGGTAAGCACCAGACAGAAGGCGGCCGCCCACCATAGCGCACGGCGGCGGTCTCCCTCTCCCCGGGTGACATTCCCCCCCAGGAAGGCGGCAAAGACCACATAACCGAACAGGCCCAGCACCGGAACGGCGGCGGAGAGCACCCCCGGAAGATCCTCCGTCCACAGGGGAAGGATGTGCCGGGGCTCCACCTGGAGTACGCCCAGGAGGAGGGAGAAGCCCAGGCCGATGGCCAGGGCCAGGTAGAACACCTCTCCGGTCCGTGCCAGCACCCGCACCGGCTTGCGCACCAGCCAGAGGGTGAGCCCCAGCAGGGTCAGCAAAAACAGACCCAGGGGGGCGTTCCGGTAACTGGTGGACAGGAAACGGAGGGCGAAAAGCCTGGCGTTGGCGCTGAGCAGAAGCAGACCCCACAATAAATAAAGAAGAAGCACCCCCTTGCCCAACCCCCTGCCCAGGACGGTCTCGGTGACCTGGGCCAGCCCCGCCCCCTCCCCAGCCGGGCGCAGGAGGGCAAAGAGCACCCAGCACAGCCCCAGCAGTACCGGCAGGGCAGCCAGGGCGGACAGCCACCCCGCCTCTCCGGCCAAGGCGGCGGTCTGGGAGGGCAGCACGCCGATGGCCGGAGCCAGGAGGGCAGCGAAGAGGAGCGCCAGGAGCTGGCGCAGGGAGATTCGGTCGTCAGGCATGGGTATACCGCCTTTCTTTTGAGCTGCCGCCCTCACCGGGCGGCGTCATAGCTGCGCTGAAGCTTGGCCGTCACGTGCAGCTCCAGCTCCAGCGCGCCCAGAGAGGCCCCTTCCAGCGCCTCCTTGTGCCAGGGCCGGGCCAGGGCCGCCCGCCGGAGCAGCCCCAAATAGTCCGCGTCCAGCTCCTGTGCCAGTTCCAGCGCGGACCGGATGCGCGCCTCCTCCACCTGGGCCAGGGCCGTCTCGAGGGAGGCGTGTACCTCCTCCGTTCGGAGGTCCAAATTCCCCTCCGCCATATTGGCGTCCAGCGTACAGGTGAGGGACAGGCCGGTAAGGGCGCCCCCGTCCATCACCGGGCGGACGGAGGTCCTGGCCCCCACCACACGCAGGGCCGCCACTCCGCCTCCATCCAGGGGCAGCTCCACCATATCGGCGTCCACCTGGCCCAGTACCAGGTTGACCCCCAGGGCGGCGTCCCCCTCAGCCCAGCCGGCCAGGCTGTCCCCTTTTAATATGCCATACCCGGCGGCGGTGAGAGCCTCGTCCGCCTCTACCGCCGGGAGAAAGGTGGCCCCCTGGGCATAGAGATCCGAGAGGGCGTCCTTTACGGTGCGGGGCATGGAACCGGCCAGCAGACCCGCGTCCTCCGCCAGCGCCTCCAGCCGGTCGGCGGCGGAGCCGTCCTCCCCCGCTGCTGTGATCGCCTTGCCTGCTGTGCCGCCCCGCACCAGATAGAGGGCGGTGTCCAGCCGGGTCTCCACATCCCGGAGAATATAGTCCAGGGCGGGCTCCACCCCCTGCCTGGCCAGCTCCTCTCCCAGCAGGAGCTGGCCCACGTGGCCGAAGTAGAGGTAGGAGGAGCCCTCCCCCTGCATCCCCAGCACGGCGGCGCTGATGGTGCCGGCCTGGCCGGACACCACGGTGGCCGCCCCCTCCGCCGGATCGCCCGAGCCGCTGGAGGCGGTCACCTCTACCTGACCCTCCCCGGCCGCGTCCACACCCAGGGTCTGCATCAGCTCCATGTCCTCGATTTCCCGGGCATAGGGCAACAGGCCGGGCCCACGGCGGCAGCCGGTGAGGGTCAGGGCGGCCAGGCCGGCCAGCAGCAGGGCTGTTATGCGTCTCATTTCTGATTCCTCCGGTTTCGGGTTTCCAGGGCCGCCGGGCGCTGCTTCACCCGCGGCAGGGGCTGGCGGAATACCGCGTGCCCCTCCACCTGCTCCCCGGCATTCGAGGCAAAGGGGGTCAGGTAGGACACGCCGAAGCTTTCAATGCCCGCCAGATGGATCACCAGCGCCGACAGGCCGGCCACCACGCCGAACAGGCCCGCCGCGCTGGCCAGCAGGGCCAGCAGGAACCGCCAGATGCGCAGGGCGCCCGCCACCTCCTGGGAGGGCATGGTGTACCCGGCGATACCCGCGATGGCCACCACGATGAGCACCGCGGGGGAAATGATCTTGGCCTCCACCGCCGCGCTGCCCACCACCAGGCCGCCGATGATAGACACGGTCTGCCCGATGGACTGGGGCAGGCGGAGCCCCGCCTCCTGGAGAATCTCAAAGGCCAGCAGCAGGACGATGACCTCAAAGACGGAGCGGAAGGGCACGTCCTGCTTGGCGGCAATGATGGACAGGGCCAGGCGGGTGGGAATCATCTCCTGGTGGAAGGTGACCATGGCCACATAGAGGGCGGGCAGAAGCAGGGTGCCCAGCATGCACAGGTAGCGCAGCAGGGTGAGGGCGGAGGCCAGCAGCCAGCTCTCGCTCTTGTCCTGGGGCGCCTGGAGGAAATCCCCCAGCACGCCGGGGGCCAGGTAGCCCAGTGGCAGGCCGTCGATGAGGATGCCCACCCGCCCCTCGGCCAGCCCGGCGCAGAAGCGGTCGGACCGCTCGGTATATTGCACCAGCGGGAAGGCGGTGCGGGCGGCGGGGACGATATACTCCTCAATATTGCCCGTGGCCAGCACCGCGTCGATGTCAATGTCCGCCAGTTGGGCGGCCACCTGCTCCACCAGGTGGGGATTGGTGAGCCCCTCTATATAGAGGATGTCCACCGACGTGACCGACTGGCGGCCCACCACCTGCTCACGGATACGCAGCTCGGGGGCCTTCAGGTGGCGGCGGACGATGCTGGTATTGGTGCGCAGGCTCTCCACAAAGGCGTCCCGGGAGCCCTTGAGCACCGTCTCGTTGCTGGGAGAGCTGATGGATCGCTTTTCCTCGGTGCCCACGTTGAGGGAGAGCACCGAGGATTCCCCGGGAAAGAGGAGCAGACAGCAGCCGTTCACCAAATCAAACACCGCCGCGTCCAGCCGGGTACGCTCCTCCGCGCTCAGGTTGTAGAGGGCCCCGTCCTTCATGCGGTCCATGGCCTGCCGGGGAGTCCCGCAGCGGGCCAGCGCCTCGTCCTGGGCCAGCGGCCGGAGCACGTAGTCGCTGACCCGCTCCATCTTCACCATGCCGCTGAGGTAGCACAGGGTGAGCGTGCACGCGCCGCCCTCCCCCAGGGACACCGGACGCTTGGTGAAGTCCACGCAGTCCTGGAAGATCTGCTCCAGCCGTTCCAAGGTCAGCGGCCCGTCAAAGCGGGGCTCCTTCCGGGGATGGGGTACGCTGGGGGCACGCTTCCGACCAAAAAAGCCCATGGCGCACACCTCCTGTTGTCTATTTTGCTGAATCGAACTTTTTTAGGATGGCCCATTTTCGCCCGGTTATACAAATTTAAACGAACCAGTTGCAATTTTCCAGGGATGTTGATATACTTTATAAAAACTATAAAGTTTAATAGATGAACTATCTACTTTCCTTTTGGTAATTATCCCATGTCCTCCGCAGGACAGGGTTCATTTTATGTGATAAGGAGGAGCCCCTTATGAAGCCCTTTACCCAGACTGCCGACACCCTGGACCAGGAGCTGGCGGACAAAATCGACGGCATTCTCGCCGCCCATGGCGAAGATCCCACCCAGCTGGTGGGCATCCTGCTGGACGTGGAGGCCGCGGTGGAGCGGCACTACATCCCGGAGGCCGCCGCCTACTATGTGGCGGAGCGCCTGGGGGTGAAGCCCACCCAGGTCTACGATGTCATCTCCTTCTATACCGCCCTTCACGACAAGCCCAGAGCCAAGTTTACCCTGGAGGTGTGCTCCTCCGCCCCCTGCCGGGTGAAGGACAGCGACACCCTGCTGGAGCGGCTCAAGCGCCTTTTAAATCTGGAGGTGGGCCAGGTGACCTATGACGGCCGCTTTTCCATCGAGCAGGTCCCCTGCTTCGGGGCCTGCGACGTGTCCCCCGCCGTGCGGGTCAACGGCGTGGTATACGGCCATCTGGACAGCGAGGAGCGCATTCTGGATATGCTCCAGCAGCTCAACTAAGGGGGAACGGACATGAGCAAGACGGTTTGTTTCATCACCCGGAATTTCGGGAAGTACGACCCGGACAGCCTGAAGGGCTATGAATCCATCGGCGGCTTCCGGGCGCTGCGCAAGGCCCTGACCATGGAGGGCTGCGACATTGCCGACGTGCTGGCCGCCAATGGCGTCCAGGGCCGGGGCGGCGCGGCCTACGACATGGGCAAAAAGTGGCGGCAGGCCCGGGACGTCCCCGGCGCCCACAAGTGCGTGGTGTGCAACGCCGACGAGGGCGAGCCGGGCACCTTCAAGGATCGGGAGCTGCTCACCCACGACCCCTTCCAACTGCTGGAGGGCATGATCATCGCCGGCTGGGCCGTGGGGGCGGACAACGGATACATCTACCTGCGTGAGGAGTACTCCCACCTGCGGCCCCGGCTGCTCTCCGCCATCGCCCAGTGCGAGGCGGCGGGCTATCTGGGCGAGAACATCTTGGGCTCCGGGCTGAACTACCGCATCCACCTCTACTCCGGCGCGGGGGCCTATGTCTGCGGCGAGGGCTCCGCCCTGGCCGAGTCCATCGGCGGCCACGCCGGCCGGCCCCGGATGAAGCCCCCCTTTATCAAGCAGTGCGGCGTGTTCCACCTGCCCACCTGCGTCAACAACGTGGAGTCCCTCTCCCTGGTGGCCCCCCTGCTGCTGGACGACGAGGGCTACTATAAGAGCCAGGGCACGCCGGACTGCCCGGGCACCAAGATGATCTCGGTGTGCGGTAACGTCAAGCGCCCCGGCGTGTTCGAGGTGCCCTTCGGTATCACCATCCGGGAGATCGTCTATGATCTGGCCGGCGGCATGGAGAGAGAGGATTACCCCCTGCGCCTAGTGCAGCTTGGCGGCGCGTCGGGCCGCATCTGCTCCCCCGCCCAACTGGACACCCCCTACACCTACAAGGGCATGCGTCAGGCGGATCTCACCGCCATCGGCTCCGGCGCGGTGCTGGTGGTGGATGAACGCACCAGCGTCATCGGCTTTCTGCGCATGACCCAGGAGTTCTTCTCCCACGAGAGCTGCGGCCAGTGTACCCCCTGCCGGGAGGGCAACCGCCACATCTCCCTGCTGCTGGACAAGGTGGCCGAGGGCACCCACACCGCCCAGGACATCGCCACCCTCAAGAAATTTGCCGACATTATGTCCAGCGCGTCCCTGTGCGGCTTGGGTGAGACGGCCCAGTCCGCCCTGCTGAGCTGTATGAAGCGCTTCCCGGAAGTCTTTGCCGTAAAAGAGGAGGTCGCCGTCCGATGAGCGAAATGGTACATATCACAATCAACAAGCAGCCGCTGGAGGTGCCTGCGGGCACCCGCATCATTGAGGCGGCCAAGATGCTCAACATCGATATCCCCCACCTGTGCTACCACCCGGACCAGACCATCAAGGCCCACTGCCGGATGTGCATGGTGGAGGTGGTGGGCTCCCGCAAGCTGACGGCGGCCTGCTCCACCGTGGTGTGGGAGGGCATGGAGGTCATCACCGACTCCAAGAAGGTGTACGACGCCCAGACCGGCGTGCTGGACCTCATCCTCTCCGACCACAAGACCAACTGCCTTTCCTGCGCCCGCAACGGCTCCTGCGAGCTCCAGGCGCTCTGCCGCCGCTTTAACCGGCTCCACCCGGAGCTGCCCGACATCTCCTCCGACGAGCCGCTGCGCATCGACAACCCCTCCATCGTCCGCGACCCCGCCAAGTGCGTCAAGTGCGGCCGCTGCGTGAAGGTGTGCGCCGAGGTCCAGGGCTGCGCCGCCCTGACCTACTCCGGCCGCTCCGCCGGCTTCAAGGTCACCACCGCCTTTGACCTGCCCATGGACCAGACCGACTGCGTGCTGTGCGGCCAGTGCTCCCTGGTGTGCCCCGTGGGGGCCATCGTGGAGACCGACTACACCAACGAGGTTACCGCCGCCATCCAGGACTCCTCCAAGCACGTCATTGTCCAGGTGGCCCCCTCCGTCCGGGTGGGCCTGGGGGACGAGTTCGGCATGGAGGCCGGCGCCGTCGTCACCGGCAAGATGGTCACTGCCCTGCGGATGCTTGGCTTTGACAAGGTGTTCGACACCAACTTTTCCGCCGATCTCACCATCATGGAGGAGGGCAGCGAGCTGCTCAAGCGCATCCGGGAGGGCGGGAAGCTGCCCATGATCACCTCCTGCTCCCCCGGCTGGGTCACCTACCTGGAGAAGCACCACCCCGAGCTCATCGGCCACCTCTCCACCGCCAAGAGCCCCCAGGCCATGTTCGGCGCGGTGGCCAAGACCTACTATGCCCAGAAGATGGGCTGGGATCCCCACGACGTGGTAAGCGTGTCCGTCATGCCCTGCACCGCCAAGAAGTACGAGGCCAGCCGCCCCGAGCTGGGCCGGGACGGCTATCAGGACGTGGACTACGTCCTGACCACCCGGGAGCTGGCCAAGCTCATACGCTATGTGGGCCTGGACCTGTCCGTGCTGCCCGAGAGTGAGTTTGACTCCCCCCTGGGCACCGGCTCCGGCGCCGGCGCCATCTTCGGCGCTACCGGCGGCGTTATGGAGGCCGCCCTGCGCACCGCCTACGAGCTCTACACCGGCAAGACCCTGCCCCGGCTGGAGTTTGACGCCGTACGGGGCGACATCAACGCCATCAAGGAGGCCACCATCGACCTCGACGGCACCCCCCTGAAGGTGGCCGTGGCCAACGGTCTGAAGAACGCCGAGGAGCTTATCCGCCGGGTAGAGCGCGGCGAGGCCGACTATATCTTCATCGAGATCATGGCCTGCCCCGGCGGCTGTATCGGCGGCGGCGGACAGCCAATCGGCACCAACAACGCCGTCCGGGACGCCCGTATCCAGGCCTTGTATGAGATCGACCGGAGCCTGCCCCTGCGCAAGAGCCATGAGAACCCGGAGATCAAGACCATCTACGAGGAGTTCTTCGGCGCGCCCCTGTCTCATCGCTCCCACGAGCTGCTCCACACCCACTACCATGCCCGCAAAAAGCGGCACGATTTCTCCCATCTGAGCTGACAAAAGGGCCCGGGAGCGCCATTCAGCGCTCCCGGGCTTCAGCGTGTGGAGAAGCCTCGACACGCTTCTCAAAAATGCAAGCATTTTTGAGAGCTGAACGTTTTGAACCTTTAAAAAAGTTCAAAACGTTGTTTGATCCAACGCGAACAGCTCAGGCCGGCCTCTCTTGGCTCGCGGCCAGTTTACCTCCAGGGAATCCCGACGGCCCCAAGCCAAAATATTTTAAATAGTACTTGACAAAATCGCCTTTTGCGCCTATACTGTAGCAAATTAAATTGAGAAACCGATGATAAAGAGGAGTAGTCCGGTATCAATGCCTCTCAGAGAGCCGCGGGTGGTGGAATCGCGGCAGGCAGCGCTCGGATGAATGGACTTTTGAGGGCACAGCGAACAGCCTTTGGGCTCAGTAGCGCGACGGGGACTCCACCCGTTATCCGGGGAGCATGGGCTGATCGGCCCGTGAAAGTGAGTGGGCGTATGCGCTGGTATACGTCAATCCGGGTGGCACCGCAGAGGCTGAAGCTACAGTCCTTTGTCCCAGAGAAACAATCTTGGGGACGAAGGGCTTTTTTGTACCCTTTTCCCCTGCAGCACAGAAAAGGAGTGTATCAACATGAGCAAGATCCCCCACCGCCTGTATCTGACCGAGGACCAGATGCCCCAGAAGTGGTTCAACCTGCGCTCCGCCATGGCCGAGCAGCCCGATCCTCTGCTCCACCCCGGTACCCTCCGGCCCTTGGGTGTGGACGACCTCTCCCCCATCTTCTGCGAGGAGCTTGCCCGCCAGGAGCTGGATGGCGCCACCGCCTATGTGGATATTCCGGAACCCATTCAAAACGTCTATAAGATGTACCGCCCTTCCCCGCTGATTCGGGCTTACGAGCTGGAGAAGGCCCTGGATACCCCGGCCAGGATCTACTACAAGTTTGAGGGGAACAACACCTCCGGTTCCCATAAGCTCAACTCCGCCGTGGCCCAGGCCTATTATGCCAAGATGCAGGGCCTAACCGGCGTCACCACTGAGACCGGCGCCGGCCAGTGGGGCACCGCCCTCAGTGAGGCGTGCAGTTACTTCGGCCTGACCTGCGACGTGTTTATGGTCAAGTGCTCCTACGAGCAGAAGCCCTTCCGAAAGGCGGTGATGAATGTATTCGACGCCTCTATCACCCCCTCTCCCTCCCCCACGACTGAGGTGGGCCGCCAGATCCTGCGCGACCACCCGGAGACTACAGGAAGCCTGGGCTGCGCCATCTCCGAGGCGGTGGAGTCCGCCGTCCAGAGCAGTGGCGCCAAGCGCTATGTGCTGGGCAGCGTGCTCAACCAGGTGCTCCTCCACCAGTCCATCATCGGCCTGGAGAGCAAGCTGGCCATGGAGCAGCTGGGGGAATATCCCGACGTGGTGGTGGGCTGCGCCGGCGGCGGCTCCAACCTGGGCGGGCTGATCGCCCCCTTTATGGCCGACAAGCTGCGGGGGATACGGAATCCCCGCATCGTGGCGGTGGAACCCGCCTCCTGCCCCTCCCTCACCCGGGGCAAGTACGCCTACGATTTCTGCGACACCGGCAGGGTCACCCCCCTGGCCCGGATGTATACCCTTGGCTGCGGCTTCATCCCCTCCGCCAACCACGCCGGCGGCCTGCGCTACCACGGCATGAGCCCCATCCTCTCCAAGCTCTACCACGACGGCTATATGGAGGCGGTGGCCTATGAGCAGACCCGCGTTTTTGAGGCGGCGGTGCTCTTTGCCAAGCGGGAAACCATTCTCCCCGCCCCTGAATCCGCCCACGCTATCCGGGGGGCCATCGACGAGGCTCTGCGGTGCAGGGAGAGCCGCGAGGCCAAGACCATCCTTTTCGGCCTCACCGGTACCGGGTACTTTGATATGACTGCCTATGAGAACTACCTCAGCGGAAAGATGAGCGATTCCATCCCCACCGATGCCGACCTACAGAAGGGCTTCGACAGCCTGCCAAAAATCCCCCAGAACGAGGGTATTTGAGGCTTCACAGCAAAACTTTTGGTTGCACATTGTCCCCCGGCTGGCTATAATAGGAGGGACAATAAACACAAAAGAAGGTTTTGCCATGGAATTCCGCGCAAACGAGGGAAAGAGCGTCACCATAGAGGTGGGCGGAAAGACCTACGCCCGCCACGCCATCCAGACCCATTTCGTCCAGGTAGGCGAGAGCTATATCGACCTGGTGGAGCAGTACGTCAAGCCCCTGTGGCAGCCCGGTGACCTGCTCTCCTCCAGCGAAAAGATCATCGGCCTGTGCCAGAAGCGGGTGGTCTACAAGAAGGACATGAAGGTGGGCCGCCTGGCCCGGTTCCTGTCCCGCTTCGCCTCCCACTCCTCCGCCGGCATCGGCGTGGACAGCCCCTACAAGATGCAGTTCGCCATTAACGAGCGGGGCGCCCTGTTCGTACTCTGGGCCGCGTTCTGCGCCGGCGTGGCCAAGCTGTTCGGCAAACGGGGCGTGTTCTACGAGATGGTGGGCCAGGAGGTGTCCGGCCTAGACGGCTTCTACGACCACGAGTTCCAGGAGTACGGCGAGTTCGGCATCCGCATCCCGGAGAACCCCGGCAAGGTGTGCGACGAGATCGAGGCCGCCACCGGCGTGCAGGCCATGATTGTGGACGCCAACGATCTGAACGTGGAGATTCTGGGCAAGGCGTCCTCCGTCACCCTGGACGACGAGACCCTCAAGGGCCTGATCCGGGACAACCCGGCGGGCCAGTCCCGGGAGCTGACCCCCTTCATCCTCATCCGCGAGGTAAAGGAGGAGCGCGCGCCCGAGGAGGCGCAGGCATAAATCCGTTTACAGACAGCACAAGAGGCGGAATTCCCCCCGGCCTGCGGCCGGGGGGAAT
>OMGP01002752.1_pt1 | contig 10531 bp, 9 predicted proteins | sample 1646091 | NCBI WGS metagenome assembly OMGP01 (sample SAMN05578580, study PRJEB25193) | human gut metagenome | biome: Human Microbiome; feature: human-associated habitat; material: feces | host: Homo sapiens | place: USA:Birmingham | reverse complement strand
GAGGTCTTTATAACATGATTTTTACCTGTAAAACAACTAACCTTAACAAAGCAATTCAAACAGTTCAAAGAGCTATTTCTTCCAAACCTAGTACTCCTATCTTTTCCGGAATCCATTTAATTGCAGATAATAACATTTTAGAGATCCAGGCAATGGATCTGAATATGGCTATAGCTTGCAGTATAGAAGCGGAAATACAGGAAAAAGGAGAAATAGTTGTTTCAGCAAAGCATTTTTCAGAATTGATGCGTAAGCTTCCTGGCGAAAATGTTACCATCGTAAAAAATAAAGAAGAAAAAACTATCAATGTTCAATCCGATAAATCTGATTTTCAGCTCTTACTGATGAATGAAGATGATTATCCAAAATTTCCAGAATTTAATGCTGATAAACAAATAGTTTTAGAAGATGAAAAAATCAAGGAACTTATTAAAAAAACTATTTTTGCCTGCTCTACAGACGAAGCAAGACCTTTGTTCACAGGTATTTTAGTGGAACTCCAGGATGGTAAGATAACTTTTGTAGGTACTAATACTCACCGTTTATCAATCAAAACTATGGAACAGGAAAGCAGCGAAGCTATGTCAATGATTATTCCTTCCAGAGTTTTAAGTGAAATTGCTCGTAATTTAACAAGTGAGTTACCTCAGGAAGTAAAACTTTCTTTATTAAATAATCAAATCATGGTACAGATCGATAAAGTGGTAATTGTTTCCCGCTTAATCGAAGGAAAATTCCCTGATTATCGTAGAGTTATTCCTCCTGCTTTTAACATTAAAACTCTATTCAATGTTAAAGAACTGGCCGGAGCTGTAGAACGCGTTGCTTTATTTTCCAGTGATGGTGATTACAGTATTATCAAAGTAAGTGTCGGAAATAATGAAATCGTTGTAAGCTCAAGCAGTCCAGACGTTGGTAAGGGACGTGAAGTAATCGAATGTCAAACTCAGGGCGAAACGATCAATGTAGCTTTTAATTCTAAATATATCATTGATATTTTAAAAAATCTTACTGATGAACAGGCTACGATGGAGTTAAATACTTCTCTGAGTCCTGTTTGCATTAAACCGATTGCTGAAAGTAATTATATTTATATCGTTACTCCTGTCAGAGTCGTATTTTAAGCGAGAAGGTAAAAAATGGAAAAAATAACTGTCGGTATCACTACTGAATTTATTACGATCTCTAATCTTTTGAAATATGCAGGAGTTTTAGAGACCGGAGGACAGGCGCATGAGGCTATTGAAGCGGGAGTAGTTACGTTGAATGGTGTTATAGTTACGGAAAAACGCAAGAAAGTTTTTCCGCAGGATACTGTTGTTTTAGATCAGCAAGTAGAAATAAAAGTTATAACGGAATAATTTATGAAAGTAAAAAGAATCTATGCAGTTAACTTTAGAAATTATAAAGAATGCTGTTTGGAAATTACTTCAATGGTCAATATCTTTTATGGGCAGAATGCCCAGGGAAAAACAAATCTTTTAGAAGCGATGTTTTATGCTGCCTTTGGAATGTCACATCGTACTGCCCAGGAAGATGATATGCAGCGTCTGGATACAAATCAGTTAGCTGTTGGTATTAATTTTGAAGATTTACATGGGGTAAATGATGTTAAAATAAAAAGACAGCAGCTCGATGGTAAGAATAAAAAAGAATTGTTTTTGAACGATGTAAAGGTTCGGCCCAAGGAACATTACGGAACTTTAAATATGGTGATGTTTTCACCTGAGGATCTGCAGCTTATCAAAGGTGAGCCCGCTTTACGCAGACGTTTTTTTGATATGCAGATCTCACAGACTGATAAAGCTTATTATGATCTGTTGATAAAATATAATCGTATTTTACAGCAGCGCAACAGGCTTCTTAAAGATATCCGTGATAATAATGCCAGTATTGAGCTTTTATTGACCTGGGATCAGGAATTTGTGCTGACTGCGGCCAGAATAGCTGTAAAAAGGATGGCCGCTTTGCAGAAATTAAAAAATATAGCTAAAGATATTTATGCTGCTTTAACTGGTGAATTAGAAACATTAACTGTTTTTTATGAACTTAAAGCTAATAATGGCGAGCTTCTTTATCCTGATGAAGCTATCTGTTGGGAAGATTTCTATCGCAGTAAGCTGTCTGAACGGCAGCAGGTAGATATTTTAAGAGGCAGTACGGGTATAGGACCTCATCGTGATGATCTGTTATTTAAAGTAAATGACAGAATTTTGAAAGCTTTTGGTTCACAGGGGCAGCAGCGCAGTGCTGCTTTAGCCTTAAAACTGGCACAGCTTGAATATGTCCGCCAGGAAATAGATGAGTTTCCTGTATTACTGTTGGATGATGTAATGAGTGAACTTGATGATCAAAGACGTTGTCAGCTATTAAAATTTATTGATGGTAAAGTTCAAACTTTTATTACGGTAAACGATAAAGCTTTGATTCCGGATTTGAGCGGAAATGCGTATTTCAGGATTATTGAAGGCAGAATCGCAGAGGGATAAAAATGGAAGGTATAGAAAGAGTACTTTTAAAAATGCTTCCTAATCAGGAAGGTCGTAATAAATATTTTATTTTTTCTATGCAGAGTAAATGGGAACAGATCTGTGGTGCTAACGTAGCTAAGCATTCAAAACCAGTACGTTTGGAACGCAAAGTTTTATATATAAATACGGATAGCTCTGTTTGGGCTAATCATCTTTTGATGATGAAACAGCAGTTTATTAATAATATAAATCGTGTTATGACTAATGACCCTGTCAAGGATATAAAATTTTTCACAGGCTCTATTGAAAATTTTTTGCAGCTTCCGAAAGAAGAACAGGAAGTGAAATTAAATTTTAAACCTTTGACGGAATCAGAGAAAATTTTTATTAGACAGGCACTGGTAAATATTAATAATCAGGAATTGCAGAAAAAGCTTGCTCATTTCAGGAAAGTTTGTCTGCAAAGAAAAAAAGCATTACTTATCGAAAACAATGATATGAAATGTAAATATTGTGGTGCTGCGTTAATTGAAAAAAATGATCTTTGCCGCGTCTGCCAGCGTTATGAAAAAGAGAAATTGAGAACAGAAATAGTATCTATTTTGACATCTGAACCTTGGCTGAATTACAATGACTGTCAAAAATATGTCAAATGTGATAAAATGTTATTCGATAGTGTAAAAAATTCTTTGAAACAGTATTATTATGCTAAGGTTTATAATAATCAGTCTGATATCAGAGAAGAAATGACGGCTGTGATGTTAAAAACAGGGATGCAGCCTGATAAAATCAGTGAACAGCTTGCACAAAATATTATTAAAGGATTGCGGAGGAAATATTAATATGTATCTGCATCTTGGTGCCGACTGCATGATAAAAAATACGGATATTATAGCTATTTTTAATATTCGTGATCAACAGTCGGAAATTTATGATAAGGATAAATATAAAATTATTGATTTATCGGAAAATGGTGAGTGTTCAAGCTGTATTTTAACAACTGATACTTTGTATTTATCGGGAATTTCCGCTCTGACTTTAAAACGAAGGGCTGAAGAAGATTTTGGCAGTGATGCCATTTATAAAAGTTTTTGATCGTTGAAGGAAAGTATTAAATATACTTGAATTATAGGAATGTGGAGGTTACTATGTCTAATTTGGAAGAAGCAACTGAGGTTAAGGGACAATATGGTGCCGGACAGATTCAGGTCCTGGAAGGTCTGGAAGCTGTACGTAAAAGACCAAGTATGTATATTGGCAGTATTTCTGCCCGTGGTTTGCATCATTTGGTGTATGAAACAGTTGATAATAGTATAGACGAAGCCTTAGCAGGTTATTGCGATGCTATCGATGTGACTATTCATAGCGATAATAGCATTACTGTACGTGATAATGGTCGTGGTATTCCTGTAGAAATGCATAAAGTTGGCAAGCCTGCTGTAGAAGTAGTTATGACTATCCTGCATGCCGGCGGCAAGTTTGGTGACGGAGGCTACAAGGTTTCCGGAGGTCTGCATGGCGTAGGTGTATCCTGTGTTAATGCGCTCAGCGAGCATATGGAGGTTGAGGTACGTCGTAGCGGTAAAATTTATGGAATTGAGTTTTCCCGTGGTAAAACAGTTGTGCCGCTTTATGAAAAGGGTACTACTGAAGAAACAGGTACTACTGTACATTTTAAACCTGATCCGACGATTTTTACGGAACTTATCTACAGTTATGAAACCCTGCGTTTAAGAATACGTGAACTGGCTTTTTTAAATAAAGGTATCCGTATTAATCTCAATGATGAACGTACTGGAAAACAGGAAAGCTTTCATTACGAAGGCGGTATCATTGAATTTGTAAAGTATGTAAATGAAAATAAGGATAAGCTCCATGATGATCCTATCTACATCGAAGGTATCAAAGATACTAATATTGTTGAAGTAGCTCTGCAGTACTGCGATACTTATACTGAAAATCTATTTACTTTTGTTAATAATATTAATACTGAAGAAGGCGGCACACATTTAAGCGGTTTTAAACAGGCAATGACGCGTACTATCAATGATTATGCCCGTAAAATAGGTGCTTTGAAAGACGGAGAAGAAAACCTCAGCGGTGATGATGTCCGTGAAGGTATGACTGCAGTTATCAGTATTAAGATTCAGGAGCCCCAGTTTGAAGGTCAGACTAAAACTAAGCTTGGAAACAGTGAAATTCGTCCGATCGTTGATAATCTAGTCAGCGAAGGTTTAGGAGAATTTTTTGAAGAAAATCCTGTTATTGCCAAGAGGATTGTAGAAAAATCAATTCTTTCCGCCAGGGCACGTATGGCAGCACGTAAAGCACGTGAATTAACAAGGCGTAAAAGCGCTTTGGAAATCAGCAGTCTGCCTGGTAAATTAGCCGATTGTCAGAGTAAGGATGCTTCAGAAACAGAGATTTATCTTGTCGAAGGTGATTCTGCAGGCGGCAGTGCCAAACAGGGACGTGATCGTCGTTTTCAGGCTATTCTGCCTTTGCGCGGCAAGATTTTAAATGTTGAAAAAGCAAGATTGGATAAAATTTTGAGCAGTGATGAAATCAGAAATATGATTACTGCCTTTGGCTGTGGTATTGGTGAAGATTTTGATCTGGAAAAAGCGCGTTACGGTAAAATTATTATCATGACAGATGCCGATGTCGACGGAGCTCATATCAGAACTCTGCTGTTGACTTTCTTTTATCGTTATATGCAGCCTTTGATCAAAGAAGGACATGTATTTATCGCTCAGCCACCTTTATATCTGGTCCGTAAAGGTCAGAAGCATTTATATGCTTACAGCGATGATGAACTGCAGACTGTTTTGGATGAAGTTGGTCGTGACAGCAATCCCTATATCCAGCGTTATAAAGGTTTAGGTGAAATGAATCCGGAGCAGTTATGGGAAACAACTATGAATCCTGACGGAAGAACGATTTTGCAGGTACATTTGGAGGATGCTGCTGAAGCAGACGCAATTTTTTCCATATTGATGGGTGATAAAGTAGAACCACGGCGTCAATTTATTGAGGCTAATGCCGGTAAAGTAAGAAATCTGGACCTGTAATTACGGAGGTCATTATGAAAATCAAAAAAAATCTTTCTGATGAAGAAATGTTTAAAGGCTATGTAGAAAAAGAAAGCTTTGAAAATGCTTTTGATGCTGATGAAAAAATAGTTTCTTCTAAAATGAAAAATAAAGCCGCAGCAGCGAAAGAATTATTATTACCTGCTGAAGCTCAAGAAAAATTAAATCAGTATTTGCTGGAAATAAGCATGGATTGGTTTAAAAATGGTAATGGTGACGTTGTCTGGAAAATTTATAAGGAACAGGGACAAATCATAATTAAACCTGCACCTGCTAAAAAGAAGGATTTAAGGTAATGGAGAATTGGAAGCTACTTTTGCCTCAGGGAGAGCTGGAAATAAAAACTTCCAGGCAGGGTTCTTCTACAGCTTTATTATTGGCCGGAGGTAGAAAGCCTGCGTCCGAATGGCTGGTGCAAATAGCTGCATCTAAAGATATTTACTGTGCTGATAAAGGGATCGAATGCTGCTGTGAAAATAATTTAAAACCTGTTTGGTTATGCGGCGATGCTGATAGTGCGGCAAAAGACTGCTGGGAAAAAGCACAGCTTTCAGGAGTAAAAATACTTCTGCATGATCCTCTGAAAGATGATACAGACTTACAGCTTTTACTGGCAGCTATGCCGGAAGCTGTAAATATTGTTGCCAGCGGTATTTGGGGCGGCAGATTTGATCATCTGTACAGTAATGTTTTTTCTTTGCTGAATTATAAAATTCAACGTGATGTGCAGGTTGTTATGGCTGATGAACAGGAAATTTTATTACTGCTCCAAGAGGATGAAAGTTTGATTTTCAAACCTTTCAGTCCTGAAAATATAGAAGCTTTGTCGTTGCTGCCATTAACAGATTGCAATGAAGTTACTTTGCAGGGCGTTCAATGGAATTTGGAGTATGCGCCACTGCTTTCAGCTCATCCTTATGCTATCAGTAATATGGTTGAAAAGGAAAAAGTGGTTTTTACCTGTAATCAGGGTCGCGTAGGTTTTTATCTTAAATATAAACTTTAAGCTTGGTGATGGGTGAGGGGAAAATTTTGGAAATTTTAGATCCAAGTACGATTGCTTTTTTATTGTTAGCAGGGTTTATAGCCGCATTTATCGATTCAACTGTTGGCGGAGGCGGTTTAATTTCTACGCCGGCATTACTGGCCCTAGGGTTGCCTGTAAATTTTGCTTTGGGAACTAATAAGCTGGCTGCTTCTATGGGCGGTTTGATGAGTGTTTTTTCTTTTTGGCGTGCAGGAAAGATCAATCAAAAGGTTGCCATAAGTCTGATGCCGCTTTCTTTTCTCGGATCGGCTTTAGGTGCTTATGTAGTTTATCTTCTGCCGGAACAGCTGATGAAAAATGTGATCGTTGTCCTTTTAGTCGCAGTTGCTGTTTACACCTACCGTCGTAAAGATTGGGGCGATGTATCGGCAGTTAAACAATTGGGATTGGCAGCTTTGCTTGGGTCTGTAGTAATGGCCTTTGGTATTGGCTTTTATGATGGTTTTTTTGGTCCGGGAACAGGTTCGTTCCTGATTTTTGGATTTTTATTTTTGGGTTATGATTTTGTAACGGCAGCCGGTAATGCTAAGGCCCTGAATTTTGCCAGTGGTATCGGAGCGCTGTTGTCTTTTACTTTAAGTGGTTCAGTTTTGTGGACTTATGGTCTTTTGATGGGCTTTGCTATGGTGATAGGTGCTTATTTTGGTTCCCGTATGGCTATTAGGCATGGTGCTTCTTATGTTAAACCGCTTTATTTAATCGTAACCACGCTTTTAATAGGCAAGCAGGTTTATGAATTGTTGTTTAAGTAATTATGAGATGTTGAGGTGATATTGTGGATTTAGAGACAGGTACTGGTAAAGTTTTACCGGTCTACATTGAAGAAGAAATGCAAAAATCCTATATCGATTACGCAATGAGCGTTATCGTGCAGCGTGCTTTGCCTGATGTACGTGACGGTTTAAAACCGGTACACCGCAGAATTTTATATGCAATGCAGGAAGCCGGTATGGCATCCAACAAGCCTTATAAAAAATCTGCCCGTATCGTTGGTGAAGTTCTCGGTAAATATCATCCTCACGGTGATATTTCCGTTTATGATGCCATAGTACGTTTGGCACAGAATTTTTCGACACGCTATCTGATGGTAGACGGTCATGGCAACTTCGGCAGTGTCGACGGTGACTCGGCTGCTGCTATGCGTTATACGGAAGTGCGTATGGCCAAGGTTGCTGAAGTTATGCTGGAAGATATTGAAAAAGAAACTGTTGATTTTGTGCCTAACTATGATGAATCGCTGAAAGAACCAAGCGTTTTACCGGCGAAGGTACCTGCTCTTCTCATTAATGGAAGTGCCGGCATCGCTGTAGGCATGGCCACCAATATCCCGCCGCATAATCTGAGTGAAGTAGTTGACGGATTGATTATGCTGATCGACAATTCTGATATAGAAATACCGGAATTGATGACAGCAATCAAGGGTCCTGATTTTCCTACCGGAGCTACGATCCTTGGTACCGAAGGCATCCGCAGCGCTTATACTACCGGCCGTGGTATAGTAAAAATCCGCGCACAGGCAGAAATAGAACCCATGCAGAAGGGCAAGCACCGCATCGTTGTTACGGAAATTCCTTATCAGGTCAATAAAGCCCGTCTGATCGAAAGTATTGCTCAATTAGTTAAAGACGGTGTGATCGAAGGCATTACTGATTTGCGTGATGAATCTGACCGCCGTGGTATGCGTATCGTTGTCGAATTAAGAAATGACGTTGTTCCTGATGTTATTTTAAATCAATTATATAAACATACCAAATTACAGGATTCTTTCGGTATTATCATGCTGGCTTTGGTTGACGGGCATCCTCGGGTTTTAAATCTGAAAGAAATCCTTGTCCACTATCTTAACCATCAAAAAGAAGTTATCACCCGTCGTACAAGATATGAATTAGGTAAAGCCAAAGATCGCGCTCATATCTTGGAAGGTTTGAAAATTGCCCTGGATAATCTGGATGCAGTTATCAATACTATCCGCAGCAGTGCTAATGCAGATATTGCTAAAACTGCGTTAGTAGAAAAATTTACTTTAAGCCTGCGTCAGGCTCAGGCTATTTTGGATATGCGTCTGCAGCGTTTAACGGGTTTGGAACGTAAAAAAATCGACGATGAATATATCGACGTTATGGAAACGATTGATTGGTTGGAGAGCGTTTTGGCAGATGAGCAAAAAGTCCTCAATATTATTAAAGAAGATCTGTTGGAAATGAAAAAGAAATTCGGCGACGCACGTCGTACGATTCTTTCACATGATACTTCTTCCATGGATATGGAAGATCTGATCGCTGAAGAAGATATTGTCATAACGATCAGCCATCAGGGTTATATCAAACGTCAGACTCTTGATAATTTCCGTAATCAAAAACGCGGCGGTGTCGGCAAAACCGGTGGCAGCGGTAAGAAAAATGACGATTGTGCAGAGCATTTGTTCCTGTCGACAACTCATCATAATATTCTTTTCTTTACCAATAAAGGTCGTGTTTATCGGCAAAAAGGCTATGAAATTCCCGAAGCTGGACGTACAGCTAAGGGAACGGCGATTATCAATCTGCTGCCTATTGAGCAGGGAGAAAAGATTACAGCAGTTATCCCGGTGAAAGAGTTTAAGACAGAGCAGTATATGTTTATGGCTACAGATAAAGGGACAGTCAAAAAGACCAATCTAGAAGATTTTAACAGTGCACGTAAGGTTGGATTGATTGCTATTACTCTGGATGAAAATGAACAGCTTATTGGTGTAGAATTGACTGATGGCAATTCAGAAATCATTCTGGCTACCAGAAACGGTATTGCGATCCGTTTTGATGAACAGGATGTGCGTCCCATGGGACGTACTGCTCACGGTGTACGCGGTATTCAGCTGAATTATGGTGATGAAGTTGTTGCTATGGACAGCGTGACCAGTGAAAACAGTGAAGTATTGACTGCGACTGAGCAGGGACTTGGTAAACGCACTTCTGTCAGCGAGTATCGCAAACAGACTCGTGGTGGTAAGGGCGTAATAAATATCAAAGTAAATGAAAAGACCGGCATTGTGATTGGAATGAAGGTTATTACTCCGGGGCAGGAGATTATGATGATCACTGCTGCCGGCATCATTATCCGTATTGACGTCGAAGGCATTTCCCAATTTGGACGTAATGCTCAAGGCGTTAAACTGATGACATTGAATGATGATGATAAAGTAGTTTCTTTGGCTGCCGTTCAGCAGGCTGAAGATGACGTTACAGAAGAAGTAATAACAGATGATGTGCAGACGGAAACAGTCGATGTTTCTGATGAGATCATAGAAACATCCCAGGCTACAGAAGAATAAAAAAAAGCCCTGCTCAGCAGGGCTTTTTCTTTTTTGTATAAATTTTACCAGCCGATACCGATACCGCCGCGATGTCGCCGGCCGATACCGATACCGATACCAACATTTACACCGTCATCATAAACAGTGCTGCCGCGGGGGATTTTCATAAACCAGAACTTATGAATATTTGCCTTTATGTTTTCAGCGCCGGCATCAGAATCATCTTTACCACCCATATAACGGCTGTTATCATAAAGACGGCCTGATTTTTCCAGATCCTTTACTACATCAAAAGCCAGAGTGAAAGTCTGCTCACTGGCTGTCAGTAAATAAAGCACTTTGTTAGTAGGAAGATTTTTTAACAGTTCTTTACGGACTGCTTTTTTATCTTTAAAATCGGGATAGACCTTGTAAGCATCTTCGTCTATCTTAACATAAGCAGCCGGATTATCATCAGCCTGCAAAAGCTCATCGACTTGCTGTTGGCTCAGAATTTTATCTGAGGCGGCAGAAGCTTTTTCCTCAGCCCAGGTTACAGCAGTAAAAAATGTCAGACAAAGCATGATAGTTAAGGTCAGATAAAGAATACGTTTCATTAGATCGGAAGAGCACACGTCTGAACTCCAGT
>OMGP01002726.1_pt1 | contig 10641 bp, 9 predicted proteins | sample 1646091 | NCBI WGS metagenome assembly OMGP01 (sample SAMN05578580, study PRJEB25193) | human gut metagenome | biome: Human Microbiome; feature: human-associated habitat; material: feces | host: Homo sapiens | place: USA:Birmingham | reverse complement strand
TATTATAGTTTACATAGAGTAAAGGAATACAGGAGGGCAGCATGAACGGTGAAACGATACTTGTAGTGGACGACAATAAGGAAATTGTCTATTCGATCAGTGAATTACTGAAATATGAAGGATATCAGATTGTAAAGGCTTATGATGGGATGGAAGCGCTGAAAGCTCTGGAGACAAACCAGATCGATCTGATCCTGCTGGATGTGATGATGCCGAAACTGAACGGATTATCTGCACTGATGAAATTAAGGGAAAACTACCGTATTCCGGTTATTATTCTGTCAGCGAAGACGGAAGAGAGTGACAAGGTGTCAGGTCTTGTTCTGGGAGCAGATGACTACGTGGAAAAGCCGTATAATCCGGCGGAACTCATTGCCCGTGTGAAAGCACATCTCAGGCGTTATCACGCGTGGGGAGGCGCAGCGCCGAAAACAGACAGCGACACGCTTGTAAACGGCGGTCTTGTACTTGATAAAAAGCAGCGTCTGATCCTTGTGGAAGGAGAAGAAGTCAGGCTGACGGCTACAGAATATAAGATACTGGAATTGCTGATGGGACATCTTGGGCAGGTGTTTTCAGCAGAACAGATTTATGAAAATGTATGGAAAGAATCGGCAAATTATACGGTGGAAAATACAGTGATGGTACATATTCGGCATATCCGGGAAAAGATTGAGATTGATACAAAGAAACCAAGATATGTAAAGGTGGTGTGGGGCATTGGCTACAAAATGGAAAAATATCATTGAGACAGGAAAACGTTTGTTAAAGCAACAGTGGCAGGTATTAGTAAGTGTCATGTTGGCAGGATGTGGAATTTTTGTCTTTTATATCCTGATCGCTTATCGAACCTATTATCCAACAGAAAAAATCCTGTATTTTGGGATACTTGGAAATATTCTGTTAGGAAGCGGAACAGCATATCTGTTAGAAATGGGACTGAACCGAAAATATCAGAACTGGACTCCCAAAGGAGATGCTTATTACCAGGAATGGAGATCGGAAATGAAAAAAATGGAGCATCTTCTTCAAGTGACCGGCATTCTGGCATTTGCAGCAGCAGGTATCTTCTTTGTGCTGCAGAGTAAATTTCGAGAGTACTGGAGCTGGTATTACAATTATGCTGCCGGTTATGTGATGCTCTTTACAGCGTTGCTCCAGTATATGGTGTGGCAGTTTGTGCGCCGACGGTTTGATGAGAAGAAACGAGAAGTGCTGATGGGCAAACTGGAGGAAATCAATCAAAAACGGATTGCAGAAGCGCTGGAGAACGAGAAAAAGAGCCTTGCAAAAGTTTCACGCAGTGACCAGCTTCGAATCGATCTGATTACCAATGTGTCGCATGATCTGAAAACGCCGCTGACTTCTATGGTGGGCTATATTGAACTCATCAAAAAGGAAGAATTGAGCGACCTTGTCAGAGATTATGTGGATGTGCTGTCTGAAAGAGCAGAAAAATTAAAAGAAATGATAAACAGCTTGTTTTCTCTTGCAAAAGCAAGCAGCGGTAATATCGAACTGCATCCGGAAAAGTTTGAACTGAATCGTCTGGTGGAACAGATTTTTGCAGATATGGAGGATCATGTGAAGGAGAGTGAGCTGCAGTTCGTAAAACAGCTTACGGAGGAAAATACAGAAATCATTTCTGATAATATGTATTTTTACAGGATCTGCCAGAATCTGATTGAGAATGCGCTGAAGTATTCGGCAAAGCATACGAGAGTGTTTGTGAAAACTTATCAAAAAGAGTCTTCAGATCATCTGTGTCTGGAGATCACGAACACCGCAGGATATCCAATGGATTTTACAAAGGAAGAGATTATCGAGCGGTTTTTTCGTGGGGATAAGCAGAGATCCAGTGAGGGAAACGGACTGGGACTTGCGATCGTAAGTACGTATGTGAAAGCGCTTGGCGGAGAGTTTGATATTAAAATCGACTGTGATCAGTTTAAGGCCTGTGTGGAGATGCCGCGTGAGAGAAGTATCTGATGCTTGCTTATTCAAAAGAAAAAGACAGCCCGGATTTGTTTTTCATAATCGAACTTCTTTTACAATTTCTGTACATAAAAATCAAAGAAGGATGAAATAAGCACACGGGGAATTTTCCCCATGTGTTTATTTATCTGCCTTTTTCAATAGAAGAGGTAGGTCATAAACGGGAGTTTGACAGTCGAATCATAGAAAAATACCTTGACAAATCCCTTACATTGTGATTATATGAACATATGAACAGTTATTCATATGTTATATATGGAGGGAAAGGATATGGCAAAAGAAGTATTGACAGAAGAAAGACATAAAAATGATCATCACCACCATGAAGAATCATGTGGATGTGGTCACGATCACCATCACGAAGATGCATGCGGCTGTGGACACGAGCATCATCATGAGGAGCACAAAGAGGCAGATCATACCTTTGAGCATGCAGAGAAGCAAGTGTATATTCTGGAAAACCTGGGATGTGCACATTGCGCGTCTAAGATGGAAGAAAAGATTCAGGCACTGCCGCAGGTAGAGTTTGCTGCAATTACCTTCGCGACAAAACAACTGCAGGTTGTGACGAATACGGATGCGGAGCTGTTAGAGGAGTTTCAGAAAATCTGTGCATCCATTGAGAGTGAAGTGGTTGTGCGAAAAAGAGACGGAGGATCAACCGGAAAAAGGGAGTCTGCAAAAGGCAGATTTTCAGAAAATAAAAAGGATCTGTGGGAGATCGGAATCGGAGCTGTTCTGTTTGTTCTGGGTCTGTCTACACAGGAGATGAATGGATGGATTTCCTTTTTCGCATTGATCATAGGATATCTGATCCTTGGAAAGGATGTTCTTATCACTGCGGCAAAGAATATCGGAAAGGGTCGTGTATTTGATGAGAATTTCCTGATGGGAGTTGCTACAATTGCAGCGATCGTAATCGGAGATTACAAAGAAGCAGTGGGTGTAATGCTCTTCTATCGTGTAGGGGAGTTATTTGAAGATATCGCAGTTGCAAGAAGCAGAAGTCAGATTATGGAGGCAGTTGATCTGCGTCCTGAGGTTGTGAATCTTGTAGAGCAGGATGGAACGATACGGGAGATTCCGGCAGAGGAGGCAAAAGTTGGAGATGTGCTTCTCGTCCGTGCAGGAGACCGGATTCCACTGGAAGGTGTTGTACTGGAGGGGGAGAGCCGTCTGGATACTTCACCAGTAACAGGGGAACCGGTTCCGGTTGCCGTTGTACCGGGCAGCAGTGTGACTTCCGGATGTGTGAATCTTTCCGGTGTGCTGAAAATGCGTGCAGAGAAGGTTCTGGAAGATTCTATGGTTACAAGGATTTTGAATTCGGTAGAAAATGCAGCAGCCAGCAAGCCAAAGATCGACCGTTTTATTACAAGGTTTTCAAAAGTATACACACCGGTCGTGGTAGCACTGGCAGTGGCAACAGCAATTATCCCGTCGATCCTGACCGGGGACTGGAACTACTGGATTTACACAGCCATTACCTTCCTGGTAATCAGCTGTCCATGTGCGCTTGTGTTGAGTGTTCCACTGGCATTTTTCTCAGGAATCGGAGCGGGTTCTAAAAAAGGAATCTTGTTTAAGGGCGGAGTTGCGATCGAGGCGCTTCAGAATGTAAAAGCAGTTGTAATGGATAAGACGGGAACGATCACAAAAGGAAATTTTGTCGTACAGGAGATTGTTCCGGCAGGATCATACAGTCAGGATGAGCTCCTAAAGGCAGCAGCATCCTGTGAAGAAGCATCTTCTCATCCGATCGCAGTCAGTATTATGGCAGCGGCAAACGAGAGAAGACTTTCTGTTGAGCATGCAAAACAGATAAAAGAAATTTCCGGAAATGGAATTTTAGCAGAACTCTCAGAAGGAACTGTACTTTGTGGAAACAGAAGGCTTTTGGAGCAGAATCAGGTAGATCTGTCTGCATATCAGCCGAAAGCGTATGGAACAGAAGTATTACTGGCAGTAGACGGTGTCTATGCAGGATATCTTGTGATTTCAGACACTGTCAAAGAGGATGCATCGCAGGCAGTGGCAGCCATGAAGCAACAGAATATCCGGACAGTCATGCTGACCGGAGATGCAAAAGAGAATGCGCAGGCAGTGGCAGAGAAGATTGGAATTGATGAAGTGCATGCAAAGCTTCTGCCTCAGGATAAGGTAACAGAATTACAGAAGATCCGACAGAAACAGGGAAGTGTGATGTTTGTCGGAGACGGAATCAATGATGCGCCGGTTCTGGCAGGCGCAGATGTGGGAGCTGCGATGGGAAGCGGAGCGGATGCAGCGATTGAAGCTGCAGACGTGGTATTTATGACCTCTTCTATGGAAGCAATCCCGCAGTCTTTGAAGATTGCAAGAGCAACGGGAAGAATTGCAAAACAAAATGTTGCATTTGCTCTGGTGATCAAAGCACTGGTCATGGTATTTGGTCTGCTTGGTCTGGCCAATATGTGGATGGCTGTGTTTGCGGATACCGGTGTGGCGGTGATCTGTATTCTGAATGCAATCCGCATTCTGTATAAGAAACTCTAAATCCAAAATCAATGATATTACCGCAGGGCGGCACAGTCGAAAGGCTCTGCCGCTCTGTTCTCTTATAGAAACAGATAAGACGTTGACCCGCACCTGTTTTTTTCGTATAATAAAAGTCAATCGGTGCCTCAAAAACAAGAGCGGGATTACAGGTTTTGGGGGAACCGGAAGGGAGAAAGAATATGAGAAAATTAGAAGTGGAACATTGTGATCTGATACATTCTCATAGTGATACAGTCAGACAGATACAGGAAAAGATTCCGGAAGAGCAGGAGATCAGAGGGCTGGCAGATTTTTTTAAGGTATTTGCGGATGCCACCAGGATCCGGATTCTGTGTGTGCTGTCCTGTTCCGAGATGTGTGTGTGTGATCTGGCGCAGACACTGGATATGACACAGTCGGCGATTTCTCATCAGCTCCGACTGTTGAAACAGATGAAACTGGTAGTCAATCGAAGAGAGGGGAAGACGGTGTTTTATTCACTGGCGGACAGTCATATTAAGACGATCATGAATCAGGGGATGGAACATATCAGGGAATAGATATGAAGAAAGAAGTAAAGCGAAGAGCCATAGAATGTGCGGCAGCTGCCGTTTTGTATATTGTTGCGATCGTGGGAAGCTCGTATGCGGAGCTGGAAAGAGAGATGCGTCTGCTGATTTTTCTGCTTCCGTATCTGATCATGGTTTTTGCGACGGTCAGGCTGCTCTGGAACAATCTGAAGAAAAGAAAGTTGTTTGACGAGAATCTGCTGATTTTGCTTGCCACAGCAGGTGCATTTGCAGTTCATCGCTATTCGGAGGCAGTGGGAGCGATGCTGTTTTTCCAGATTGGAAAGCTGCTGGAACTTATTTCCATAAGCAGGACGAGAAAATCTATTGAGAAATTTATGGATATCCGTCCGCAGTATGCCAATTTAAAGATCAGCGGCGGGGAGATGCAGGTACCGCCGGAAGATCTGAATCCGCGGCAGGTTATTATTATCAAGCCGGGGGAGAGGATCCCCGTGGATGCGATCGTGACACAGGGGAGCAGTACGTTAGATACCAAGGCGCTGACAGGAGAATCGGAGCCGAGGCATGTGAAGATCGGCAGTCATATTTACAGCGGAAGTATCAACTTAAGTGGTGTGCTGGAAGCACGGGTATTGAAGGCGTCTGCAGATTCGACAGCATCCAGAATCATTGATATGATATCCAATGCGGACAACAGACGGGCGCAGACAGAGAATTTTGCAGAAAAATTTACCCGGTATTATACACCGCTTGTAACGCTTTTCGGAATCCTGGTGATGATCCTTCCGCCGATGATGTTTGAAGGGGCACAGCAGGGGGCATGGATCTATCGAGGGCTGATCGTGCTGGTGGCAGCGTGTCCGTGCGGACTTCTGGTATCCGTGCCGCTGGCATTCTTAGGCGGGATCGGAGCAGCTTCCAGACAGGGTGTCCTCATCAAGGGAAGTAATTTTCTGGAAGCATTATCAAAGGCAGAGACTTTTGTATTTGATAAGACCGGTACTCTGACAGAGGGAGTATTCCGGGTAAAAGAAGTGTGTCCGAAGTCGATGACACCGGAAGAACTTCTGGAACTGACAGCATATGGGGAAGCATACTCCAGTCATCCGATCTCCGGATCTTTAAGGGAGGCTTACGGCAGGCCGATCGACAAAGCAAGGATCGGGGCAGTCAAAGAATTTCCGGGATTTGGTCTTGAGGCTGTTGTGGACGGCAAACAACTGGAAATTGGAAATTCCAAGTTTATGAACCAGCAGGGATATTTTTATCAACGGGTGGCTGATATCGGAACAGCAGTTCACGTAGCTGTGGACGGAGAGTATGCGGGCTATATCCTGATCACGGATGTGGTAAGAAAAGAGGCCGGCAGACTTCTGAAATGGCTGAAAAAACAACAGATTGAAGCGGTGATGATCACCGGAGATAATGAACGGGTGGCAGAAGATGTGGCCCGGCAGTTAAAGCTGGATTATGTATATGCAGGCCTGATGCCGGAGGAAAAGGTAGAGCAGGTCAGAGAATTTATGGAAAGCCATATGGAGGATGAGAAGCTGGCGTTTGTAGGGGATGGAATCAATGACGCGCCGGTTCTTGCACATGCGGATATCGGGATTGCCATGGGGGGCCTGGGCTCGGATGCAGCTCTGGAGGCAGCGGATATCATTTTGATGGAGGATGATCTTTCCAGGATCGTGAATGCGATCCGGATTTCCAGAGGAACGATTCGTGCGGTGAAGCAGAATCTGATCTTTGCCATTGGGATGAAAGTTCTTCTTCTGGTGCTGGCATCCTTTGGCTATGTAACAATGAAAAACGCAATTTTAGCGGATATGGCAGTGATGATGATCAACTTATTGAATTCATTCTGGGTGCTGAAATATCCGGAATAAGGGGTGTACAACATGAAAAGAGCAACATTGCTTGCATTGGCAGTATCTGCCTGTCTTTTGACAGGATGTACCAATGCACTCAAAGACGGAACAGGGTATCTGGAAGACGGAAATTATAAAGAAGCAGTAACCGCATTTCAGAAAGCGGTGGACGAAGGCAAGAAGACGGCGGAGGCATACCGCGGTCTGGGAATGGCATATTATGAGCTGGAGGATTATGAATCTGCAAAAGATGCATTTGAGAAAGCAATTTCAGCAGGCGGAGAAAAGAATCAGGTCATTTATAATTTCCTCGGAATCTGCGGGATGAAGCTGAATGATTACAATTATGCACTGGAGCAGTTTAATCAGGGAATCAGCCTGTCTCAGAACAGCGGTACGTCCATGGAAGATGCAGAAAGTTTCAGCGAAGTGCTTCAGGAGATGCTGTTCAATCAGATCGTATGTTATGAAAAGCTGGGTGACTGGGAGAATGCAAAAACCAAGATCGCAGAGTATATTCAGGTCTATCCGGACGATGCAGATGCCCAGAGAGAAGCAAAATTTCTGGAGACCAGATAAAGAATACAAGGGAAGAAGAGGATACGCTGACTGCGGAGAAGATTCTGCGGTCAGCGTCCTTTATTCCGGGGATGAGAAAGGAGAGCGTATGCCGGGATATCAGATTACCGAGTATTGTCATCGGATGATAAGGGAGCATATCAAAGAAGGAGACTGCTGTGTGGACGCAACGGCCGGCAATGGAAATGATACAGAATTTCTCTGTCGTCTGACAGGGGCAGACGGAAAGGTCTACGCATTTGATATTCAAAAAGCAGCAGTAGAACGCACCAGAAAGCGTCTGGAAGAGGCGGGACTCTCAGAGCGTGCCAAGGTGATTCTGGATGGGCATGAGCATATGGAGAACTATGTCCGGGAAACCGTGTCAGCGATCACCTTTAATTTCGGTTATCTGCCGGGCGGTGATCATCAGATCGCGACACAGGCTGATACAAGCATTCAGGCAATTGAGGCAGGGCTTCGCCTGCTGAAAAAAGGCGGGATCATGAGCCTTTGTATCTATAGTGGAGGAGACAGTGGATTCGCAGAGAAAGAGGCACTGTTGTCTTATCTTGAGACACTGGATTCCAGAACATTTTTAGTGATTGTAAGTACTTATTATAACCGCCAAAATCATCCTCCGATTCCGGCGTTTGTGATCCGGATCAAAGAAGAAAGGGGAGAATAAATGGGATTTTCAATGGATGTGGGAGTTCCTGTAGTGACCGTGTTTTTACAGGGGCTTTTAAGTTTTTTTTCACCGTGTGTCCTTCCGCTTGTGCCGCTTTATCTGGGATATCTCTCAGGAGGCTCAGGGCAGGGAGAACTGTACGGAAAACGGGGGCGGCTGTTTGTCAATACGATTTGTTTTGTGATAGGGATCAGCTCCGCATTTTTTATGATGGGACTTGGTGTGTCGGCAGCCGGAAGTTTTCTTAATAAGAATCAGGCAATGGTATCGAGGATCGGCGGAATTCTGGTGATTTTATTCGGTTTGTACCAGCTTGGGATTTTTGGAAAATCAAAATTTCTGGGTACAGAGCACCGTTTCTGGTTAAAGCTCGACAAGTTGAAGATGTCACCGATCGTGGCGCTGGTGTTTGGGTTTACGTTTAGCTTTGCCTGGACGCCGTGCGTGGGACCGGCTCTTGCGAGTGTGCTTTTGATGGCAGGAAGTGCAGGAACAAAACTGACCGGATTCCTTTTGATCGGTGTGTATACACTTGGATTTATCCTACCGTTTCTTGCAGTGGGATTGTTCACGGCAAAAGTGCTCGGGTTTTTCAAAAAGTACAATCATGTTGTCAAGTATACGGTGAAGATCGGAGGAATCCTGATGATCTTTATGGGACTTTTGATGTTTACAGGCAAGATGAACGCGATCACCGGATATTTATCGGGAACAGCAGGAACACAGACTTCCTCAAAAGAGACAACGAAAAAGGAAATAAAAGAAGAAAAGCAGGATACGTACCCGGCCACAGATTTTGTGCTGCAGGATCAGTATGGAAAGGAGCACAGTCTGGCAGACTATAAGGGAAAGACAATCTTTTTGAATTTCTGGGCAACCTGGTGTGGTCCGTGCAGAAATGAGATGCCGGAGATTCAGAAGATTTATGAAGAAACACAGCAGGAAGAAGACAGTGATCTGGTAATCCTGGGAATTGCTGCGCCGGGATTCGGACAGGAAGGAAGCCAGGAGGAAATCGAGGCATTTCTTGAGGAAAACGGATACACCTATCCGGTGCTGATGGATACGACAGGAGAGGTATTTATGCAGTATGGAATCAGCGCTTACCCGACAACTTTTATGGTAGACAAAGATGGCAATCTGTTCGGATATGTGCAGGGGCAGTTAAACGAAGATATGGTGCGCAGCATTATCCGACAGACGATGGAAGGCAAGAGAGAGTAGGAGAAAAGCAATGGCGTTATATGAAATGGAAGATGCGAAAGAACGCGTCATTTTAGTAGGCGTTCAGGAAAATGATGCGGAGCCGGAGGAAGAATCCCTGGATGAGCTGGCAGAACTGGCACGCACGGCCGGTGCAGAGGTAGCCGGCCGTCTGATCCAGAAACGAGAGGCGATGCATCCGGTGACGTATATCGGGAAAGGAAAGATCCTGGAGCTGAAGGAACTTTTGTGGGAGACAGACGCTACGGGAATCATCTGTGACGATGAACTGACTTCCGTGCAGCTGAATCATCTGGAGGAAGAGCTGGAATGTAAGATCGTGGATCGGACACTTCTGATCCTGGATATTTTTGCAGGAAGGGCAGTCAGCAGAGAAGGTAAGATTCAGGTGGAACTGGCACAGTTAAAATACCGTGCGGCGAGACTTGTCGGACTTCGAAATTCTCTTTCCCGTCTGGGAGGCGGAATCGGAACAAGAGGACCGGGAGAGAAAAAACTGGAGATGGACCGCCGTTTGATCAGGGAGCGGATCAGCCGTCTTAAAAAAGAACTTCGGGAAGTAGAAGAACACAGAGAGAGGCTTCGTACGCAGAGAAAACGCTCCAATCTGAAGGTGGCGGCGCTGGTGGGATATACGTCAGCAGGAAAGAGCAGCCTGGAAAATGCGCTCACAGGAGCAGGTGTTTTAGAGGATGCAATGCTGTTTTCCACGCTGGATACGACGACACGCTCTCTGAGGCTGGCAGATACACAGGAAATCCTGCTCAGTGATACGGTCGGATTTATCCGGAAACTTCCGCATCATCTGGTAGAGGCATTTAAGAGCACACTGGAAGAAGCAAAATATGCGGATATCATCATCCATGTGGTCGATGCTTCCAATCCCCATCAGGATACACAGATGTATGTAGTCTATGAGACATTGCGTCAGCTCGGTGCGGAGGGAAAACCGGTCATTACCGTATTCAACAAACAGGATAAACTGGAAACACCGGGATATTTCCGGGATTTTCATGCAGAGTACTCAATCCCGGTTTCCGCAAAGACAGGGCAGGGCCTGGAAGAATTAAAAGAAGCGCTGCTTGAGATTCTGCGAAGAGATCAGGTATATATCGAGAGGCTGTATTCCTTTGCAGAAGCGGGAAAGATCCAGCTGATCCGCACCCAGGGACAGCTGGTGTCAGAGGAATATGTACCGGATGGCATTGAAGTGAAGGCATATGTGCCGAAAGAAATCTGGGGAAAAGTGTAA
>OMGP01002717.1_pt1 | contig 10672 bp, 4 predicted proteins | sample 1646091 | NCBI WGS metagenome assembly OMGP01 (sample SAMN05578580, study PRJEB25193) | human gut metagenome | biome: Human Microbiome; feature: human-associated habitat; material: feces | host: Homo sapiens | place: USA:Birmingham | reverse complement strand
CATTCTGCAGTTTAAAAATATATTGCAGCTGATATTTTCCGTCTATCTTCTCCAGAGAGCCACCGTTGCTGGCACCGTTCTGATTAGAATTATATTTCAGCTCCTGCGGATATGCCGCTCCGTAAGTAGTTACCCAGTTGACGGAAAGCTTTGACAGATTCAGATAATTACAAAATACGGATCTACGTGCAGATAATGTGGTTCCTAATTTAGTATCTGCTGTATTATCTGTCAGCTGACTCTCTGTAAAAATATTTTTCTGCCAGTATAAATACTGACCATTTGCATCTTTTTGCAGAGCAAAATCAACCAGCTTGTAAAAATAAGAATTTTTGTCCAGCGTTGCTGTTGATGCCACGGGTATATTATTGTTATCCACTTTAATAAATGTATCCGCAATGACCACCGGGTATCCCGCCTCAATGAACTGACAGAATTCCTCATATCGGGTAGAGTTCATATCATTGCCGGGACCGCGATAGACATCTGCACTCTTATTCGTTGGATCATCATCGTTAGTCTTATTGTGATCCAGCGAAGAATCCTGCAGTCTGTGCCTTGCATTATACGTCTCCCTAGCCTGCGTAACATTCTCCGTATCCGTTTTGGTGGCATAGTCATAGTAGTCTCCTACGTGAGAATAAATCAAGCCCTTCATCTGTGGATCATTATACACAGTCACACCATTTTCTGTGTTCATCTTACCGACCCGGGCTCCGAGATAGATCATGTCATATTTCTCATTCAGATCTTCTACTTTACCAATAAATTCTGCGGAAGACATCTGCTTAATCTCAACACTTCCGGTATATGTATCCTTCCTGCCCATAAATTCTTTTACACGATCAGCGGTCAGGGTAGTCGCCGATTTAAAATCATAGCAGGGTTCCAAATCCAGTACCCTGATAGAGGATTTCACCGTGACTCTGTGCATATACCAGTTCAGAATATATCTGGTAATAGACGCCTTACTGATCTCTTCATCCATCTGTGCTGCATTGCTGTTGTTTTTCTTAGCCAGGAAATTCTCGTACTGAATCTCTTTTAATACTGCTTTGAAGGTTGCCGCTTTCGCCGCATCCCCTTTCCAGTCAGTCAGGAAGTCAGAGGCAACATAAGGCGTCGCACTGTCATCATTCAGATAAACATTGTCATATAAAGCCTCTTTCACGGAATCGTCCAGGCTAAGCGAAGCTGCCGTCTGACCGTTCCAGTAAGCATCTCCCTGTGAAGCAACTTCTTTGGCAATATTATCATCGGAAACCTTCAAGATCGTCAGTGCCATCTGTGTCAGTATCTTATTATTCTGATTATTATTCGGTTCCTTAGCCAGCGTTTTATTTTGGCTGTAAAATCCGTAATCCATGACCACCGGTACTCTGTCTGCATTATTCCGCTCACCGGTAGTATCCTTAATGCCGAATATCATCTTCGTCAGAGCGGTTGCTGCAGAAGTCATATTCACAGATTCCGCTGCATAACTTCCCCTGCCGGAGAGATAGATCAGATCTACATCATCCAAATTAATTCCATAATATGCCTGTGAATCTGTGGCAGTCAGCTCTGCCAGCTGTGCCAGGGTCAAAGTCGTCACTTCGATATTAAAATCATTGACTTCTCCACTGTAATCAGCATCCTTCTCATAGCGGCTGCTTCCGGACAGATTCAGGACCTGTTTCTTGAACCATTCTTTATTGTAGAAACCACCGTCATATGCTACAGTAACCAACGCATCCTTCGCATTATCACCGATAAAATCATAGCTGTTTGATGCTTCGTAGCCTGAATCTAACCGGGTAGAAACCTGCATAGTACCGCTGCTTACCATCACATATTTACCGGTATCATTTTCCTTATAAGAGTCGATCAGTTTGTAGTCTCCATTAGTGTTGGATAATGTCACCTTAGACACATAATACTCACCGGAGGTGTTGTTTTCCGTGAAATGCACAAAATAGCCATCCGCAGGAGTCTTCAGTGTATAGCTTCCCGTTCCACCCGGATTTTCGTTCCAGGCTGCCCATAGAATAGGTGTGGTGTTGGCCATATTCAAAATATAGAGATTTTTCTGTTCGGAAGTTACAATATCATTTCCGGATGTGCTTTGTACGCTGAAGGTCTGCATCTCATTACCGGACTCCGCTGCTGCGTCATTCCCGGATGCAGAGGCTGCCGTTACCAGTCCCGAGCTCTCCGCTGTCGTCACCTCTCCCAGATTTTCTGACGCTTCGGAAGGATTTTCGGAAGTTATGGCAGTGCTCTGGATAGCATATCCCGCAGGCAGATCTCCGCCGTATACCACCTTACCAAGGTAAGTGTATACATCATCAGCAGTCTTGGTATACACTTCCCTATTGACATAATCACCTGCATTAAAAGCAGCGTTATTAATATCGTTCATACTGCCGTCGGAATTTTTATCGTACGGAGTCAGTGCATATCTCGTCGCTGCAAGAGCCGTCTTCGCTGTATCCCCGATGGTCATTTCCAGGTTCTGTCCGCTAATACCAGACACTTTGGAAAATACAGGGGACACGCTTTGTTTATTCTTGTTGGAAGTCCCGGAAGTTTCGATTGCACCATATCTGTCAAAACGCTGCCTGGTATCCCCCTCCGCATACAGCGTATACACCGATTCCGTCTGTGTATAGGTATACTGACCGTTATTCTCCGTATTTTTCACAAAAGAGCCACGGATCTCTTCGGTCCGGCTTCCGCCCTCTCTGTATGCAGAGAAGTTGACCGGACCGTTGCTTCCTGCGAGATCCCCCAGGCTGTTACTGTCGATTGTAGCCATGGCAGCTAATCTCTCCGACGACGCCGGCAGTTCGGACAACTTACGTCCTTCAGATACCGGTTCCTCTCCACCGATCAGATATCCGATGGAAGCGTCCTTTTTAGAAGGTACGATCTCTAAAATGTGAAAGGTGCCGTCCGAAGATGCTACTGTATCCTGTACCAGCTTCTCAATGCCGGGCAGTGTCATCTCCTGTGCACTTACTTCCATAGAGCCATAGCTCTGGCAGACTCCGGCTGCCAAAGCTATGGTAAGGATTCCGGCTATGTACTTTTTTGTGTTGTGCTTCAAGTTCTTCTTCATGTTATCTCCAAAAGATTGTTAACGCTCTTTCCGGTTTCTGATACGATACATGTCCACCTTCCTCACCGCTGTCTCCCTTGACACGACTATCGCTGAAGGTCACAAATAAAGTATCATTCTTTTCCTCTCTATCAATATAGAGATGAATCATATAAGTAAATACTGTTTCATTTTTATCATTTACTCTGGTGTCGCAGTGAATATTCGGATCAATATGTGTTCCGGATTTTAGAGTCTCCGTTCCTCCAGCTACAAGGCTGCCTATAACCTTCAGTCCTTTATCACCAGTCTTAAATGCTCCCTGACCTGTTTCAAATCCATATAGATCAACATACACCTTCTTATCGTATACACCATTCTGCCATCCATTGTGCTTATAATCGTTCTTATTCAGATTATAATAACGATTACCTTCCGAGAAATAAAAAGTACATCTGGGAATCAGCAGATATGTGGATGCAATTTCATTATCGTTGCCGTCAAAAGCTGCAAGTGTGAGAACATGTTCCTCTTTCCAGTTAATATACCACTTTGCATACACTCCGACTGTTTCACCTTTAGCCGTGGGAAATACGCTTCGTGTAGCTGCATAATCTACTTCTGAATCTGCGAATCCGGTCACTGCTTTATCAATGACTAGGCCGTTTTCATAATCGCCCAGTCCATCACTTGTAATGTTTCTACTAAACCCTACTCTCCTACTCAGTCCAACTTCGCCACCGAAATTATCCTTCACAGGATTACTCTGTGCCAGACCTTCCTCAATATCATTGGTAATCTTCCAGGTAACTTTACTCATATCTCCGGAATAATTTTTCAACGTACAAGTCACCATACTGTTACGTGACAGGACAAACTGATTACCGTCGATGTATGGCTCGTCTGAACTGTCAATGGTCAGCAGATTTGGAATGTCCACTGTTACTTCAGGATGCACTGTAATGGTAGCTGATAATTTTACAGTTGCACGTACTGTGATCGTCTTATTAATATTGTTGCTACACTTTAACAGCTGTTTATATCTGGAAGCAGGAGTCGTATCTTCAAAGCTATAGCCCTTCGGATTTGGAACTCCATCCTCCAATACTTCCCAGTTCACAATCTGAGGATATACATCATAATCCGCCCATGCAGTCAGGCACTCCAGATCTACACTCCATCCCATTTTTTTAATGCCGTTCTCCGTGTAGGAATAAGGCTTCATTACGTTTCGGATCAGTTCCGCCTGGAATTGTCCTGATACCGCCGTCACTGTAACATACGCAGAATCCGACTTAGTTGTGTCCGCATTTGCCATACAGGTAACTTTCAATACCTTTACACCGATGCTTTCCGACTTACTGATATTCAATGTATTAATCAGGTCACTAACATTCGGCATGGTAGAAAATGTAGTAGTGCTGCCATCCGCATAAGTCACTTTCCATTTTACCCCCTGTGCCACAGCAGATTCTTTACCAGTCAGAGTACACTCAAAAGCCTGTGACTTGCCGCGGACTACCTCCACATCTTTAGGAGTTATGGAAATGGAGTCTATCAATCTCTCTTCTACTGTCACATATGCATATGCCACCATACTCGTATCTGCTTTTGCAGTACATTTTACCACCAGCACATCCGTACCGATAGTTTCGTCATCGTCTACTTTTAAAATACCATCCTGATTAATTGTACTCTTACAATTAGCCCCGGAAGCATAGGACACACTCCAGGTAACGCCCTCAGCTACTGCCTCTGCGTCACCGCTCAGATTATAGGTAAACTGCTGTATCTTGCCCTGAGGTAATGTTGCACTGGGAGGATCAATAGTCAGCGCACTGATCCATGCGTATGCGGTTCCGGTCTTCTCCAGGTCATTTCTAAGCTTAATGGTCTCTGCAATGTCATAGCTTCTGTCCTGGTAAGTGAAGGTCATATTCAGGATAACTTTCCGCTTGTCCTCCACCTGGCTTAAGTCTACGCTGAAGCTTGTGACATGCTCTGCCATAAGTGCCGGGGTCGCGGTGGTGGGATCTCCTACGACGAGATTGCCGTCCGCATCCGTTGTATTTTTCACTTCATAGAGGTATACCTGATTCGCAGTCGCATAATCCCCTGACGCGGTTCCCTGCCAGCGGATCATATAGGTATTCTCGTTATTGACCAGACGCAGTTCTCTGACATGGGCTGTGGTGATCTCATTGCCGGCTGCATCCCTGGCGGTACTGCCATCCAGATCCACTGCTGTGCCGGTATGATCCGGTGTGAAATTAATATCCTTCTCCACATCAATGATCAGGTCGATCATCTGATTCGCTGCAAGCTGTGCTTCTTCCTGCAGGGTCAGTTCCTTATTCCCCCGCAGGTAGGAATTGTTGCCTGCGACGATAAAGGCGCCCACGGATCCTGCCACAATGGTCATGATTGCCAGGGACACTATCACTTCTACGAGAGTGAATCCTTTTTTTCCAATACGCATAGTCAACCTCCTTATTTCTTCAGGATTTTGCCGGTTCTGCCGACTGTTGTGATTGTTATCGTTCTTGTTCCGTTGCTGATCACAATTTTCTTACAATAGTCCTTTACCACATCTGCAGCAGCGCAGGTCTTCTCTTCAAAAGCTCCCGATGCTCTGTTAAACACCAGATGCAGTCCATCGGTTGCGGACGCATAAGGCAAGGTACCTTTTAATTGTGACAGATTATAGGGAATGGAATCATCATCAAAATATACTTGTATTGTGATAGGATCCTTTCCAACGATTCTGTCTGATACCTTCGTACCTCCCTGATAGATCTGCGCATGATACTCACCGCTCACATCTGTCAGCACAAACTCCACCTGGTTTTGTTCTTTTCCCAGGGTCAGCACTCTTGCCCTCTCCAGGGTCGAAACGATCTCATCCGCACATTTTGCAATTTTTCTTCCGGTGAGTGTTCCCACAGATAATCCCATGACGCCCACCACGATCGCCATGATGGCGACGACGATGATGAGCTCCACCAGGGAGAAGCCACCGTTTTTATTGTTTCTGCCAGTTCTCATATACGATCAGGTCTCCTAAATTAATATCGCTGTTCAGGTAGGTCTTATTGTTATTCTGCAGGTAACCATCACCGCCGATCAGGAAATCCACCACATGATATTCCTTCTGACCACCGCCGGAGCCCGTAATCTCCTTGGAATATGTCAGTGCGCGAAGTACTGCTTCCTTGTCCGGTGTCACTTTCACATTCTGTCCTAACAGGATATCACCGCCTGCCAGGATCACACCGTTGAATTCCTTACCATCCTGTATCTTTACATCGCCTGTCGCGATAATGATACCATTCTTGAAATCCGGATGTCCTGCTTCGGGATAGGTATAATCACCATATACGATGACTGCCTTGCAATTCGGATAAGCACTACTTTCAAAATACTTCTCTGTATCAACGACCAGTCCCGCGCCACGGACCACACCGGTAAAGCTTGTGATCGCGTCCGTATTTACCAGATTGCTATATACATTGGCAGCATCCGCTTTTTCGGAAGGCGTAAGCTGCTCATAGCCATCGATCAGCTTCTTGCAGAGCGCCTTGAATTTGGAATCATCCGCTGCCAGCTGCTGCTTGTAGCCTATATTGCTCTGATCACTGCCTAATGTGGCATTCTGCAGGTTGCTACTGTAACTGCCTGTGGTCTGATCCTTGTCGGCCATCACCACATTACCTGCCAGGTGCATGATATAGGCACCGGCACTCTGGTTACGGATTTTAATGCCATCGGTGTAGATGCTGGCATAGGCATCCATGGTACTCTTATTTACCTTATAATAATCCTGAAAATACCGGTTGGCAGCTTCTCTCCCCGCCTGGGTGGAGCTGTCAAAGGACACGTAATAATACACAATGGTGATCTTGCTGTTTAATCTCTTATAAAAAGTACGGACGCCCTGGCTGTCGCTGCTACCGTTCGTAATAAACTTCGTAATACCATAGGAAGCAAGGCTGTTACCGCCAAGCATCCTGCTGGTAGCATTAAAATCAACAGCCGTATTTCCCATGGTATCTGCCTGCTCCTTGGTCACGGGATTGGTACCCTGTTTTACCAGATCTGCCGGTACCAGATATGCCAGCTGGTCACTTTTGACTGCAATAGACTGCCCCATCAGGATATCCTTGCGGTCAGAGGCACTGCCATTGAGATTTCCATCCGCCTCAGTGAGATTATCCTTAGCAGTTTTCGTGGCGATATAGGTATTGCCTGCCAGAGTCAGATTGATCAGACCGCTTAAGTCAATATCCGTTCCGGTACCGTTGACTACGATGGCACTGCTGTCACCGTTCTCCCCGGTGCCGAAGCCTATATACTGTCCGGAGTAATTCTCATCCACCAGACTGCCTGCGGTAAAATTATTATTTGCGCCGTCTATGCGCAGATCTCCCGCTACATAGACATCATTTCCTTTGAAATTCATATTCGCGCTGCCGGTAGACGTCGCTGCTCCGTGCATCGTGATCTTGCCTGTCCACAGTTCTCCATAGCTGTCGGATTCCAGTGTTGCGCCCTTGCCCAGATACAGTTCCGTAGCCGCTACCATACGCTTATCATCATTTTCCTTGCCTGTCGGCTCTTCCAGGGTCAGTGTCACGTTAGCGCTGGTGGTATCGTCCTCATTACCCACCAGTACCTTATCCGCATAGAAGCTTCCGGCGATCTTCGCATCGCTAAATTTGCCGCTCTCCGCTACTATCTGAATATTCTTCTGCGCCACCAGTGACATGCTGGTCAGTGAAGGCAGGCTTACAGCCTGTGCAAAGCTCATATCCGGCATTTTCACGCGGATATCCGTCTGGATCACAGAGACATAACCATTAGCATTGGTATAAATCACCTTTAATTTCTGAAAAGACAATCCGTCCGTGAACAGGGTAAGCTGACCCTTCGGCAGATCACTCACCGCATCTCCGGAGCTGTTTGTGCCTGTCGTCTGCACGGCACCGCCCACCATCTTGATTGTATAGGAATTGACTCCGTCACTGGTCTGTAATTCTGTATATTTCTGTACCTCCGGTGACAGACTGTTGAACAGTTTCTCCAGATCATAGTAATTTAAGCTGGCGGTATCGCTGCACTTATATGCCTTCTGCATACTGTTTAAGAACGCATAGCGGAGCTTACTCTCCTTCTCGGATATGGAAGTGTCATCATAGTTCACCAAAATCTGCGTGTAGGCATCTCCCAGGGATGTGGACGCCTGCTCTTCCATATGGACACGGATCTCATCCAGCACTGTCTCTGCCGAATAGAAGTTGTCCTTCGCCTGCAGGTTATTTGCCTTCATCTGATAGTTCAATAAGGACATATACATCAAAACACTGGCTAAAATGCCAATAAAGGCCATAGCTATGATCACAACGACCATTGCCGAGCCCTTATCGTCTGTCTGTTTATGTAATTTGAAGTCTCTGCCACGTATGTTCATGGTTCTTACGCTTCCTTCCGGATTCTCCTGTTATTCCGTTACCGTTCCTGTCATAGTAATGATCGGGCTGCCGTCTGCTATCTTATCCTCTGCATAGACCTTCACTTCCATGTCGTAAATACGGTCCTGTGCCCTGGCCGGTGTCAGATTCGTCACTGACATGATGTTCTTCGCCAGTTCATAATTAAGTCCCGTTCCGGCTCCCGCGCCGGTCATGCTGGAATTCTCAAATACATATGCCGTAAGTCCGTCACTCTCGTCCAGCAGATTCGTACGAAGAGTTCCCGCAGACGTCTGTGTCGTGCCGGGAGCGGGCATCCAGCCGGGCCATGCTTCCCGCAGTTCCAGAGATATCCCATACTTACTGCGCATGGTATCATAATCTGTCGCTAAGACATCCCTCAACATATCTATTCGGTCCTGTCTCTCGGTCTGCTCCACTACCAGCAGATTCGTCTCCACATTGTCCGGATTGTTAAACACTATCCGGTCTATAATGGCAGGTCTTCCGGCATCGTAGTGCGCACTCTCCACACGAGGCTGTACACAGACAATGATATTCGCCAATTGATTTCCAAGCTCGCTGACATCATTTACCTGTGCTGCACGACTACGCACACTGTCTTCGTTGGAAAAAATCACATAATCCGCTCCCGTCTGCGGATAGTCTGGAGATCTGCCCGTTGCAAGGATCGTGGGATCACAATGATACGTTGTGGAAGCTGTGACAAGATAGACTTCTGTCTCCACCGTAGCTCCCGTTGCCAGCGTCACGTTAATCTTACTGCTGTCAATATTGATCTCGGTCTTCCGTGTAGTATGCTGAATGATATCTGCTGTATAGAGTCCTCCACCGAAATAAGAATAAGCTTCCCTGGCGCCGTCAGCCGCTTCACTGTAAACAGCATTCAGATTGCCCGCCAGGTTCTTGATATCTACCCGTGTCACACTGTTCACCGCACTGTATGCTGTGGGATCCACCTTCACCACTACATCGTAAGTACCGGAAGTGGTGGAATCGTCCCGGATCGTATAGGTCCAGATGCCGGTCGTGTCGTCTTTTACCGCGGTATTGGTAAATCCCGCCGGTGAAGCACCCGTGTAAATATCGGACATTTCCTCCAGGGTATGTGCCTCGAACATCTCCATGACATCTTCAGCAATGGCTGTGGCATGCATGGTGCTGCGGGACTTGGCGTTCGTTCTGGCAGAGGTCACAAAGCTGTGCAGCAGGGGCACTACAATGATTGAGAGGATCACAATGGCGATCAGAAGCTCCACCAGGGAAAAGCCTTCATTATTCAGTTGTCTTTTCTTCCTATGCTTCTGCATTGCGACAACTCCCGATTATCAAATCTATTAGTTCATGTTCCCGAATATCGTCTGTACACCCATAGGCATATCGGGAATATAAGGTTCACCATATACCTTATCCGTACCCAGCAGATAATACGTATTCAGGTTCATATTGCCGGACAATTCTCCGCTATCACCGTTATAGCTGATGTTCACGCCCTGGATGCTCTGACGCTCCTGCTGATTGTAAATATATCGAACCAGCCCCTTGAAATCATCATAGGTGCATTCGATGCTGATACCCAGAGGCACCTCATACATATGAGTATCCCCATATGCAGTTCCTTCTGTTGAGACAGGGGATGTAGTAACCGTGGTCGTATCTGTGCCGGACACTGCGGCATCTGCTTCCGCTGCTGCGGTATCCGCCGGTGCATCTGCTGTTGCAGCCGCCAGGGCAGAATTGTCCGCGGAAGCCTGTGCATCATAAGCCACTTCTGCAGTCGTACCGAAAGAAATGTTAGCGACATAAGTCCTGGTCGCTGTCTCCATGTTCTTCACCATCATAATGCTGTCTTCCGGTAAAATATCTGCCGGGAAACGGCTCTCGAATCCGGTAATATATGTCTTCATTTTCTCGGTAGCAGCCAGATAATCTGCCTTACGCTGATCCAATACCTCCAGTGTAGACACCTGGGATCTTAATGACATATTCTGGCTTTCCATAGAATCCGACAACTCATTGAACTTCGTATATACCAGGAAATAAGTCACCACAGCGAGGAGTATCCCAAGTACTGCGATCAAAAGCTGAATTTCACTCTTTTTTA
>OMGP01002712.1_pt1 | contig 10682 bp, 8 predicted proteins | sample 1646091 | NCBI WGS metagenome assembly OMGP01 (sample SAMN05578580, study PRJEB25193) | human gut metagenome | biome: Human Microbiome; feature: human-associated habitat; material: feces | host: Homo sapiens | place: USA:Birmingham | reverse complement strand
ATCAATAGTTGGTATTACAAGATCTACCTTATCGTTTATACAAATTTCTATTAACTGGTCAATATATTGTGGCGCATTCATTGCACATACTTTTCGTGTATAGTCACAATAAGCTAATGCGGGGGCTGTTCCAGTCATATCGGCACCATATAATTTTAAATTAATATTCAGTATCAAAGCAGCCTGACGAAAAGCTTGCATAAGCTCAACTCTTCTTCCGACTCCTGTTATTAAAATATGAATTTCTTTCATTGCAAATCATCTCCACTATATGAGCGCTCTCCACTTAATCGTAATCTTTTCGAGTGTTCTCATAAATTTGATTGTTGTTGTATCGTATAACAATTGATGTATTTTTCTAAGAAGGCTTTTTTCATTACTACATCTATTTTTTAATTTCGCGGATCAAAGAAAACGCTTCTGCTGCTGCAATATTTACAGTTGCTCCTCGATACATTGCCAATGCTCTAACAGCTTGTATTGAGCGTGCGTTCGGAAATTCTGCTATCTGTGTGCTGAATAAATTTAATGCTTCAATTTTTTTTTCAAGAAAATCTGATATATCATTATAAACTGTCGGAATAAATTCATTGACAGTATTCGGAACATCCCATCCTGTTTCGGATAAAGTTTCGTACGCTAAAATTCGCTTTACAATATGTTTATACTTGGGTCTTAAAGCAACCATTGAAGCGTCTACTATCATCTTATGGTCAATTTGCATATCGCCTCTATGGGGTAGATATACCTCATCTGGCTTTATTTCGTGTACAACATGTGCAATGGCGTCATTTAGCTTATATCTTGGAACATCTTCCAGCATTGCCGCGGGAAAATCCAAGAAATATATTTTTTTTACACCTAGTATGTCATCAGCCATTCTACACTCTGACCTTACCTGAGCAACATCTTCAGGTTTAAAAAGCGGAGAACACCCTTTCGTTACAATACATACATAAACATTATGCCCTGCTGCTACATATTTGGCGATTGTGCCGCCAACTCCAAGGACTTCGTCATCCGGATGGGGAGCAATAACTAATACATTCATTCATTTATAACCTTTCATTTAGAAATACTATTATAGCGAACAACCGTTTTTACTTCGCCTTTAGTCCTTGTTTCTAGCAGATTATCTCCAGTAAAAGGAACTCTGGTATCATTTGCACGATATTCTGCTCCTTTTATCACTTCCTTAGCAACTGCAAAAATCATTTTTACATCCGTCCGGAATGACAGGTGTTCTATATACCAAATATCATTCTCAAACTGTTCGCCCCAAGTCCAAGTTTTACTTTTACTCGGCATGATTCTTACACATGCAAGTCCAGGTCGTACCGCATGGCGCATTGCATGTCTTGGAGAATATAAAGGCAAATACTCAATTAGTAAGGGTCTTGGTCCAATAATAGACATATCTCCTTTTAAAACATTTATCAATTCTGGCAATTCATCCATAGATGTTTTCCTAAGAAATAAACCAAATTTAGTAAGCCTTTTATCCTCCGTAAGAAGTAATCCATCCGCTCCTCGTTCATTGGTCATTGATCTAAACTTATATAGATTAATTATCTTACTGTCTTTCCCTGGTCTTTGTGTTTTATATAAAATCGGTCTTCCATGAAAAATCAACTCTAATATTGCTATAATAGCGAACAGCCAGCTAAATAATATTATGGCTGTTCCTGATATAATTACATCTAATACTCTTTTTACATATTTTGCATATATTGTATTGCTAACTTTAGGAAGATCATCACAACTCAACTGTTCACTTTTCATTTTGCAGGATTTCCTTTCACTATAACTCCATCCTCAACATTCTTAGTAACAACAGCTCCCATTCCAACTTTTGCCTTGGCTCCGATGTGACGACCATCTCTTATGGTTGCATTTCCGGAAATATAGCCTTGTCTTCCAAGCGAAGAACTTCCAAACATAATTGTTTCACCAACCACAAAGGCATCTTCTTCTATGGTAACGTTATGGGAAATAAAGCAGCTATTATCAATCTTAGATCCCTTTTTTATAGTGGTGTTATCGATTGCACCTCGCCCTATAACAGTAAGCGCCCCAATCTGGACATCATCTTCCAAAATCACGCCACCGAACTGAGGGATAGTTAATGCCTTACCATTTTCATCACGATCAGTGGTTAACCCATCAGCTCCTATCACCGTATTTTCCCGAATCACAACATTATTCCCAACATGCACTTCCCCAAGAAGTTTGACACCTGATCCAATATACACATTATCACCAAGAATCACTTCTCTCCCGATATAAGCTCCCGGAAAAATTTTGCAATTTTTTCCAATTACAGCATTTTTTGAAATATATGCACCATTTATAATTTCAAAGTCATCAATATCCGGCAGGTATGTAATATCATTTTCTGAAAAAAACCTTGCAAAGGTATTGTGAGGATCTTCAACATAATAAATCGCATGTAGAGCTTTAATTTCTTCTTTTATCGTTACTGATTTTGGCCAGATAACCAAACAATCCTTACATTTTAATAGTGCATCCGCATATTGAACGAATCCTTCTGTTACAAACATAACAGCCTCATCTTTGGGATCATTTAATGATGCTGGTCTATAGACCTTTCTATTATCCCCTGGAATATATTTATTTATTTCGACTTCAAAGTATCTTTTCTCCATCGTTTCCCACCTGATTGTTCCTTATAATCCTACACAGCAAATTACTGTTTTTTCTATTTCAAGATTCAAAAAGTTAATATAATAAAACAATTTTATTCGAAACATCCTCTGATAGCCTCAATAATCCTATCCTGCTGCTCTGCCGTCATTTTATTATCACTCGGCAGGCACACGCCTCTCTGGAATATATCGGCGCCTACATCTTTCACTCCACCTGCGATATATGCATTCGTCTTTGCTCTCATCGAACCGCTTCTTCCGATACATTCGTGCATCCGATACATAGGCTGCAAATGCATTGGCTTCCAGATCGGTCTTCCTTCTGCATTCAAGCTGTTAAGAACCTCTAAGATTTCAGTCGGACATGTCTTTCCCGCTTCAGAAATATACAGAGCTTCACAATCGTTTCTGACCTGTTTGCACATATATTGGGGATTAATGGTAAAGGCAGATAACCAGTAATTAGGTTTGCATCCATCCACGATTGGATTCATCTGAATTGGAAGATTCTTAAGACCTTCTTTATATTGTTCATAAATTACTTTTTTCTGGGCAATATGCTCTTCAAGATATTTATACTGTCCCCTTATGACTCCGGCAATTACGTTTGACATCCTGTAATTGTAGCCAACTTCTTCATGCTGATACCATGCAGCGTTTTCTCGTGCCTGTGTGCTCCATTTTCTTGCCTTATTAGCATCTTCTAGGCTATTTGTGAGAAGACAGCCGCCGGATGAACCGGTGATAATCTTATTGCCGTTGTAACTGATAGCTGCATAATCACCAAAAGAGCCGCACTGCTTTCCTTCCCATGTTGCACCCATGGCCTCAGCAGCGTCTTCAATTAACAGAGCGCCATGCCGTTCACAGATCTCTTTGATTCGGCGGATATTGCCGGAAAAACCATATAATTCTGCGCATACGACCAGCCTAACTTCCGGATACATTTCAAACGCTTTTTCCAGTGCATCTGGGTCCATATTCCAGGAAGCAGGATCCGTATCAATAAACACCGGTATTCCGCCTTCATATACAACGGGATTCAATGTTGCATCAAACGTCATATCGCTGCAGAATACTCGTTTCCCTTCTACAGCACCATGGCTGATTTCTGGTTTTCCATAGAGTTTTTCTCCAGCCAGCTTTACACAGAGATGCAGTGCCGCAGTACAACTGGATAATGCAACCGCATGTTTTACACCAGCTTTTTTTGCAGCGATTTTCTCGACTTCATTGATATTTGCCCCCACTGTACTCATCCAGTTGGTTTCATATGCTTGTGTCATATACATCAGCTCTTCACCATGCATGGTTGGTGAAGACAACCATACTTTTTTATCAAATGGTTTAATATCTTTAGCTTTATACATTGCGACATCTCCCTTACTATTCTGCCGGATGATAGGTAGAAACAACTTCCTTTAATACCTCTCGGATGTTATCTTTGTTCTTATATGCTGTTTCCATCAGGTTCTCGAGCTGTCCTAAGAACACCTCAATATCAAATGGAATCGGGCATCCGATATGAATCAGATCATTCTGAGTCTTTCTTAGACCTTCCTCCGCCATCAGTTTTTCTTCGTATAACTTTTCTCCCGGTCTCAGACCGCTGTATACGATCTTGATATCCACATCCGGTTTATGGCCGGAAAGACGGATCAGGTTGCGGGCCAGGGTATCGATTTTCACCGGTTTTCCCATATCCAGGACGAAGATCTCCCCGCCATGAGCATAGGTTCCGGCCTGTAATACAAGACTGACAGCCTCCGGGATCGTCATGAAGTACCGGATGATATCTGGATGTGTGACGGTTACCGGGCCACCTGCAGCGATCTGCTTTTTAAAGAGTGGAATAACAGAACCGTTGCTTCCGAGGACGTTTCCGAAGCGCACAGCAACAAACTCGGTCTTTGCGTGTTTTAATGCCTCGATAACTTCCGGTTTGGTTGTCATATCGGTCATGCTGTGGGTAAAAAGCTGCGGAAGCTCATAGGCACGCCCTGTCTTTACCATATGGTCAAAGGACTGGATAACCATTTCGCAGAGTCTCTTGGACGCCCCCATGACGTTCGTCGGGTTAACGGCTTTATCGGTGCTGATCAGGACAAAACGTTTACAGCCGTAAACGAGCGCTGCATAGGCTGTTTTATATGTACCGATGGCATTGTTCTTGATTGCCTCGCATGGGCTGTCCTCCATCAGCGGTACATGCTTGTGGGCCGCCGCATGATATACGATTTCCGGATGATATGCCTCAAAAATCTTGAACATCAACCGACTGTCACGGACAGAGCCGATCCGGACAACGAGATCGAGTTCCGGGTATTTTTTCTTTAACTCCAGCTGGATATCATATGCGTTATTCTCATAGATATCGAAAATGATCAACTGCTTCGGACCGTGGGCTGCGATCTGACGGCAGAGCTCTGATCCGATGGATCCGCCCCCGCCGGTGACCATGATGACTTTGCCCTTCAGATGCTGGAAGATCTCGTCCATGTTGACCTTGATTGGATCACGACCGAGAAGATCTTCCACGGCAACTTCCTTCATGTTGCTTACCGTCACATCACCGGTATATAACTGGTACATTCCTGGAAGGTTTAAAAGCTCGCAACCGGTCTGATTGCAAATATTTAAGATTTCTTTTTTAGCCTCTGAAGATGCACTCGGAATCACAACGTAAATCTTCTGGATATGGTACTTGGCACATACCCGCATGATCTCGTCGCGTCCACCCTCGACCGGGATTCCGTCGATGTAACGTCCCCATTTATTCGGATTATCATCAATAAAGCAGCAAACCTTTTCCTTCACTGTTTCCGCATGCTTGATATCCCGCAGGATCATCTGACCGGCAGCCCCAGCTCCGACAAGGAGAACATGCTTTAACGGGGCTTCGGGTTCCCTGACTTTTCCGACCAACAGAAGGACAAAACGGTACGCAAACCGGATTCCCAATGTCATAACAAACTGAATGATCACTCCAAAGAAGTAATAGGAGATCGGCATTCTTCCCACTAACGCAGTAACTGCCAGGATCTGGGAAAGCGACGTGATCACAGTGGCCAGCGTCATACGGATCAGCTCATTGTAGCTTGCGAACCTCCAGATACTCTTATAAAGCCGTAATCCCCAAAATACGAAAACACAGTACATGGTGTACGGAATGATTGTTTTAAAATAGATATCCAGATATTCTTTCGGGATTGCCTGAAAGCGGCAGTCAAACCGGATCCAGAGAGCAAAAAAATAAGCAGCCGCAATGACGATAAGATCATAAATCATCAAATATGCTGCCATGACTTGCCAATGTTCCGGGTGGAATTTCTTCTTAAGCATGTTTCAAAGTTCCTTTTACGATATATTTGGGAGCGAGGGGAATTTCCGGTAAGCTTCGGATAATGATCCTTATCGGAAGTTCACTCCCATAAGAATGCCATGCGCAATCTTCGACTGCGCATGACAAATTCGGCTTAATTTATTATAACATCTCTCTTCTCTTTTTACAATCCTTAACTCCAATTGACCTAATATTGCCAGTATTTCCAGCTTGGATTTCTCTTTTAAGATGTCTGGTTCTTACTTATCTCTTCTCATACGTCTCCGACGTATAATGGATCACTCTCGTACCGCTGTTCTCAAACTCAAAGGGAACATATAAGAGTTCTTCCATCGCCTTATGAACCGCTTCCTGCTTATCCGGCTCTACATAGAAGAGCAGGAATCCACCGCCACCGGCACCGAGAAGCTTTCCGCCGAGAGCGCCTGCTGCCATTCCTTTGGCGTAAAGTCCATCAATGGAATCTGTTGAGATCCGGTTGGAGATTCCCCGTTTCAACTTCCATGTATAATCGAGAAGTCTTCCAAATTCATTGAGGTCTGTCTTGGATGTGAGAACCTTCTCCGCATCATCCACCAGGGACAGCATCTCAAGAAGCTGCTTCTGCTTATCTACCAATGCTTTTTCCGTTGTCTGCTGGATATCGGAAGAGAATCTGGAAAATCCGGTAAAGAACAGCATCAGATTCTGGTTTAACTGTGCCTTTCTCTCCGGGGAGATAATAACTGGATTTACCTCATATCCATCAGCATTAAAGTTGATCCTGTTTAATCCGCCAAATGCCGCCGCAATCTGATCCTGGACGCCGCCGCTCTCGTTGCAGAGAACTCGCTCCAGATAGATCGCGTCATCCGCAAGCTTTCTCTTATCCGCGTATTTTCCCTTTAACGCATAGAATGCGTTTAACATTCCAACTGCGAAAGAGCTGCTCGTTCCGAGTCCAGATCTCGCCGGAAGGTCGGCCTCGTAGGTAAGGCGGATCTCCTGCATATCGAGATACTTCATCGCCTCACGGATCGCCGGGTGATTGATATCGTTGACATCTGTCACGCGCTCGATCTTTGAGTAGGAAAGCTCTGTGGAATAATCGAAAAAGCGCGGTAAATGGCGCACATTTACATAGCAATATTTATCAAAGGTTGTTGAGATTACGGCTCCACCGTGTTCCTTATAAAAGTCCGGAAAGTCTGTTCCGCCTCCGAAGAAGGACATTCTAAAAGGGGTCTGTGTGATGATCATAGTTGTTCTCCTAATATATTAATCGATCTGCAAAATCTTCTCTACCGCGTCCAGAAGATCCCTGCAGACAAGATCCGGCTTCACATCATATTTCTTATCGTTTCCGGCTTCACCGGTCAGTACTAACGCCGTGCGCATTCCTGCGTTGATTCCGGTCTGGATATCCATCGTCGTATCACCGATCATCCAGGATCCCGCAAGATCGATATTGTACCGCTCCGCCGCCTTCTGGATCATACCGGTCTTCGGTTTTCTACATTCACATGGGATCTTATAAGCCGGATTTTCTTCCGGGTATCCCTTATCCGGGTGATGCGGGCAGTAGAATACATCATCCAGGAACACGCCCTCTTTTCCGAGAAGTGCTTCCATCTTCTTATGAATATTTTCTACGTCTTCGACCCCGCAGAGTCCCCGCGCAACCACCGGCTGGTTCGTGATAACGATTCCGAGTCTTCCCGACTGGTTGATCTTCCGGATCGCGTCAACTGCACAATTTTCCAATGTAAAGTCCTCTTCCTTGTATACAAGGCCTTTATACTGGTTGATCGTGCCGTCCCGGTCCATAAAGATACAACGCTGTTTGTTTTTGAGACATTTTCCCGCAATCACACCGCGCTCAATATCTGCCAGTGTCTGATTTACGCGGTCCACAGTGCCGACATCCTTTACGTACTCCGGAGAGCAATATCCATAGATCGGCTCCCCCCTCTCCAACATGCCCTTGATCACATCGTTCTCAAGGTTCCGTTTCACCGGCTCCGGCACATAGTCACAGATCTTCTTTTCAAACACAAAAATTCCTGCGTTCACACAATTCTCATACCAGTAATCCCGCACATTGTGCTTGGAATCAAACGCCGTGATCTTATCATCATGGTTCAGCACAAGAAGGTCTGAATCAAACGGATGTCCATTCGGATGTACAAACAGTGTCGCGACCGCGCCCTTTTCTTCATGGAAATGGATCATCCGCTGAAAATCGATATCAAAGAACAGATCTCCGGACATCATGACAAACCGATCCCCGTGGATCATATCCTTTAAATAATAGAAAGATCCCGCTGTTCCAAGCGGCTCTGTCTCCTCAAAATACCGGATCGAAACACCGAATTTCTCTCCATCACCAAAGTATTCCTTGATCTTATCGCCAAGATGTCCGATCACCATGATAATATCTGTAATTCCGTTCTCCTTCAGCCGCTCCACCTGCCATAAAAGTAACGGCTTTCCGGCTACCGGGACCATCGGCTTCGGAATCTCGTCCTTTGTAAGTGCTGCCAGTCTCGTTCCCTTTCCACCGGCCATGATGACTGCCTGCATCATAATGTTTCCTCCCTGACGCAAGCGTCTCTGCGCTCACGCGATCAAATTTATTTTTCAGTTTTTGTCTCTTCTGCCGGAATCTTCTTTCTTCCTACCCCCATCGCTAAAAGCTGTATAATAATCGGCATGGCGATCGGGAGGTTGATATTAACAACCGCCTGAATCATATATGCCAGAACAGCGATCATAATCGCCATAACTTCCGGCTGCTCTTTCATTTTTCTTGCCATCGCTGCGACTGAGGCCAACATAAACGCAACATAAGAACCTGTTCCAAAGAGTCCGATCGTAATCAAATAGTGAAGGTACTCGTTGTGAGCACTGTCATAAATCTTGATGATTCCGCCGCTCTGTGCCGGCGGAAAATAATACTGCATGATCAAGGCAAAGGTATCTGCACCGTATCCAAAGAGCTTCTGGACAGGAGTCAGCTTATCTGTAAAAATCTCCATCGCACGTTTCCAGATATATCCTCGATGCGTGCCCCATGCATCGTTGAATACTACATAATTGCTGATCGCGCTGTATTTATCCGCATGTCCTGCCATATTTGCATCATATAATACAAATGCCGCTGCTGCACATACAACAGCAATTACCGCTATCCAGATATAGATCAGGATTTTATTTGTTTCTTCTGTGTAGGTTCTGCTTACCTCGCTCTTTTTATCAAGGAATACCAGAACTCCGCTGATGATCCAAAGTGCCGCAATAAGTACCGGAAGGAATTTATGGCCTGCGATCAGATCAAACGCACTGCTGATTCCAAGTACACTTGAAGCATAAGCGTTGTTGATCCACTCAATGCACCAGATAACAGTAAAGAAAGAAGCCAGCGAAATCATGTATTTACGAATGCCCGTTTTCGTTTTAAAGAGCCACAACGGGGACAGGCCAAAGATCGCCGCTAAAGACAGATATGCGTTATCACTGTTTCCCATGATCAGCGCAAATGCTGATAGGATCATATTTCCGTAATACCACATCATTCGTTTCTGGTTCTTCTCCTGCGTAAAGAGGATCATGGAAATCGCCATCAGGACCGCAACATAAATCGTATACGTATTGATGTTGCCAAAGGTTGAGGTATATGATGACTTCTGGGTATCCATCATATTTACCTTAAATCCAAGAACATCCATCTGGAAATAATCCGTAATTCCAAAAACGCATACGAAGATTCCAACCGCAAGGAACGCGTCCAGATACCATCTCTTCAGTTTAAAGAAACGGGTCACAAGAAAATACACCGCCATATAGATCGTCATAAGGAAAACACCATTATAACGGCCCGACGTTCCCCAGAACGCTTCCCATTTCCAGTCTTTGCTCAGCGCCCAGGAAATCACATTCGCAAGCCAGAATGCGATCATCGCCCAATCGCCAAAGCTCATCCCTTTGCGCCATGTCTTAAAATCGAATTTTGAGAACCATTCGATCATTTTGCCGCTTGCAAGTCCATAGCCGCCCATAACAACGAGCGCCGCAATCGAGACGATACAGTAAAACTGGTATTTTGTCTCCAGAATATTAAAATAATAGTCCCGGAACACCAGCGGCAGCGCACATAAAACCGCTAAGGTAAACACTCCCATGATCAGTGCCACATTATCCTGATAGCTGCTCTTCGTCTCCTCTTTTTTCTTTATCCTATTTGCCATGAATGTATTCTTCCTTTCACATGTCATAAAAAATCGAGTTTATTATACCATTGTTCCCATATTCCTGCAACTTACCCCGCCCCGTTTTTCCTGCCTTTTTCATGAATTTATTCTTAATTCTGTGTTTTCCGATCCCCGCTTCTTAAATTTCCCCATCCCATCTTTCCAATTTAAGCCCCTCTCCCACCCTGTTTCCCAACTTGCGATAATTTTACTTATCGGAAGTATAATGGCTTCGTAATGCAATTAGGAATTTCAAAAAGCGTTTCAAAAAAACAAAAGGAGAGTGCATTAATTATGAGAAAGCAGACTAAAATTGCTGCAGTAGTATCCGCAGCAGCTCTGTTAGCATTAGGCGCTTCCATGACATCTTTCGCAGCTTCCAAGGGAACCTGGATGATGGTTGATGGCGAGTGGTATTGCTACGACAAGAACGGTGACGCATAC
>OMGP01002683.1_pt1 | contig 10832 bp, 6 predicted proteins | sample 1646091 | NCBI WGS metagenome assembly OMGP01 (sample SAMN05578580, study PRJEB25193) | human gut metagenome | biome: Human Microbiome; feature: human-associated habitat; material: feces | host: Homo sapiens | place: USA:Birmingham | reverse complement strand
AACTCCAGTCACCGATGTATCTCGTATGCCGTCTTCTGCTTGAAAAAAAAAATGGTTACTGTCGTTCCCTCTATGTGAAGTATGCTCAGAAGTTTGCTCAGATGGTACCATTGCCAGATGGAAAACGTCGTGAATTCCGCCTTTTGTTTTCTCCTGAGTTCCTTCGTGAATCGAAAGCCCTTGAAGACAATCTCTATCCTTCACGTATTATCGTGGGTTATCCAAAGATGATGTCTGTTGAATGGGAGGAGGAGAACGAAGCAATCCGCAAGATTCAAGGTAATCACATGAAAGAGTCTGCTGAGATATTCGCTAAGCTTCTTCAGGAAGGTGCCATTAAAGAAAACATTGATACTCTCTTTATGGGACTGAAAGAAGCCGAAGCAGTCAAACTCTTTGCCAATACTTATCTTGCCCTTCGTGTAAGTTACTTCAATGAGCTTGATACCTATGCTGAAGTAAAAGGTTTGGATTCAGCTGCCATCATTCAGGGAATTGGTCTCGATCCTCGTATTGGCACTCACTACAATAACCCATCATTTGGTTATGGTGGTTACTGTTTACCAAAAGATACTAAGCAACTCCTTGCAAATTATGAGAGTGTACCCCAAAATATGATGACAGCGATTGTAGAGTCAAATCGCACTCGTAAGGATTATATAGCAGATGCTGTTCTTCGCAAGGCTGGATGGTACGATTATACCACCAATAATCAGTATGCTGGGGGCAAAGAGCCTGTAACCATTGGTGTATACCGCCTCACTATGAAGAGCAATAGTGATAACTTTAGGCAGTCTGCTGTTCAGGGTATAATGAAGCGCATTAAAGCAAAAGGCGCCAATATTGTCATCTACGAGCCTACGCTTCAGGATGGTAAACTATTCTTTGGTAGTACTATTGTCAATGACTTGGAGTCATTCAAGAGTCTGTCTGCCTGCATAATAGCAAACCGCTATGACGATTGTCTGTTTGATGTGATAGACAAAGTTTATACACGTGATATATTCAAACGTGATTAGAACTTAAACTATGACAGGATGCTGTTCCTCGCTTTTTTACTCTATTCCTTTCAGAGAAATAAGTCCTGCTGTGATTTAATCGAATAATAATGACCGCCCCATATTTCCAGCAGGCGCTTGAGTTCATTGCCAGCAATGAACTCAATGCACTACCCATTGGCAAGACCGCCATCAATGGAGATAACCTTTGGGTGAATATTTTTGATACTGAACTCAAACTGGTAAAAAGAGGCAAATTTTGAGGCTCATAATCAAAATACATTGACATTCAAATTCCACTTTCTTGTTCTGAGTATTTGGGAATAAAAGATTGAAGCCGTTGCACTCAGCCGATAGGCGAGTTCAATACAACCGATGATTACATTCTCTTTCAATGATCCTATTGAGGAGATTAAGGCTCTCCAAGCAGGTAGGTAAATCGTCTTTTATCCAGATACAGACATGCTCCACTTATTGGTAGCGGTCACATTCGGAAGGCTGTATTTAAGATACATGTAACAGAATAAAAACGAATAAAATATAGTCATATGTTTGTACTTGACAAATTCATTGCCGACAATGTCATTATGCGCCCACAGAGCATGTTTCTGGACGACATTGAGGCAAACTGTGAAGCGCTTACTCGCGAGATTGAGGGTAAATCAGTATGTGTCATTGGTGGAGCAGGGTCCATTGGTTCCAGCTACATCCGTGCTATCTGCCGATTTCGACCAGCTAAGCTAGTGGTGATTGACCTTAACGAGAATGGGCTTGCTGAGCTTACTCGCGACCTCCGTTCTACTGATGGAATGTACGTGCCTGAGGAGTTTCGCACCTACACTCTTAACTTTGCAGACCCAATCTTCGAGCGCATTTTCCGCGAGGAGATGGGGTTCGATATTGTTGCCAATTTCTCAGCACATAAGCATGTGCGTTCCGAGAAAGATAAGTACTCTGTACAGGCACTCATTGAGAACAATGATATCAAGGCAAAGAAGCTGATGGACCTCTTGACAGTTTATCCTCCTAAGCACTTCTTCTGTGTGTCAACTGATAAGGCTGCAAATCCAGTCAACATCATGGGTGCATCAAAGCGCATCATGGAGGACCTTGTGATAGCATACAACCAGTATTTCAAGGTTACAACCGCACGCTTTGCCAATGTAGCATTCTCAAACGGATCTCTTCCTGACGGTTGGATTCATCGTTTTCAGAAGAAACAGCCATTGGTTGCACCTTCTGATGTACTTCGTTACTTTGTGTCACCTGAGGAGTCTGGTCAAATTTGTATGTTAGCTTGCATCTTGGGTAAGCCAGGAGAGATTTTCTTCCCTAAGTTGGGAGAGGAGCAGATGCTGACATTCTCTTCTATCTGCGACAAGTTCGTGGAAGAAGAGGGTTATGCCAAGAAGGAATTCACAACAGATGCTGAGGCTAAGAAATATGCAGCTCAGATGCCATACGATTCAGACACGTATCCGGTCGTTTACTTCAAATCTGACACCACTGGCGAGAAGGCATTTGAGGAGTTCTACGTTCCAGGCGAGAAGATTGATATGGAACGTTTCAATAGCCTTGGTGTGGTGTGCGAGAGCACACGCAGACCTATGAAAGAAGTCAACGAGTTCTTTACCCAACTTGAAGGCATCTTCCACAAGGATGACTTCACAAAGGCAGAAATAGTAAACGCTATCAAGGGTTTCATCCCGAATTTCGAGCATGAAGAAAAAGGTAAGAACCTTGATCAGAAGATGTAAAACGTCCATATGTGACCGTAGACATTAAACGCATGGTCTATAAAATAAATTTAATAAGTATGAAACGAAAGTTGAAGAGACTCCTCTAGAAGCTCACCACCTGCGGGCCTAGAGTGTAGTCTTTAATAAAAGTAGGTGTATGGTTGTACAATAGCAGAAAAGCGCTTTTGTGGATGTGGGACAAATTGGTTGAAATGTATCAATGGTTTGAACCTTACCTTGAAACAATAACGAATTTCTTCTAAGCAACTAGGTAGTTGGGGGGCTTTATAAAACATATTTATATATTATCATGGCAGATTATTCTAAAACTATTAACTTTATAAAGGAACTTTACGGTAATCAGGAGTTTACACCCCTTGCCGTTCCTAAGTTCATTGGCAACGAGAAGAAGTATCTCGAAGAGTGTATTGACACCACATTCGTGTCATCAGTAGGTAAGTTCGTTGACCGATTAGAGGAGGATATGGTTCGCTACACAGGTTGTAAGCGAGCAGTCGTTTGTGTTTCTGGTACCAACGCCCTCCACATGTCGCTTATGCTCTCGGGTGTGGAGTGTGATGATGAGGTGCTTACTCAGGCACTAACCTTTATTGCCACTTGTAACGCCCTTTCTTACATTGGTGCACATCCAGTATTCATTGATGTGGACAAGAGCACCATGGGGCTCTCTCCTGATGCTATCAAGGAGTGGCTCGTGAAGAATGCAGAGATTCGTAACGGCCAGTGCTATGACAAGAATACCGGTCGCAGAGTGAAGGCTTGCGTACCTATGCACACCTTCGGCCATCCTATTCGCATTGAGGAACTTGCAGCCGTTTGTGAGGAGTATCACATTGAACTTGTTGAGGATGCAGCTGAATCAATCGGTTCACTCTACAAGGGTAAGCATACAGGTACTTTCGGTAAGGTAGGTGTTATCTCTTTTAATGGCAACAAGACCATCACCACAGGTGGTGGTGGCATGATGCTCTTCAATGATGAGGAGTTGGGTGCATACGCAAAGCACATCACCACTCAGGCAAAGATTCCTCATCGATGGGAGTTTCGTCACGATCATATTGGCTACAACTACCGTATGCCAAACATCAATGCTGCTCTCGGATGCGCTCAGTTGGAGAACCTTGATGCCTACATTGCTGATAAGCGTGCAGTGGCTGCTGCCTATGCCGACTTCTTTAAGAATGTGGACGATATTGAGTTCTTCACCGAACCAGAGAACTGCTTCTCAAACTATTGGCTCAATGTTGTGATTCTGAAAGACAAAGACGCACAGATCGATTTCCTCCAACAGACCAACGACAACAAGGTCATGACACGCCCAATCTGGGAGCTCATGAACCGCTTGCTAATGTTCGAGAAGTGTGAGAACGATGGTCTCAAGAATACCATCTGGTTTGCAGATCGTGTAGTTAATATTCCGTCAAGTGTAAGACTGTAAAATATGTCTAGACCATTGATTTTAGTAGGTGGTGGTGGTCATTGTAAGTCTGTGATCGAAGCTGCCGAATCAGCAGGAATGATCATCAAGGGTATCCTTGATCTGCCATCAGAGGTGGGCAAGAATATTCTTGGATATGAGGTCATTGGTAGTGATGATGACATTCATCAGTATGTTGAGGAATACGACTTTGTCGTGACCCTTGGTTTTATCAAGGATCCTGCTCTTCGCAACAGGATTTATGCGCGCATTGAGGCTGCAGGTGGCACTTTGGCAACTGTCATTGCATCTACTGCTCATGTGTCGCGACACGCTACTATAGGAGCTGGAACTGTCGTACTTCATGGAGCGATGGTCAATGCTGGTACTCAGATTGGTAAAGGCTGCATCATCAATACCTTATCTAATATAGAGCATGATGTGATCATTGGCGACTACTGCCACATCTCGACTGGAGCAATGGTCAATGGCGATTGCAAGGTGGGCGAAAACACCTTCCTTGGTAGTCAGAGCGTGATGGTCAATGCCACAAGCATACCTGCCAATAGCGTTTTTGCAGCAGGATGTATGATTCGTAAGTCACAGAAGGTTGAGGGTATATATGCTGGTAATCCAGCAGTATTAATGAAGAAAAACGCATGACACATACATTAATCATAGCCGAAGCTGGCGTCAATCATAATGGTTCGCTTGCGCTGGCCAAACAACTCATCGACAAGGCAGTTGAGGCTGGTGTGGACATCATCAAGTTCCAGACCTTCAAGTCTGAGAAGTTGGTGTCGAAAGCAGCAAAGCAGGCTGAATACCAGCAACGAAACATAGGTAAGCAGGACGAAGATCAGTTGGCAATGCTAAAGAAGCTGGAACTCTCTCAGCAGGATCATGAGGTACTTATTGCTTACTGCAACGAGAAGGGCATACGCTTCTTCTCTACAGCCTTCGATATGGATAGTATTGACTATCTGCATTCTCTCAATATGGGCTTGTGGAAGATTCCTTCTGGTGAGATTACTAACTATCCGTACCTTCGCAAAATAGCTCAGTATCACGAACCAGTCATCCTCTCTACTGGCATGTGCGAACTTTCTGATATTGAGGCAGCAGTTAAGGTGCTTCTGGAGTTTGGTGTGCAGAAAGATCAGATTATCATCCTTCATTGCAATACCGAATACCCAACACCTTTTGTAGATGTTAATTTGAAGGCAATGTTAGAAATTGGTGAGAGGTTTGGAGTGCAGATTGGCTATTCCGACCATACCAAAGGTATTGAGGTGCCTATTGCTGCTGTAGCCCTTGGTGCAATTGTAATTGAGAAGCACTTCACCCTCGACAAGAATATGGAAGGACCTGATCACAAGGCAAGTCTCGAACCTGATGAACTGAAGGCTATGGTTAGTGCTATCCGCAATATCGAACAAGCTTTGGGTACAGGACATAAGACTATTTCTGAATCTGAGCGCAAGAACATAGAGATCGTCCGTAAGAGCATTGTGGCTACTTGTCCTATCAAGGCTGGCGAACTACTTACCGAGGATAATCTGACCGTAAAGCGTCCTGGAAACGGAATATCTCCTATGCGTTGGAATGAAGTGATTGGAACAAAAGCTACCAAGGACTTTGAAGTTGAGGAGGTAATCGTATTATGAGAAAGATTTGTGTAGTTACCGGTAGTCGTGCAGAATATGGCATCCTTCGCAATCTGATGGCTGCCATCAAGGCAGATCCTGAACTCCAGCTTCAGGTCATTGCCACTAATCAGCACCTTTCTAAACTTCAGGGCGAAACCTACAAGGAGATTGAACGTGATGGGTTTACCATTGACTATAAGGTGTATATGGCTGATGATGAAGCACCAGATAATGCCAACACAACCGCCAAATCCATTAGCCGTGGTGTAAGTGGCTTTGCAGATGCTTTTGATGCCCTTCATCCCGATTTACTCCTCATCCTTGGCGACCGTTACGAGATGCTGGCAGTAGCATCTACAGCTCTCATCTACAAAATTCCTATAGCACACCTTCATGGTGGTGAGATTACCGAGGGTGCTTTTGATGATGCTATCCGTCATGCCATTAGCAAGATGAGCCACCTGCACTTCACCAGCACAGAGGCTTACCGCAATCGCGTGATTCAGTTGGGCGAGCAACCCGAACGAGTATTCAATGCCATTGCTCGAGTTTCGGATATTCCTTTGATTGATATCCGTCAGACTTCGCATGCTGCACGTGAGGAAGCATCGTTCACACTTACTGCCGATAATCCTAACGTAAAGGTGACCAATGATGCCGGAAAAGAACTGCCTGTCGTACTGACTAAAACCAAAGGGAATCGTTGGATAGGAAAAGTCCGGTTGGAAGATGCAGGTCTCTATACCCTTTCTGTCCGTTCGGGCAATAAAGTTGCCGAAGCGATATGGACAGTACATCATCCTTGGCAATGGGTGATGGAAAAGGCACGTGAGAATGCAGCCCGTTATCATCAGAAACCGACGTCACATGCTGAGAGTTGGTATGGGTTCTATTCGGCTTTTCTTGCTGCCCGTTATTTCCCGAATGAGTCATTGGATAAGCAATTGAGCAATTATTTTGATCGGCTTTACAACAAATTGCATGATTCGGTAAAAGTGGAACCGTTGTATTTTAAGACACGTATTCAAAATACCTCTACTACTATTGGAATGTTGGTAGATAAATATGAGGCACAGGGAGATTTGGAAGATCTGAAAAAGGCGTCGAAGTTGGCTGACTGGATGATCGCGACCTCCCAGCGCGAAAATGGTGCATATTATAATCATGGAACAGTCTATACCAGTGTGATCTATATCGCTAAAAGTGTTTTGGAACTGGCTGTCCTCGAACGTAAATTGGGTGAACAGGATTTGTTTTGGAGAACATGTGCCGACCGTCATTTCCTGTCTGCAAAAAAGGCGGTTGACCAACTGGTTGCGTCACAAGGAGATTTTCAGACAGAGGGAGAATTGACCTTTGAAGACGGCATGATTTCTTGTTCAGCTTTACAGATAGGTATGATGGGAGTCATCGAGCAAGATGCTGTTGCACGCAAATATTATACCGATGCAATGTTGAAGATACTGAACAGCCATGATTGCCTTACTCAACTCCGTGTACCCGATGGGCGCCGTCGGCAAGGAACTATGCGTTATTGGGAAGCGCAATACGATGTACAGATGCTTCCCAATATGTTTAATTCACCCCATGGCTGGAGCGGATGGCGTGCGTATGCTACTTATTATGCTTATCTGCTGACAGGCGACGAGAAATGGCTGGAACAAACATTTAATGCGATGGGAGCTTTTGCCAATTTGATTGATTATAAAACGGGGCAGTTGCGTTGGGCTTTTGTTGTCGATCCGCATCTTGAAGTAGAACAGGCGTGTAGCGCTGATACTAAACTGGATTTTTCTGATCTTAGTTTTGGTAATCCGCATCCGAAATTATATGATACCCGTAAGTTTGTTATTGGTGAGCAATATGTCAATATGATTAGCGATTGGCAGACGGTCAATACTCAGGATAATGATGTGCACGAATTATTTAAATGTATCGGTGAAGCTGTTCTGACTAACGCTTTTGTCATAGAACGTCCGAATGGAGAAGTCGTAGGATACAATTGCCGTGTAACCCGGAAGGGGAATACATTGACTGTAAAGGCAGACGAGAAACAGATCGTGAATCTACATTGCAACTTGAAGCATTCTTTCTCTGTGTCTTTCGATGGTAAAACCTGTTCTTTGCCTGAAGGATATTGCAATTGGGCTTTTGGGCAGTCCGGTTATTGACTTTACAATAACTCCTGTTAATCCCATACACTCACAAACTGAAACATACGATATGTTTCAGTTTGTGAGTGTATGGGATATTTTTATGAGAAACAGTTTCTGTAGTAAGCTTGAAAAATAGTAGGAATACGTATCTTTGCATAAAATGAAAAAACACTAACATAAACACAAAATGAGACATTTATTTTTATTGGCAGCACTATTTTGTGCCTGCATTTCTTATGCACAGATTCGTGTACAAGAACGACTTCCTAAAAGTAAAACCGGTTTTGCTTTGACTACTGCGAAAACACGGGCTAAGATTTATTACGATGTGAATGATGCGCTTGTTATCAAGAGATCGGCAGAATTGTTTGCCCGCGATATTCAAATGGTGACCGGTCAAAAGCCTGAACTGATCCCAAAAAGGGAAAGAGCCAAAGCTCTGGTTATTGTCGGAACCATTGAAAAGAATCAATGGATTTGTGAATTGGCGCAAAAAGGAAAAATTGATATCCGGCCATTGCAGGGTGCTTGGGAACGGTATTTGATTCAAACTGTCGACAACCCTTCTCCAGGAGTAGCCAAAGCATTGGTTATAGCAGGGAGTGATCGGCGGGGAGCGGCTTATGGCCTGTTCTCTATTTCCGAAATGATGGGAGTATCCCCTTGGTATTGGTGGGGTGATGTCCCGGTAAAAACGCACAAGGCTTTGTATGTAGATGCTCCGCCCACATATTCTAAAACACCTTCCGTGAAATATAGGGGTATTTTCCTGAACGATGAAGATTGGGGGCTGAAACCCTGGGCTGCTAAGACCTTTGAGAAAGAACGCGGTAATATTGGCCCCCGTACCTATGCGAAGATTTGTGAACTGTTACTGCGTTTGAAAGCTAATCATCTGGCTCCGGCAATGCATCCCGTATCTACCGCTTTTTATCAGATTCCCGAGAACAAGCTCGTAGCAGATACGTTTGCCATTGTTATGGGCTCCAGCCATTGTGAACCCTTATTGTTGAATACGGCCAGCGAGTGGCATAGCAAGACTATGGGACCCTGGGATTATAATGCTAATAAGGATAAGATTAATGAAGTTTTGGGCAATCGTGTGAAAGAAAATTGTGCTTATGAGAATGTATACACATTAGCCTTGAGAGGATTGCACGATGCTGCCATGGGTGGAGGAGACGTACCGATGAAAGAGAAAGTGAAAATGCTGGAGAATGCTTTGAAAGACCAGAGAAGCCTGCTAACCCGGCATATTGATAAGCCTGCCGAAACTATCCCGCAGGCATTCACCCCTTATAAAGAGGTGCTGGAAATCTACTCGAATGGATTGGAACTGCCGGATGATGTGACCATTATCTGGGCGGATGATAATTTTGGCTATATGAAGCGTTTGAGTGGCCCTCAAGAACAAAAACGTACAGGACGTGCAGGTGTATACTATCATATTTCTTACCTCGGTGTACCTCATAGCTATTTATGGTTTAGTACCACTCCTCCGGCATTAATGTATGAAGAGCTTCGCAAAGCGTATGATACTACGGCCGACCGTATCTGGTTGGCAAACTGTGGAGACCTGAAAGGGGCTGAGGCACAAGTATCGTTTTTTCTCGATATGGCTTATGATATCGACCAATTCAACGAAAATAATGTGCATACTTATCCTGCCCGTTGGTTGGCAAAAATCTTCGGAGAACAATATTACGATACATTGAAAGACATTACCTGCTCACATATAAATTTGGCTTTTTCCAGAAAACCGGAATACATGGGGTGGGGATACTGGAATAACTATTGGGGTGGAGGTGAAAAACGTACCGATACCGAGTTTTCTTTTATAAATTACAATGAAGCCGGGAGGCGTTTGGCTGAGTACCGGCGGATCGGTAAAAAAGCAGAGGAAATGTTGGCAACTGTAGATAAAAAGGCAAAACCGGCGCTGTATCAGTTGTTGTATTATCCGGTGAAAGGGGCCGAACTGATGAATCGTATGAATATGACCGGTCAGCTTTATCGGCAATATGTTCGTCAGAAACGTGCTGCTGCCGATGATCTGAAGAGAGAAACAACGACTTGTCACGATAGTTTGGAGATTATTACCGACGGATATAATTCGCTCTTGGACGGCAAATGGAAATACATGATGTCACTAAGACAAAATTATGATGGAAGCAGTTCCTATTTTATGCTTCCATTGATGGAAGAAAGTTATGTGGCAACGGGCGATCCGAAGTTGGCCGTTCAGGTAGAAAGTGAGCAATTGAATCGGGGAGGTTTTAGTTTCCGGGCTTTACCCGTGTTCAATACTTACTCCCGTAAAAGTCACTGGATCGATGTTTATAATCAGGGGGGAGGAATGTTGGACTGGAAATCGGAACTTTCTGACGAGTGGATCGTTTTGTCTCGTCAGTCGGGCAGTACTCGTACTGAAGATCGTATCCAAGTATCGATCGATTGGAATAAAGTACCATCAGGAGAGAAAGTCACAGGATTTATTGAGTTCTCTTCCGGAATGCAGAAAGAACGGGTGCTTGTTTCCGTATTCAATCCGAAGACTCCGGTACGCGACGAATTACAAGGACTTTTCATAGAGGAAAATGGCTACGTATCTCTGCCCGCTACAGCCTTCCACCGTAAGTTTGAGAGTGAAGATGTCAAGATGAGTGTACTTCCCGGTTTGGGCTTTGAAGGTGCTGCCTTGCAAATAGGAAGTCCGATAGCTCCCTTACAAATGTATCGTTCGTCCGAGGTGCCTAGAGTGGAATATGATTTTTATACTTTCAATGCTGGAATGGTTGATGTGTATACCTACGTGCTGCCCACTTTCCCTTTGCATGCTGATCGGGATTATA
>OMGP01002666.1_pt1 | contig 10916 bp, 10 predicted proteins | sample 1646091 | NCBI WGS metagenome assembly OMGP01 (sample SAMN05578580, study PRJEB25193) | human gut metagenome | biome: Human Microbiome; feature: human-associated habitat; material: feces | host: Homo sapiens | place: USA:Birmingham | reverse complement strand
TGGCTTTGTGGCGGAAGCCGCTTAGCCGATATGTTGAATTTTTAACGGACTATTACTAATTTAAAATGCAACTATATATCCATAACGGCATGGGTAAATACAAAATTACTATTTTTTATAATAGATGAACTATTTTGATGCACTTTTTACAAACTGTAATACTCCAATAAGCATTAGAAATATTACAGTTTGTAAACACTATACTATAAAAGCTTTCATTTATATCTTTTAAATAATAATTTATCCATATCCTCTGAAATCTTATCATCTGTAACTTTTGCGTATCCTTGTGTAGTTCTGATATTTGTATGTCCCATCATTTTTGATATGCTTTCCATAGGAACCCCAGCTGAAACCATTAGGGTACCAAAGGTGTGACGGCTTTGATGGTATGACAAGTTATGTTTGAACTGATGGGAAAATCCCAACTCATGTATTTCAAACCAAATCATATCACGTATCGGTAACGGGAAGATAGGCTTACTGTCATCTGTCGTATTATACAAGGAAATTATCTGCTCCGCTACCGGATGCAATGGTATAAAGGACTCAACGCTTGTTTTCTTTCGGTATGTTCTGATATATTTCCGGCCTTCTGCAGTTGTACCTATATGATGTGGATAGAGATTACGTACATCAACATAAGCCAAACCGCAAAAACATGAAAATATAAAAGTTCTTCTTGCAAGTTCCTGTAGTGAATCCGGTTTCGGGTTGTTCATTATCTCCTGAAGCTGGTTCTTGCTTATATACATGAGCTTTGCAGGTGCCTTCTTTTCATATTTTATATCATCCAAAGGATTATACCTCAAGATTCCGTTATCTACAGCAAGATAGACCAGGCGTTTCAGCCAACAAAGACAATGGTTCCGATATGATGGCTTATGAGGGTAATTTGTTTTCAGATATAAAATATAATTGATACCAAACTCTTCGGTTATATCTGTAAAAAGCATGTCCTCCTTGCCCAGAGAATGGATGTATTCACCCAGATAGTAATGATACATTTTTGATTGCCTGTAACTGGAGGTTGAATCTATTTGAATGGAACGGATTTTCAGATTTTCCCGTTCCACCTCTCCTGCCTGTAATATGTATTTCGGGATGTCGACTGCTCCGCTCATGGCTGTTTTCAGCAGCTCTGCACTGATGACGCCATTTACTTTCAACAGTTCAGCATAAGTTTCATCTATTCGTTTTTTATACTCGCAAAGCATCCCGTTCAGTCTGTTGTTCTTGACTTCCCCTTTCTTGCTGTTCCACTCTTTCGGCTGGCAATACAACCCGGTCGATAATACAACAGCCTTCCCGTCTATTGTAATACGGCACATGATTGATGTGGTCCCGTCAGATTTGACTTTACCACGGTTTATATAATATAGTTGCTTATATGTACTTCTCATGATTCTTTCTTTTTTGATTTTATAATACCAGTTTCATATCACTCGTTGCCTCGATGAATTTGTCCATATCCTCAAAAAGTTTTTTAGGAGTTACCCTTGCATAAAGCTGGGTAGTAGTCAGATTGGTATGGCCCAGCATTTTGCTGATTGTTTCAATAGGAACACCAGCCTCAAGGGTTATCAGACTTCCGAAGGTATGCCTTCCCATATGATAGACCAAATCACAGCTTATACCAGCCAAATCACGCAAACCTTTCATGTGACGTCTCATATTGGGGTGGTGTATCATAGGGAAAAGCTCTTTCCTGTCATCCGAACGATATTTTTCTATAAGAGAGATAGCCTCCGGCAGCAATTTGACGCGGGCCAGATATTCATTCTTCTTTCTCAGGTACTTTAACCATAAGTCACCTTTATCGTCCTTGTATATATTATCTCTAGTGATTGAAACTGCATCCGCATACGGAACTCCTGTATAACAGGCAAAGAGAAACAAATCTCTGGCTATATTATGAGTGATTCTTTCCGGTGGTATCACAACATCACGAATCTTTTCAAAATCCTCACGACTCAAAGCCCGTGGTGGTTTCCGGTTCTCTTGGGGTAGTTTGAAATTCACAAAATAACGCTTCTCCGCATGTCCTTCCTTGAATGCCATCCGGCAGATTTTCTTCAGGATTGCCAGATAATGTCTTGCTGTATCTACCGCAAGTCCTTTGTCCTTCAGTATATAATCCTGAAACTCCCATGGGATGTGTTCATTCAACTGTCCAAAAGCAACATCACTTGTCTTGAATCGTTTTTGAATAAATTCGCCAAGATACCTGCGGGTGTAAATGTATGTTGACATGGAGCTTTTAGCTACATCAATACCGATTCTTGAGCGCATATCCTCTATATGCATATCAAGCCGTTTCAACAGAGTCATCTGGGTTTCTACACTTCCCTGTAAAAGCTCTTTTACGGCAGTCGCGTCAAAATCAGTCTTACGTTCAACAAGTGAATCAAATGCAGAATTGACAGAAAGTAAGAGACGATCAATTTTTGCATTAATATCAACTGCTTCTTTACTCTTTCCATTCAGTCGGCTTTCTCTTGGATTCCATAACTCTGGAGTACATGACAGTTTACAACTGAATTGCGCCATCGTGTTGTTCACCGTTATTCGCCCCATTATCGGAGCCTTCCCAGATTTGTCTAGACCGCTCTTTTTCAGGTAGAGCAACATCTTGAATTTTTCTACTTTCATATGCTTATTTTTTAATGGCAAAATTACCTATTTTATAAGCGTCCTTTGATATGCAAAATATTGACATACAGTGAAATAATAGGCTCTGTGACAGTTTCTTTATTGTTCAGTCTGTTACCTATTCGGTTCAGGTAACTGGGTAGCTAACATTCTGGTAACTGAACACCTGCAATAACCTGTCCATTTTTGCTTTCCATTATCTCAGCAAAAAACAGAATTTTTGCTCATATTCAACCAATTACGTTTATCTTTCCCATTTCTTCCTCAGCTTACTTCATGTATCCTGTTCCATGATAACAGACATACCTCCTCCACTTTTTATTCAATCATGTAATTACGATAAGAATCCAAGTAGAACACCGGCAGCCACGGCCGAGCCTATAACACCGGCTACATTGGGTCCCATAGCGTGCATCAACAGATAGTTTGTCGAATCGTATTCAAGTCCAATATTGTTGGAAATACGCGCCGACATAGGTACAGCCGATACACCTGCATTACCAATAAGCGGATTAATCTTCTTGCTCTTGGGCAATACAAGATTAAATATCTTGACAAACAACACACCCGAAGCAGAAGCTATGATAAATGCCATGAAACCTAAGGCGAAAATACCGAGTGTACTGGGTGTTAAAAACTCGGATGCTTGCGTAGATGCTCCCACGGTCATACCCAACAGAATAGTCACAATGTCGCACAAAGGACCACTCGCCGTCTTAGCCAAACGAGAGGTAACACCGCTTTCACGGAGTAAATTACCGAAGAACAACATACCCAACAACGGTAGACCCGAAGGCACTAAGAAGCAGGTAAGTAGTAACCCGATAATGGGAAACATAATTTTCTCATTCTGAGAAACCGCACGCGCCGGTTTCATACGAATAACCCGTTCTTTCTTCGTCGTAAGTAACCTCATGATAGGAGGCTGTATAACCGGAACTAAGGCCATATAAGAATATGCCGAAACCGCAATGGCTCCCATAAGATTCGGCGCCAGTTTCGATGAAAGGAATATAGCCGTAGGACCATCGGCTCCACCGATAATGGCGATTGCACCAGCCTGATCGGGAGCAAAACCAATAGCCAAAGCAACCATATAAGCTCCGAAAATACCAAACTGAGCAGCCGCACCTACTAACATCAATTTGGGATTAGCGATAAGCGACGAGAAATCGGTCATTGCTCCAATACCTAAAAAGACCAACGGCGGATACCAACCGGCACTCACTCCCTGATAAAGGATATTAAGTACCGAGCCTTCTTCATAAATACCAACTTCGAGACCGGCATCGATTTTGAAAGGAATGTTCCCGATGAGAATACCGAAACCGATGGGCACAAGCAACATTGGTTCGAAATTTTTCTTTATTGCCAAATAGATAAAGAACAATCCGACCAATATCATGGCCAAATGAGGGAGTGTACAATTGGCAAAACCTGTATATTCCCAAAATTGAACCAAATTATCTCCTAAGAAATCTATAAATCCCATAGCCTTATTCTATTATAATAAGTTCGGTTCCTTCGAGTACCGAATCACCTTTATTTACTTTGATGGCTGTAACTTTACCACTCTTGATAGCATTGATATTATTTTCCATCTTCATAGCTTCAAGAATAAGCACAGTCTGTCCCACATTCACCGTATCGCCAATTTTTACTAAAATATCATTGACAACACCGGGCAGCGGCGATTTTACAGCATCTGCACCAGAACTTACAGACGTGGGTTTGGAAATAACAGGTTCTCCCGTAGCCGTACGAGGAGCCGAAGAGGGTTTAGGTGCACTCACTTTTACAGGTGCAGCTTCTTCCATCTCGACATTATAAACAGTACCGTTAACCTCGACATGGGCTATGTTTTTTTCTATCTCTCCAACGGAAACTTTGTAAAGATTTCCATTGATTTTATACTTATATTCTTTCATAAGATTTTAATCGTTATTTTGAGAATTACTTTTTATTGGGAACTTCCCTCAAAGAATAAATTTTAGAGTTCCACGGCGAATACGCTTTCTTCACTTTGTTTATGGTTAGTATAGTATCTTCCACATCGTGTACTTCGAGATGTTGATATAAAGCCATAGCAATAGCGGCATACACTTCGCCCGATTCACGACCAAGACCTTTTTCCTTAGCCTCTTCCTTATCGGATATTCCGTGAACTCGCATAGCATTACGCTTTTTAACAAACACCGTTATTTGACCAATCAAGCGGAACATCAGATACAACATCAGCAATCCGGAAAATACAACAGCCATCGCCATAATAGCCATGCCTACACCAAAAGGATCATATTCCGAAAACATTTCGATCTTTTCATTCGAGTCGAGCGTAACGTTATTCGTACTTGGAGTCACATACCCCGATGTCTCATCACCGCCTTTGATGATCCACTGCCCTACACCATCTTCGATACGAGCATAAGAGTGGTCGGCAGGAATACCGGCAGGAACTGTCACCGAGTCTATCAGATCTTTTCCATTAGCATCATAAAGCCCAATCCAATTATCCTTATTGGGATCCAATTTAAAATTCACATGAAAAGTCCCTCTATTGGGCATATCATCTGCCCAAAACAGCAAATGCTGACGAGGAGGCATTTCTGTAAGTACATCGCCTTTGGGAATAGGATACTTTTTGGGATTATTCCTATCGTTTGTCAAATAGCAACTGCGTATATCGACAGTACCGAAGGTCGTATTAAATATCTCTATCCAAGCCGATTGACAACCGTAATCGTCCTGATAATTCGTCTCATTCGTAACCAAGACTTCATTAATACGCAATCCTTTGCGGCCCTGTGCCCACACCGAAGACATCGTAAAAACGGCGAACAGGAATACCCCTAAGATTTTTTTATTCATCGCTTATATACTTTAATGTATTACAAAGGAATATTTCCGTGCTTTTTAGCCGGATTTGTTAACTTCTTAGTCTGTAATTGCTGTAATGCACGTATAATACGGAAACGGGTATTACGAGGCTCGATAACGTCGTCGATATATCCATACTTGGCCGCATTATAAGGATTAGCGAACAACTTGGTATACTCGGCTTCTTTCTCGGCCATAAATTTAGCTGGATCCTCAGCTTCTTTGGCTTCTTTGGCATAAAGAACTTCCACGGCTCCGGCCCCACCCATAACGGCGATTTCGGCAGTAGGCCATGCGTAGTTCATATCACCCCGTAATTGCTTACAGCTCATCACGATGTGCGAACCGCCATACGATTTACGCAACGTGATAGTCACCTTAGGCACAGTAGCTTCACCATAAGCATAAAGCAATTTGGCTCCATGCAGGATCACACCATTGTATTCTTGTCCGGTTCCCGGCAAGAAACCCGGTACATCGACCAAACTTACAATAGGAATATTGAATGCATCGCAGAAACGCACGAAACGAGCAGCCTTGCGGGAAGCATTACTGTCGAGAACACCGGCCAAATATTTAGGCTGGTTAGCGACAATACCGACAGATTGTCCATTGAAGCGGGCAAAACCGATGATGATATTTTTAGCATAATCTCGCTGTATTTCCAAAAATTCACCATTATCGATAATAGCACCGATTACTTCGTACATGTCGTACGGACGATTAGGGCTATCGGGAATAATTTCGTTGAGAGAATCCTCTAAACGATCGATAGGATCATTACAAGGAACCAAAGGAGCTTCCTCCAAGTTGTTCTGCGGTATATAGCTGATGAGTTTACGAATAATAGACAGAGCTTCTTCTCCATTCTCGGCAGCGAAATGGGCTACACCCGATTTGGCAGAATGGACTTCGGCTCCACCCAAAGCCTCTTGTGTAACATCTTCGCCTGTAACGGTCTTTACCACTTTCGGCCCGGTCAAAAACATATATGAAATACCCTTCGCCATGATCGTGAAATCGGTCAAAGCAGGAGAATATACCGCACCACCGGCGCACGGGCCCAATATAGCTGAAATCTGGGGTATAACTCCAGATGCCATGATATTACGTTGGAAAATCTCGGCATAACCAGCCAAAGCATTGATACCTTCTTGAATACGAGCTCCACCCGAGTCGTTCAAACCGATACAAGGCGCGCCCATTTTCATGGCCATATCCATGACTTTGCAAATTTTCAAAGCCATTGTCTCGGACAAAGAACCACCGAACACAGTAAAATCCTGAGCGAAAACATAAACAAGGCGACCATCTATCGTACCATAACCTGTAACGACACCGTCGCCTAAAAATGATTTTTTCTCTTGTCCGAAATTGGTACATCTGTGTTTCACAAACATATCCAATTCTTCAAAACTGCCTTCATCAAGGAGTTGCGCAATACGTTCACGAGCCGTATACTTGCCTTTCTCGTGTTGCTTATCGATAGCTTTCTGTCCACCGCCCAAGCGAGCCTGAGCGCGTAGTTCTATCAGCTCTTGTACCTTTTCAAGTTGATTGCTCATATTCTTATTTATTAGGATTTTCACAAAGTTCGGTTAATACGCTACAAGTGGATTTGGGGTGAAGGAATGCGATGTTCAACCCTTCGGCTCCTTTGCGGGGAGCTTTATCGATAAGGCGTACCCCTTTGGCTTCTACTTCGGCCAAAGCATTGGCGACACCGTCTTCGATAGCGAACGCCATGTGATGAATTCCCTCGCCGCGTTTTTCTATAAATTTGGCAATAGTGCTGTCCTCGCTTGTCGGCTCCAATAATTCGATTTTGGTCTGCCCCACTTTGAAAAAGGCCGTCTTCACTTTCTGGTCGGCAACCTCTTCAATAGAATAGCATTTAAGACCTAAAATGTTTTCATAATAAGGAATGGCTTCTTCGAGACTCTTTACAGCGATTCCCAAATGTTCAATGTGAGAAATGTTCATAATAATTAGTATTTAGTTAACTATACTTTCGATAAAAATTCCTGTTTATAAGATTGGCAAATTTACATCATTTCGGTTTAATAACGAAATAAATCGGGGAAATAAGTACAAACAGAACCAACCCATACCCGCTCGTTTGCGTTTTTTAGATAAACAAAAGAGCAAAGTCAATATGACAAATCGACAGCATTACTGACACAGGACAACAAAGCGCTTTGGAAAAGTCTGACAAAAAAAACATTTTCCTTGCTTTCGTTTTTTGGCATAACATTTGAACAAGATGCAGTGTCTATAAAAAAACAGACAGTAAACAAAATAACGAATTAACAATAAAAGATATAAAATTATGGGAAAGATTATTGGTATTGACTTAGGAACAACCAACTCGTGTGTCGCCGTTATGGAAGGAACCGAGCCGGTAGTAATTGCCAACAGTGAAGGCCGTCGTACGACTCCTTCGATCGTGGCTTTCGTAGATGGTGGTGAACGCAAGGTGGGAGAACCTGCCAAACGTCAGGCCATCACCAACCCTACGAGGACTATTTTCTCGATTAAACGTTTCATGGGTGAAACATTCGATCAGGTAGCTAACGAAATTTCTCGCGTACCTTACAAAGTAGTAAGAAGCGATAATAATACACCGCGTGTAGACATCGACGGTCGTCTCTATTCTCCACAAGAAATTTCGGCAATGATTCTTCAAAAAATGAAAAAAACAGCCGAAGATTTCTTAGGGCAAGAAGTAACCGATGCCGTTATTACCGTACCGGCCTATTTTAACGATTCTCAACGTCAAGCCACGAAAGAAGCCGGTGAAATCGCAGGCTTGAATGTACGTCGTATTGTCAATGAGCCTACTGCTGCCGCATTGGCCTACGGCCTTGACAAGTCAAATAAAGACATGAAAATCGCCGTATTTGACTTGGGTGGTGGTACGTTCGATATTTCTATTCTTGAATTGGGAGACGGTGTATTCGAAGTAAAATCGACCAACGGTGATACTCACCTCGGCGGTGATGACTTCGACCACGTTATCATCGACTGGCTTGCCGATGAATTCAAAAAAGACGAAGGTGTCGATTTGAGAGAAGACCCGATGGCTTTGCAACGTTTGAAAGAAGCAGCCGAAAAAGCTAAAATAGAATTGTCGAGCTCGACATCGACCGAGATTAATTTACCTTACATTATGCCGGTGAACGGTGTACCCAAACACTTGGTTAAAACATTGACTCGTGCCAAATTCGAGCAATTGAGCGACCGATTGATTCAGGCTACTATCGAACCGTGTCGCAAGGCTTTGCAAGATGCTGGTCTAAGTGCCTCTGACATAGACGAAGTAATTCTCGTGGGTGGTTCTACTCGTATCCCTGCTATACAAGCGATTGTAGAAAAATTCTTCGGAAAAACTCCTTCAAAGGGTGTTAACCCCGATGAAGTAGTTGCAGTAGGTGCTGCCATTCAAGGTGCGGTATTGACTGGCGATGTGAAAGATGTATTATTACTCGATGTAACTCCCCTTTCATTGGGTATCGAAACACTGGGTGGCGTAATGACCAAATTGATTGACGCCAACACGACTATTCCTACCCGTAAATCGGAAGTCTTCTCGACGGCTGTCGACAACCAGCCCTCAGTTGAAATCCATGTATTACAGGGTGAGCGCCCTATGGCAAAAGACAACAAAACTATCGGTAAATTCCATTTGGACGGGATCCCGGCAGCCATGCGGGGTGTGCCTCAAATCGAAGTCACGTTCGATATAGATGCCAACGGAATCTTGAATGTATCGGCCAAAGACAAAGGTACAGGTAAAGAACAAAGCATACGTATCGAAGCATCGAGCGGTTTGACCGACGCCGAAATCAAACGAATGAAGGACGAGGCTGCTGCCAATGCTGAAAACGATGCAAAGGAAAAAGAACGTATCGACAAACTGAATCATGCCGATGCTCTCATCTTCCAAACCGAAAAACAGCTTAATGAAATGGGAGACAAGATTCCGGCAGACAAAAAAAGCGCTATCGAGTCGGCTCTGGCTAAATTAAAAGAAGCCCACAAAGCTCAGGATATTGCCGGTATCGATGCCGCTTCGACCGAATTGAACAATGTATTGCAAGCTGCCGCCCAAGACTTGTACAATGCTCAGGCTCAACAACAAGCTGCCGGAGCACAACAAGCTCAACCGGGTGCAGATGCTTCACAAAGCGGAAATAATGGTAAAGATGTTACCGATGTCGATTTCGAGGAAGTCAAATGATTCCGATAAGTAAACAGATAATAAACGATAAGCAAAAGCGTGCAGCTCAATGAGTTGCACGCTTTTTGCGTTTATGGGGTTCATGGTTGCTATGTGTTTTCTATGGGCTTTTTTATCTCTTATTTGCGACATGTTTGCGACACGTCTTATTTGGCGATAAGGTACAACTTAGATTGATATAAACCATTTAAAACGAGAAGAATATGCCAAGAGGAAATTACACCATTCAAAGAAGTTGCGAGGAGTGTGGTAAAATCTTTACTCCTCCGACATTAGTGTCGAAGTATTGTTGTCCGGCTTGTTCCAAGAGGGCGTATAAGAAAAGACAAGTCGCAAAAGAGAAAGAAGCGATACGCCAAGCACTGATTAGGCGAATACCATCCAACAAGGGGTATCTAACCGTAAAGGAAGCCATGCTGATTTACGGAATTAGTAAAGACGTCCTTTATCGTATGATACGGCAAGGCTTGATACCGTCATACAATTTTGGCCAGCGTCTGATACGCCTTAGTCGGCAGTATATGGATGAACACTTCAAAACAAAGGCAGGGAGTAGAAAGAGAAAAAAGGAAGCATTGTCCTTTGAACCCAAAGACTGTTATACTATCGGAGAGATTGCCAAGAAATTCCATATCAATGACAGCAGTGTATTTAAGCACATACGCCGTCATTCTATTCCTACACGCCAAATCGGTAACTATGTTTATGTTCCCAAATCTGAAATTGATAAATTATACAAGTCGTTATGAAGAAAGCATTACCTAATACCAAAGTGACCGTCAAGCTCAGAAGGTCGAACTACAAAGAAGAGTGGTATCTGATTATAGAATCATACCCAGTTTATAAGCGAGGTTCAACTCGGGCAAGCCGTGTGGTAGAATCCATTAACCGGACTATATCTACACCCATTTGGGACAAGTCGTCCATTGCACGTATCCTGCCGGATGGAACATTCAACTATAAGCCTAAGCGTGATTTGAATGGGATTATCCAATGCCGTTCAACGATAGATCAAGAGGCTTGTATCTATGCAGACAATGTGCGTAAGTTGCGGCAACATGAATACGATAGTGCCATCCTTTACACTGATAAGGAAAACGAAATCGCTGCACAGAATGAGCGGAGCGAACAGGATTTTATCAAGTAT
>OMGP01002586.1_pt1 | contig 11284 bp, 10 predicted proteins | sample 1646091 | NCBI WGS metagenome assembly OMGP01 (sample SAMN05578580, study PRJEB25193) | human gut metagenome | biome: Human Microbiome; feature: human-associated habitat; material: feces | host: Homo sapiens | place: USA:Birmingham | reverse complement strand
GCTGGATATGCCGCCCCGCTGTGCTGCGTGTCCGGCCAATATGTACGCCGATCACGCGCTGCGGCTGGCGCAGGAAGTAGTAACGGAAAATTTTTTCCTGTGTCTGCTCCGGCAAACGGGCAAGGGCGGCGGCAAGTTCCGCATGGTACAGAACGGCGGTCTGGCCGCAGGCCGTAAAAAGATATTCTTCAAGCTGCTCCGGCTCGGCAAGCTGGACAAACTTCTCATTCATCAGGTAGTCAAGGGAAACTTCCCGTTCCCACCTCCGGCGCAGCTTCAAAATTATATCTATGGCTGCGTGACGAATGACAATCTTGCAAAAGGCATTGAATGTGTACTGGATATGCACTTTGTAGGCTTCATCTTCGGTCATGGAAATTCCCCCTCTCTGAATAATAGTGCGGGGCGGCAGCACTCCTTGCTGTCGCCCCTTGATTGCCTACCAGCAAAGACGGGCGGGACTGTCAACGGCGGCGCGTATGCGCCGTTCATCTTGACCGTTGACTGGCTCGGCTGGCTTTGCTATTTCATTATCTCTTTCAATTATTGTCAAAGGAAATATAGATAGTTAAACTATCTGGTATGTAACTGATACTCAACCACTTATCTTCGTTTGATAAAAGTGTCCCAATCGAAACATAGTTTCCCTCTTCGATTTCCTCCGATACATTCTCAATTACGGAAAAACCTTCTTGGTTCAAAACCTCCATGTACTCGCTATAGTCGTCGTCGCTAATGCCGGTAAGGTTGACACTGCAATTTTCATGTTCTGTATCAAGTGTTGCCCATGCAACTGTACCGGGCGGAATAGGAAGCCCCTCTGTGTATTCATTAACAGGCCAGATACCCTTGTCAAGAGTGGTAATACTGTTAGATTGTATATTGCTCTCATTACCTGTGGGTGTAGACGAAATAGTTTGATTAGAACACGCGGCCAAAGAAATTATGAATATGATTGCCAATACAGAAATATACTTCTTCATAAGTTATCTCCTATTTTTGTGTATAGTTCGGATAATCAATAAAACAGCAATTACCGCTGCGGCAAACCCAACTGCCAAAATGATTTGTAAAACATCAAAGCCCAATGCACTCTCAATCTGGATATTTGTTGTTGCGTCTGCCTGTCCGATTGCGCCCTCTGGTGCTTTTCCTAATCGTGTGACAGCATATATCGAAAAGGCAACAACCGCAACAATAAGCGCAACAAGCGCAGAAATGATACCTTTCCTTTTTTTTGATGAGGCGTTATCAATACCAAACTGCTCTGCGGTGCTGTCTGCAAATTCTTTTGGTGTTCCTAAACGCTGGATAACCTGCTGTTCCGTTTCTCCATGCTCCAAAGCAGACGCGAAAACTTCATTCAAATCACGCACAACCTCTTTTTTCGCTTTATGTGGTAAGGATAGTTCCTTTTCAACTTGTTTAATATATTGTTCTTTCATTTCGATACCCTCGCTTGTTGATAACTTTCTATGAAGCCGTTTACGCAGTTCTCATAGCTTGACCAAAATAAGATTAGTTCATCAAGTATATTCCTGCCTTTATCAGTTAGAGAGTAATACTTTTTTGAACCGCCATTTGCCACAGCCGGAGCCAATCGACATTTAATTAGTTCTGCTTCCTGCAAACGATACAGAATAGGATAAATGGTTCCCTCTTTTGCATATCCCAAAACAGACGCACTGTTATTCAATTCGGATATAATTTCGTATCCATAAGTTTCTTTGCGTCCGATTAGGCATAAGAGTATCATTTCCAGAGAGCCTTTTTTGAATTGTTGGACATATCTGTTATTCATACTGTCGCCTCTCTTCAGCTTTGCTATTTAGTTTTACTAAGTATCGACTATATTATATCTCTTTTGGGGTATCAAAGTCAATAGGCTTCACGGAAAAGTTACAAAATGTTGTACTTTCTGCATAGGGTAATAACGGAATAGCGGGGTACTGGCGGTCTATGTTTTGTTTTTAGTATCTTACTTCTTTATCGTACATGAGCATTCATACGGGGATTCCAGTTCCTCCACCGTCTCATCGGAGACGATCTTTCTGCTTCCCGCCGCATCCTCCAGTTCCAGAATCCATGCGACCGCCGGCTGCTCTCCGTATATCTGCGTCTGATTTTCACAGAGAAAACGCCCGCAGTACCACCCCTGTCCGAGATAGACCGTCAGCGTATTTTCCCCTTCCCGCAACAGCTCCGTAACCTCGTGTGTCTGATAGAGCACACGTCTCGGATAGTAGGAAAATCCCGGCGCAAACATCTGCCTCCCGATCTTTGTGCCGTTTAATTCTGCTTCATACACGCCGAGGGCTGTGCCGTAAAACACGGCTTTTTTGACCTGTGAAGCCGTAAATTTCTGCCGGTATACAAAAACCTCGCCCTCCCGGTATTCTTTTTCTGAAGTGATCCACTGTTTTCTTAATTCTTCCATCTGCATTTCCATCCTTATTCTGCCATCTCCCGCTCTGTCAAATCCGTGCGTTTAAAAACTGTGCGCTTATCTCCAGCGACCGCAGCGGAGAATTATCCACCCAGTTTTTATGGCTTTCTAAAATCACGGCATCCACATTCACGTTCTTCGCCTGTGTAATGAGTGCATCCAGATTCATATTACCGCAGCCAAGCTCCATGCTGTCCGATTTTAAGATCGGCGTCATGGCAGGCTTCAAAAGCCGCGTGCCGCGGTCATTGATATGATAAAGTTTCATTCTCGTGTCCAGTTTTTTCATCAGGGCGAGCGCGTCCACGCCCGCCTCCGTCGGCCAGTAGGAATCCAGCTCAAAGTTGACATATTCCGGATCTGTCTCCGAAAGGAGCAGATCATACGCCGTTTTCTGCTGCTCAACGTGCAGAAATTCACAGTTATGATTGTGGTACAAAAGCTCAATGCCCGCCTCTTTCAAAATTTTTCCGGAGGTATTCAGATCCCGGCACAGCCTCTGCACCGCGGCTTTATCCGCGTAATCAAAGCGGTACATTCCCGTGATGACAACATATTTTGTGCCGAAGGCTTCTGCCTCTTTTGCAACCGTCTCCGGCTCCCGTCTGATCGTTCCAAGATCTTCATGGATGCTCGTCACACAAAGTCCCGCTTCTTTTACAAGGGCATTCCAGTCATAGCTGCCGCCTTTTCCGACCGGCATCCCCGCCGCCTTCGTGAGCATCCGCACCAGAAAAGAGGTCGGTTTCACCATAAAACCGTTCAGTTCGATTCCGTCGTAGCCTGCCGCCTTGATCCGCCGCAGCGTCTCTGCCGTCTGCTTTTCATTTTTCGTTACTGTTCCAAGCATGATCTGCTGTACTGCTTTTTTCATCCCTCTGCGCTCCTTACTTCCTATTCCTTAGTTCTTTGGAATTTTCTGCAATGCGTCGTTTAACGCTTTCATCTGCTCCTCGCTCACAGCGTCTCCCGCCTGCTTTAAGAGACTTGCCAGTGTCATGCGCTGCATCATCCGCTGCAACGCCGGATTGTCCTTCACGCTCTCCGCCACATCGCCGCGGCTTGCGGAAGCCTGTGCCATTAGGCGCTGCACAATGGCGTTTGCCATCTCATTTTTCGCCAGTTCTCCCAGCGTATCGGAAATCGAATAGTGGTCGGCTTTAAAATCTTCTTTGTCAAACCAGTTGACCACGTCGCCCTGCTTGTTGAAAATGTAAGCCGGGTTCGGTGTATCCACTTTTCTCACTGTAATCTCATCGGTGCAGTCCCCGGACACTGCCCGGATCGTGTGCGTTCCCGTAATCGGCACCCTGAATCTGAAGATGCGTGCACCTTCCTTGGTCTCCTGCTCTGCTCCATCCACAAAAAGCGTGACCTTCTTCTGGTTAGAGTACACTTTGATCTCCGTCACATCCTCCGCACGGTCTGTGTATCTGCTGCCGCAGAGATGCACGAACGGTTCTCTGCTCCAGTATGCCTTGTATACATAAAATGCATCCTTTTTGATCCTGCGGTCCATCGTCACAAGCCCCTTCTGGTTCTCGCCGTGCTTACCGCCCTCATCACGTCCGTCCGCAGCGAAATCAAACAGATTCCACACGTGCGTTGCCCACAGATACGGACGCTCCTCGATCATTTTTGCCATATGCTCGTGGTAAACACACTGATATTCCTCCGTGTAATCGCCCCGCTCCGGATTCGCGCTGTGGTATGCCGGATTCGCGTCCGCACCGTACTCGGAGAGTCCGATCACCCGGTCGGGGTAAGTGCTATGATATTCGTCAAAAAAGCTGTCGTTCTGTTCCAGTTCCCCGATGTACCAGCCAAAGTAGAGATTGTAGCTGTTCATATCTGGTATCTCCAGCATCGGACTGTCCGTCTCTAACATAAAGACATCCGCCATAACCGTTGGACGCGTCTTATCCAGTTCATGACACAGATCATTTAATCTGCGGTGATTCTCCAGCAGTTCTTCGTTCACCACGCTCGCAGCTGTGATTTCGTTGGAAAGTCCCCAGCAGACAATCGACGGATGATGATAGTTCTGCACAATCAGTTCTTTCATCTGGCTTAACGTATTTTCGGTGCCGTCCGTCATGTGCATCGTGATATACGGGATTTCCGCCCACACGATGATTCCGTTTTCATCGCATAGATTGTAGAATTCCTGTGCGTGCTGATAATGTGCCAGGCGGATTGTGTTGGCGCCAAGTTCTCTTACTATCGCCATATCCTCCCGGTGCATTTCGTATGTCAGCGCATTGCCCGCGCCCGCGCGGTCCTGGTGACGGCTCACGCCGCGCAGCGGATAGGATCGTCCGTTTAAGAAAAAGCCCTCCCTGGGATCCACTTTAAAGCTGCGGCAGCCAAACGTCCGCTCCACGACATCGCCGCCCGGAAGTTCTGCTTTTGCCGTATACAGATACGGGTCATCCACACCGTCCCAGAGATGCACATTTTTAAGCGCAAACACGGCTCTTGCATAACCGTTTTCCACGGGAACCGTCTGTGTCTCTCCCGCCACGTCGACCGTCACATCCGGTGCTTCCCCCGTCATCCACAGTTCCACCGTCACGTCTGCGTCCGCCTGTTTCTCTGCGGCGTCCAGAATCGTTACCTCCGGCGTCACTTTCATGCCGTTTCCACCTGCATAGTCCATCACAAAATGCACTTTAGGCACCGTCACCAGCTTTACCATGCGGTACAGCCCGCCGTAAAAAGTAAAATCGGCTTTCTGCGGATACACCTTTGTGTTGTTGGAGTTATCCACATATACTTCTAACAGATTGTCCTCTGTCAACTGCTCCGTCACATCTACCCGGAATGTAGAAAATCCGCCCTCGTGGTGGAGCAGCTTCGTTCCGTTGACCACAACATCCGCCGTCATCGCTGCGCCGTCAAATTCCAGATACGCTCTTCCGCCCTTTTCCAGTTCCGGTTTTACAAAATGACGCACATATTTGCAGGTTCCGCGATAATAATCGTTTCCACCGTCCTGCCCGTCAACCGCGTTCCAGGTGTGCGGGAGCGTCACCGCTTCCCCGCTTTCACTCTGTGGATTTTTATAAAATGTCCAGTCCTTTTCCAGCAATATTGTATTTCTCATCTGTTCCGTTTTCCCTTTCTTTTCTTCTCTCTATTTCATTTCCTCAATCACTTTTTCCACTTCTGCCTGTTTTTTTTCCTGAATACTCTTCTGTACTTCCTCCATCTTCTCTTTGGAGAGCGGCGTCTTGCGCATTGCGCAGAGCGTACATACCCAGCCGATCAGCGGGAGTCCGAAATACATGCTGATCGTCATCCAGAAGATTGCCGGTGTAGACGGGTCGGTCGGCTGTGGCATCGTGTGCCTGTAGCCGATCAATGCCACCAGACCGGTTGCAATCGCTGCAGAAAACGAGGATACTAACTTGTCAATAAAGCTGTATGTACCTGTCACTGCTGCCGGAATGAATTTACCGCTGCGGTCTAATTCGTAATCAATAATGTCCGCCATCATCGCATTGCTTGACATCGTCACGCACATTTTTGCACCATTTAACACCAGGGTCAATAATACATATACAATCATCATTGGAAGCGTCGTCGCAATCAGGGTCGGATCAATGAAAATAAACAATACCACAAGCACCGCCGCCACGGTGATGCACACATACGTCCACGTCACCATCGCCTCTTTATTTCCGTGCTTTCCTGCATATTTCGCTCCGATAAACGCGAAGATGATCGAAGGAAGCATACCGATTACACTTAAGATTGTCCCAAGCTGCATATTGCCGATAATAATTCCGAACAGCATCGTCGTCACAACCGCCTGGCTTGCCGTCTGGCTCGCAATCTTATCCGAACTTGCCGCAACGATGAACGTCTGCAGCGCACGATTGGATTTGACCAGCTCCCACATATCTTTTACTTTTACCGGCTCAGCCTTCTTCTTGCTCGTCACGCCCACAAAATTTTCCGGTTTATCGATATCCGATACCGCGATGCAGCAGAGAAGTAATCCCACACCCGATACTGCCACGCAGACGATGCAGGATGCTGCAAGCATCTCTACCGAATAGACATTTCCATATTTTGGAAGCAATATCACCATAATCACGATGTTAAGAATCATCGGCACCAGATAGTTATAAGCTGTACTCCAGACGCCTACCATCGGGCGCTGCTTCGGGTCGTTCGTAAGCATCGCCGGAACGATCTGCGCTGTGACGTTGCACATCGTATAGCCGATCACATACAGGCAGTAGAGCAGCACGAACAGCACGATTCCATGTCCCTTTCCACTCGCCCAGCAGTACATGATCAGGACTGCCAGTGACTCGATCAGCCATCCTGCCACCATCAGAATCCTGATCTTTCCGAACCGCGTGTTCATCTTATCGATGATGATCGCAATGATCGGATCTGTGACGCCGTCCAAGATTCTTGTTGCAGTCAGGATAATGCCTACCACCGCTGTTGCAATGCCATACCCTTCGTTTGCCACATAGCTTGCCAGTCCAAGCAGCACATAAAAACACATTCCAATCCCAGAACTGCATCCTGCAAGCGCTACCCTCCATGTCTTTGCACGGCGGTAGACAATGCCGTTTGTCTCCACAGACTGTTCTTTTTTCTTTCCAAACATTTTTATACCCTCCAGACTTTTCCGTATTTTGCCGCTTCCGTATGTCTGCTATATCTGCGGTCTCTGTTTTTCTATGGCTTTATTCTAGCCGGTCTTTTTCCTTTCTGTGTTTACAAATTCGTTGTTATGTACTAAAATTCATGTTATAAAATGATGTATTGCTATTTTTCTAACATTTTCACGATTTTGTAAACTCCCGGTTTTATAAAATCTTATATAGTAACATCAGATTACAAGAGATGCACAGGAAAAATACGGCTGACGCTGTATTTTTTCACTGCAGAATGGAGGATTTTATGAGATTACCGGAACATTTTTTGATCGGGGCTGCCACAGCCGCCCATCAGGTAGAAGGGAACAACATCCGCAGCGACTTATGGGCGATGGAGCACATGAAGCACACCAGCTTTTTGGAGCCGTCCTTAGACGCGGTCGATCACTACCACCGCTATGAGGAAGATATTAAGCTTCTGTCCGACGCCGGCTTAAACGCCTATCGTTTTTCGATCGAATGGGCGCGCATCGAGCCGGAGGAAGGCGTGTTTGATGCAGGGGCCGTCGCACATTACCACGACGTCATCGCCTGCTGCAAAAAATACGGTGTGGAACCGTTTGTTACCCTGCATCATTTTTCCAGCCCGAAATGGCTGATGACCAAAGGCGGATGGGAAGCTTCGACTACGCCTGCCGACTTTGCCCGCTATGTTCATTATATTATGGAAGAACTCGGCAGCGAACTGCACTATGTATGCACCATCAACGAGGCAAATATGGGCATTCAGGTCGCCGCAATCGCCGAGCGCTACAAGCGGCAGATGATGGCGCAGATGCAGGCAGCACAGACAGCGCCAAGGAGCGGCGACAGCGCGGACGGTACGGTGCAGGTCGGCATCAATCTTGAGAAAATGATGGAAAATCAAAAGGCAACCGCCCTTGAAAATATGGAAGTCTTCGGCGTGGAAAAAGTAGAAAACTTTACCTCCATGCGCACCAGAGAGGGCGATCTTCTCATCATGAAAGCACATGAGCTCGCCAGAAAAGAAATCAAAGCGCTCTATCCGGACATTAAAGTCGGTCTGACCTTAAGCCTGCACGACATTCAGCCGCAGGCGGGCGGCGAGGCGCGCGCAGCCTCTGAGTGGGATGAAGAATTTTTACACTATCTCCCTTATATTAAGGAGGATGATTTCTTAGGCGTGCAGAATTATACCCGCTCCCTGATCGGTCCGGACGGTCAGCTTCCGAATCCGGAGGGTGCCGAACTGACCCAGATGAATTATGAGTTTTACCCGGAAGCTTTAGAGCATGTTCTGCGCAGGGTGGCAGAAGATTTTCACGGTGACCTGTATGTCACTGAAAACGGAATTGCAACTTCCGATGACACCAGGCGCGTCGCTTTTATCGATGCCGCACTTAACGGCGTCGCTGCCTGCATCCGCGATGGTCTCCCGGTAAAAAGTTATTTTCACTGGAGTCTCCTTGATAATTTTGAATGGCAGAAAGGCTACTCGATGACTTTTGGACTGATTGCGGTCGACCGCAGCACACAGACAAGACATCCGAAGGAAAGCCTGCGTTTCCTCGGAAGCTGGAACCGCTAAAGAAAGGAATACCCGCATGGACATCAAAGAACGTCTCTCTTTTTTTCAGGAAATGGTTCAATGTGAATACCCGCTTCATCTCTGGCACTACAGCCCGGAGTTTGAGCTGATCGAGACAGACTGTCCGGCAGAACTCATGCTGCCGGACATTATCTCCATGCTGGGTTTTTCCTCTCTCGTACTCGCACATATCGAATCCGGGAACCGCATGCCGCTGATTTTGGACACCGAGTTCGGACTTCTCTGGATCGCCGATTTTGAGTATCAGGGCTTTGCGCTGCAGCAGATCCACATCGTCGGTCCTGCTTTTACCGGAAGCAACTCACATCTGGTTCTGCGTAAAAAGCTGGATTCCTACCAGCTTACCGTCAAGCTGCGCTCTAAAATTGTAAAGCAGATCGAGAGTGTGCCGATCATTCCGTCTTCCGTGCTGCTCTCCTACGCCATCATGTTTCACTGCGCCATTACCGGCGAGCGGATCACCGCGGATCTGATCTCTTTTACCTCACACAGCACGACAGGCGTTCCGGATGACTCGCCGCTTCTCTCCGGGGAGCATCCGTGCATCTGGATGGCGGAACAGACATTTCTCTCCATGATCCGCGAGGGAAATCCGGAATACAAAAAGGCTCTTGCAAAATCCATGACCTTAAGCTCCGGCGTCAAGGCCGAGATCGGCGATTCACTCCGCATGAGCAAAAATAATCTGCTGGTGCTCCTAACCCTGTGCAGCCGCGCTGCGATCGATGGCGGTCTGAATCCCTCCATCGCATACACCCTAAACGATTACTATGCCGGGCGCATCGAGGAATGTAAAACGACTGCCGACACGACCAATTTAAGCCGCGAATTTCTCGATGATTACGTCCACCGTGTCCGCGCCGCAAAGGAGACGAATGCACATTCCAGGCAGATTCAGAACATCTGCGACTACATCAGTCTGCACATCCGCGAACCGCTCTCGATCTCTCTGCTCTCCGAACGGCTCGGCTACACGGAATATTATTTTTCCCACAAGTTCAAGGAAGTGACCGGCGAGAGCGTGAATGCTTATATCCGCCGAAAAAAAATAGAAGAAGCAAAGCTTCTTCTATCGGGTACCCGCATGAGTATTCAGGACATCAGCGATGAACTGTCCTTCGGCAGCCGCAGTTTCTTTTTCTCCAGCTTTCAGAAGGAGACCGGCATGTCACCGACGGCATACCGCGGGGAGCACTGTAAGGGGTGAGGGGAGAACCTGATTGCCCCAACATTTCTTTTTGAACCGTTTATCCAGATCTATTTCCCGTATCACCTGCTCTTTCATTCCAGATTTTTGAGATAATCGTTCTTCTAAATCATCCTGTAGAATAGGTGATATTATAGCAGACGAAATACCTGTTCCACTGAATCGGTGAGATTCTCCATGGCTTTTTCCCGCTGCATGGCCTCCTCTAACGTGCACGCCCCTCGCACGATCGGGAAAAATGCGTCAATGCCGTTGTCATTGCACGCAGCCGCTTCTTTTGTGACCGAACCGGCGAACGCAATCACTTTACAGCCATACTTCTTGGCAGCCCTCGCAACCCCCACGGGCGCTTTTCCCATTGCAGTCTGAAGATCCAGCCGTCCCTCTCCGGTGAGCACAATCTGCGCTTTCTTTGCCTCCTCCTCAAAATGGATCACGTCTAATATCAGCTCGATTCCCGGAACCAGTCTCGCCCCAAGATAACTGATAAAGGCATATCCCATGCCGCCGGCTGCCCCCGCGCCCTCCCGGGCTGCATAGTCAACGCCGATCCGCTCGGCAGTGATCGCGGCGTAATGCTTCATATCCGCGTCGATACGCGGCATTTCCTCTTCCCGTATGCCCTTCTGCTTTCCATAAATATAGGTCGCCCCTTTTTCTCCGCAGAGCGGATTCGTGACATCACATGCAATCTGAAAATCACATTCTTTCAGTTCCGGCATCAGATGCTCCAGTGAAACGAAATGTATTTTACCAAGCGCATCCGCTCCCTCTCCTGCTTCCTTTCCATCCTTGGTCAGAAACTTCACACCGAGCGCTCTAAGCATTCCGATTCCGCCGTCATTTGTTGCGCTTCCGCCGATTCCGATGATGAATTTGCGGTATCCGCGCGAAACGGCATCCCGTATCATCTCGCCCACTCCATAGGTGGTGGCTTTTCCCGGATTTCTCTGCGCTTCCTCCACAAGCGTAATGCCCGCGGCCTGCGCCATCTCCATAACCACCGTCTTTTCATCCGCAAGGATTCCGTAGTAAGCTTTTACCCGGCTTCCCATCGGTCCCGTCACAGACAGTTCCACTTTCCTTCCGCCCAGTCCCTCTATCAGGGCATCGGTTGTGCCCTCTCCTCCGTCTGCCAGGGGGCGAACCGTCACATTGGCATGCGGATAGACGCGCAACACCCCGTCACGCGCCGCATTCCCCGCTTCCATGGAAGTCATACTCCCCTTAAACGAATCGATCAAAACCATTACATCCATCTTTTTCTCCTTACAGGCATGCAACAGAGACACTTTGCAATGCTCACTCTGCAATGCCTTTTTTCATTTTTGTCCACAGTGTTGTAGGGCTGATCTCCAGTTCTTCCGCAATCTTCTGCC
>OMGP01002583.1_pt1 | contig 11327 bp, 10 predicted proteins | sample 1646091 | NCBI WGS metagenome assembly OMGP01 (sample SAMN05578580, study PRJEB25193) | human gut metagenome | biome: Human Microbiome; feature: human-associated habitat; material: feces | host: Homo sapiens | place: USA:Birmingham | reverse complement strand
CTGACCCTATAGGTCCTGCATTCTTCCCTTCGGAAACAAAGTGTTCCAACCGGTCTTCCTGAATATCATAAGTGAAAAGTCCGTTCCCATAAGTCGAAATCCACACTATTCCCCGATCATCACGAACCACATGATAGCGTTCATAATCTATATATTTCATCTTCTCTTCCGGGATCAACTGGAAGTCCTTTATTTCTCCGCTCTTCACGTTTATATAATAAATCCGTCCCGTATTATTGTAAGCCCAACAATCTCCGTAATTGTCATGAATAACTTTCCCATTATTTATTTTCAACTTCCGATAAGGAGTTATTTGGATAGTTTGAAAATCAAACTCATACACTCCCTCGTTTGACGTAAATATAACCCATTTGTCTTTTATCAATGAATGTGCACTGACGGATGTATTACCGGCAATCGTAGAAAGAGATGCTAAACAATCTATCTTTTTCGAGCCATTGACACAGCGATATACATCTCCACCCTTTGTCAAAAAATACATATCCCCTCCATGAGGAAAAGAAGAGGAAAAATTCAGTTCCCTATCTACAATCTCAACTTTCCCTTTATAGACCGATGCAAGTCCATGCATGGTACCAATCCATATTCTGCCACTGGAATCTTCATTGATAAATTTAATTCGATCGTCCGGCAATCTTCCTGACTCTGCGCGGAACTTCACAGAAGTCATGGTACGATTCTCCTTACAAACGATTTGACGCACTCCACTTGCTCTGTGCCAAAGCCACACATCTCCATTAGAAGACATATATATTTCCGAGTAACTCTCTCCATCATCTCCGGTACCGGTAAAATCGACAAAACAAGCTTTTTGCAAGTCATAACAACTGAACAATTCCGGTACTGTCTTTATCCATAGGAAACCATTTTTATCCTCCGCTACCTGTTTTATTCTATTGTCTGCCAAAGAGACCTGATCGTGTTTGCCGGTTTCCAACTGATAGGTAAGAAAAGAATTACCATCATAGCGGGTCAATCCATCTAAAGTGCCCAACCATAAAAATCCTTTACTATCCTGATACATACATCGCACAGAATTACTGGGTAGTCCGTCACTGGTCCTCATTTGTTTGGAACTAAGTTCGATATCGGCATAACTTTCCGACACAAATAAAAACAACAAAGCGAAGAGGGATAATAATTTATTTTTCATACAGTCCTTTAGGTTATTTTGATTGCTGGTTACAAAGATACGTCTTTCCCACTGCAATAAAGAGTACAGCATTATGAAATAATAGAAATTCCATATAAGTTTGTTCCTAATATAATCAGACGACAAACGGACTAGATACACGTTTAGCAAATGACTCTTTTAAAATCTATGTGAACAAAACTAGTTAAAAAGTAAATAAAGTACAAAAAAAGATTCCTACAAATTCCGAATAAGGATTATTATCCATATTTATGTCATTTTTTCCATATACCGAGCTGTACTTTACATGAGCTCAACTCCGGTACAGAAGTAAGCAAACTAATTAGTTTTCTCTAATACCAGCAGTAGTATCTCCCCCAAAAAGAAAGAGTGCCGAAAAACGCTTCACCCTTCACCTTCTCCTGTTCATCGGTGTTATCGGGTGAAGGGCCGCCTTTCACCGAGAGTTCACTTCCGATTTCATTATAGCAAATCTAATTTTCACTATAGCAAATCAGAATATGCTTATAGCTAAATTTATTATGCTCCCGGCAACCAGTTTTTTTCTTCCTAAGATTTGAAACAAACATTAGGATATTCCAAGTGAAAGATGCTAAATGATTGAAACAAACTCTTTGATCTTTAAAAAGCACTGCTTTAAGCAGGCTAAAGCTATGCTTTACTACTTCTAAAGCTTAGCTTTGGATTAAAAAAAACGTATAATATGAAAGCATAGGTGAAAGGCAGCTTCTTCACCCTGTATCGCTTTATTCATCAGCTTTTGCAATGAAAGGTGAAGGGGGAATGAGAATGTGGAAACTACAGTGTTGGGGCATATAATCGTTTATTATTATATCGCTGTCGACTCCATTTCATAAGATGATTCATATTCCAATTCTACATATGTATTTTACCGATGAATTAATACCACACCTGTTTAATATCTCGATATAAGAAAATTCGTTCGTCTTTTCCTCTACTTCGATTTTTTAATAACAGCAAAGCATTTTGCGGGACATTATGGAATGTCAGTTCAAAATCATCCGCTACTTTTTTCTGTATTGAATGCCAACCATCCATATCCCAATAAAACAACTCGTATGTATCACCAATACGAACATTGTTGTCATCATTACGTGTCATATAGCCTATTCTTCCAACAGATTCCGGTCTGCCCAAATCCAATCCAACCCAGCCATCCCTCAACGTTTTAGATGCAAAAAAAGTCAACGGATTCAAGTCAAAAGCTGCAGAACGGCTATAGTGAGGATTTTTGCTTCGTTCTTCAGAACCTATAATTGTTCCTGTCAATTTCTTATTGCCTTTATCAAAGAACATTAATTCTGCAATATTACAGCGATATGGTTTAGGACAGATATAACGCCAATAACGATACTTTGTGGTATCGCTTATATTCACGCTACCCGATACGCTATACTCTTTAAACGTATGCACTGTAACAGCATCGCTAAAATCCTCCTTTTGGGCAGCTTGAAACATGCTGTACTTTAAACGGAGTGCTGCGGTAAACGCTTTACGTGTTAAGGGATATTTCCGTTTTAGACTAATGCTTCTTTTATGTGCGCTGTCAGGTTTCAAGAACTCCAGTTCACCTTTCTCATTCAACAAAGCGGGATAATTGAACGGGCGAACCCTTCCGTTTATATAATATACCGGCAGATAGACAGCTCCTTTCTCTACTTTATCAAAGGTGACCCGCTTACTTTCTTTTATTTCAGAAAAGCAAATAGGAATCCATTTCTCATTATCAAATACTGCCAGATACGCATATTTTTCTCTGCGTTCTCTTTCCCCAGAAAGTACAGGAAAAGCAGGGTTAATAGTCGTCCCATATTCATCTGTAACGTCTTTCATAAAGACATTACGCAACGTTTTCGGAACACTGCCAGCTTCCTCATTCAACCGGACCAAGCCCTGATTGGGAGAATACGTTCTTCGATATACTTTTCCTTTGCATTCGCCTGGTCGTAGGAAAGCTAAGAAAGGTTCATGTCCTCCTTCACATACCATTCGGCGATCGTGATCTATCAGAATACTTAGCCACGAATGTGCATGTGCTTTTGTAGGCCACTGCAAAACGAAATCATACGAGACCGCAAACCCCTTACTACGCATGATAGCTAAAGCAGTGTTTGTCCTTGTCTCACAAGAATTGGAAGGAATATTGCACCAAAACGGAACCTTATATAACGCATGCCACTTCAGAGGCTTTTTCAAATCGACAATAACGGTATCACGCAATTTGATATTAATAGCTTCCGCTGCATAATAAGGTGTTTTATTCCAGATATCGTTATAAAAATAATCAGATAACGTGTCATTAGCTATCGGTTTCAACACATTGCGCCAATCATCAAAAGCCTGAAATTCTACACACTTATAAGGAAGCATATATTCACAAAATTCATCAAATGTAATACCTCTCGCCCAACTACCTTGTTGCCAATCGTCAAAAGCCGCGTCTATACTTCTTATCAGAAAGTTGGCTTTTATGATAGAGTAATCTTCCTTAAATTCAAAATCATCTGATGAAAACTCTAACAACAGATTATTTAACTCATTCACCTGATCGTCAATCTTTCTGCCAGAGAAGATTATCTTTTCGGCTTCAGTATAATATTCTTCAATATCTTTCCCGGTGTACGATTGGTGTCCAGGCATATTCATTATCAAGAATTTGGCAGCTCTAAGTTTCAAACTTTCGGCTTCGTTTTCTTTATAATGCTCCAACACTTTTTCGAGTTCCGGACGATTGTTGCCCGACAGTGTCAACACCTTTTCCAATTGTTTTTCTTCAGGGCTTTGACAACTGAAAAGCAAAAGAAGAAAAAGAAAGATGAATGTGGCTTTCATTTTGTATGATTGTTAGTTTATAATTAAATATTCTTTTTGCGCAAATAGGTTTTAGCCTCTTCTTGTATGATAGAAACAGTGTAAGATGGTATCTTTATCCGTTTATTGATTATTTCTAAGGCTACCCGTTCGGCAAGTATACAGTTATTAGATTTTACGTAGATTCTCAAAAGTCCTTGCAATGGAAGAAAACGGCTAGGACACATACATTGTGCCAGTTTATAGCGTCTTTCAGCCTCTTCCCAACACCCCATCTGATAGTAATTATCAGCTAATTGCATTTGCAGGTCATATGTATTGATATAAGATTCGCAATGCAAGAATATGTTGACGCTTTGTTTGTACAATTCCACATTCTTCAATTCTGATGCATAATTGTACAAGAAATAGGGATTGCCATTCCACTCATCATATAGCTTGGTAAATACAGATAATTCGTTATCCAGCAAACCATTGTTCTTTTCTGCAACCAACGAAATTCGTTTCCATGTACGCTCGAAAAGAATATTCTTAATCGAAAAAAAACAGAGTATAAAAAGAATAATCAATAAAAATGGCTTGTTGAAACATATTGTTCGTAGAGCAACCTCCCGTTGATTAAGTGAAGCGAGGCAGTAGATAGTCATGAACCAAACAAAAGCATATTTGAATGGATAAGAAAAGCAGGAAAATATAGCAATAGAAACAATTGCTAGTAAGGCTGGAGTATCAAATGACACATTACTTCGAAAAACAGCAACCAACAACAATAAGAATAAAGCGATTCCTATAAGTCCTTGTTCAATCAGCAACAACAAATACTCGTTAAATGGATGATTCGTATTCCCTGCTAACATTCTTTCACTTTCAACAGCATGAAAAGAAGACAAATATTTGGCTTGTTCCGGCATGTAATCCGCCTTAAAAGAGCCAAGTCCATTTCCTCGAATCATATTTTCCTTACACAATCCGGCAGATACTTTCCAAATCAGAACACGACCGGAAGCGGAAGCTGGTTTCAGATAAATCAGTCCAATGAATAAACCTATTAGCAACAAAGTGCCTCCGCTGATAAAAAAGATGCGCCTTCTATGAATTAACTTCCGATAGCGGAGAGCGTAAAAAAGAAGTGTTACTACGCATAAAGTAAGTATCCCTGTTCTCGAACCGGATAAGATAACGACTATAAAGAGGAGAAGACACGCCATAAACTTGAGCGTTTTTCTTTTTCCATTAGAAGTCTGGCACAAAAGAAAAGGATAACAGAGAACGATGCTTGCTGCAAATCCGGCGGGATTATCAAAAGAACCAGTAACAGAAAAATAAGATTGAGTTTCTATACACCCTACATATTGCAGCAAGCCATACAAGGCCGACAAAACTCCAACGACAGCTAAAATGCTATTAAATGTTTCTGTAGGATTTTTTCCATTACGCATCAACACAAAAAGAATCCATCCAGATACGATGTATACACTGTGTATATATTGTGATGTAAAGAGACTGCAAACGAAAACATATCCCATAAAAACAGTAAAAGACACAAATAGAAAATCAACAAACAGGCTAATTTTTCGCTTCCAGTTCCCTATGCAAATACCTCCCCATACTATGATGCCGACAACGAAACTTATATTTTTAGGCATAAAATACCTATCCATAAACCAATCAGCCGATAAGTATAAGGTGGTGATAAGTAAAAAAGAAAACGTAAAAACATTATCACTGAATAATTGCCTTAACTTGCAGAATATAAAAGAGGGAGTCTGTATTTGCATTGATAATAATTAATTCTTCTTTCGCTCCCAATCCCTTTCCTTTCGGATTGAAAGAAAAATGAAGCGAGCACGATTCATCAGGATTTAATTCATACTTCTCCACCGATGCTTGTGTACATCCACATCCAGTTTCGATCTCTCCTATTTCCAACCTGGCATTGCCAACATTGGTGATTGTAATGCTATCACGACAAATTATATCAGAACTAATTATTCCGAAATCGTGTGTATAGGAAGACAGGGACATCTCTGCCTTCCTTTTTGGATTGCAAGAAACGCAAATCAGCAGAATAACAATAAAACCAAGGATTTTACTCATTTTTTATAGTTGTTGATGATGAACTACTCGGAATAGTCTCGATGAAACGGGGTGGATCACCGATCAAACTATCTAATATCATTCGGCTCTTCTTTTTAAATTCTCGTTCTTTCATAATATAATCCCACCATGATAAAAAAGCATCTCGATCCGCTTGGGGCATTAAATCGATAATGCGTAAATATTGAGAGAGTTCAGGCTCCCTAATCGGGTATTTTGTCCTTAAATCACGAGCCAACATGACTCGGATGACATTCGGATATTTTGCATATTTTTCAAGAAAAGTAAACCGACCTTCTGAACGCTGTTCAGTTTCTGATATATCCAATAGCTTACAATTCTCTATATTAGTACTATCTTTCGCCATTTTTCTACGTTCTCTATTCCAATATACAGCATTCCATTGAGCTTCTCGCTCAAGAATATAAGTATCATAATCTTCATTGATGGAAGTGCCCGATACATTAGCGTTATCGTCCCAATCAACCATACGAATATAGATATTACCCGGTTCCACAAAAAGATTAATATCAGTCCCTTTATGGAACGGTGGTCCATCATAGGATATTTGTGCAAAAAAAGGCTTTCGTGTGACAGTTCCTTCGTAAAAAAATTCCTTGCCAATCACCTTTATTTTTATGCTGTTGCCGTATGCTTGTTTTTGTCCTTCCCTTTCTTCAAGAAGATACGATTTATCTATTAATAACACATATTTACCATCTAAAGAATTATCAGGGAATTCACCCCGAATCGTAAATTTCTCTTGCCCCAAAAGCAATTGAGCAGAAAATACGAATATAATGAGAAAAAACAGTTTCTCTTTCATATTAATTACACTTTAACTCTATAAAATCATTTTACAGTTATATCAAGCATATTATTTACCCGTCTTTCAATAAAACGAGGAGCATTACGATTAAGACTATCGGTCAACGCTCTTCTCTTTGCCCAATACTCCTCTCTCTTCATTGTATACTCTCGCCACTCTATCAAAATATCTCGATCCGCTTTGGGCATTAAGTCAAGAATACGTAAATATTTAGCATCCACCAATCTTTTATTTAATTCCTTAACTTCCAAATAGCGAGATAACATTACTCGGATAACATCCGGATATTTGGCATATTTCTCAAAGAAAGCCAATTCACCTTCTTCGAAGCATTCAAATGCAGAATTAAAAGAATGGAAATTATCATCCTTTTGAGTCTGCCCTTCTAACCTAATAGTTCGCAAAACTCTATTTACCAAATTTCTCCGTTCAATGACACAAGTGGCATAGTCTTTATTGATAGGAGTACCCGATACGTTTCCTTCCTCATACCAATCAGTTATATGGATATGGATATTCCCAGGTTCTATTACAAAAGAAGTCGCACTTGTCTGACCACTGAATGTTGGTCTATCATAATAGATTTGCGCCAAAAAAGGTTTACGCATAGTTACCCCTTCATAATAGATTTTTTTATCAGTTACCAATATTTTTACTTCATCATCAGATGCTTTCCATTTACGTTTGTACTCATCAGGAAGAAAAGATTTATCGGTCAGTATTATATATTTTCCATCCAGCGAATTATCAGGAAATTCACCTTGAATCGTGTATTTCTCTTGCCCGTAAAATAGTTGGGCTATAGATACAAACATAAATATGAATAGATATTTTCTCATGATAATAATTAAGTGTTACAGAGACTCCGTTTCTTCTCTTCGCATATTTAATTCTCCTAAAAAATTGATACTTTTCCCCTGCTGCAAGGTGATATAAATGCTCGCACTTCCATTGGAATATACCTTAATATAAAAGTTGCAATTACCTATTGTTGCATTTGCTGAAAACTTGACGTGAGCATTTTTCTTTTTATCTATATCCATAGTATATTTTTTCAAAGGAGCCTGAAAGTAAAGTTCAGCTCCTCTCCTATATGGTATATCAGCTTGACCGAGATAAAGAAGATCAGAAAAAATAGAATCATTTTTAATTTCTATTGAATAATCAGACTCATTCAATAATATAGGATCTTTACATGGAAGAATGCAAATACCTACATTTATCTTGTAGACTTTTGATGTAACAATCTTTCCGACAACTTCCGCCTTTTGTTTCTTTTGTTCTTTTTTGCTTTGGGCAGAAAGAATCGGAATTTCTACCAGCATTGTCAAAAATAGAACAAGAATTTGCTTTTTTACTTTCATATTAGATTATAACTTAAATATGGATGTATAAAAAGCCTAATGAAATACGGTTATAGGACACGTACCATTGCTACTCTCACAATTGCCTATTCCGATTTGCAAATAATCATCATTCGATTGACAACTAAGCATAGATATGGCTATTAAAAAGGTTAACACAACCATATTCAAGAAAGCTTTGTTTTTTTCATAAAACTATTTTTAAGGTAGTAACATATAGGGCACTTATTCTCCCGCTGATTGTCAACTTCATAATCAAAAACACGTCACACAAATCACAATAAGACTAAAATTCTACTTATTTTTCATCGTTGTTGATGATGAATTACTCGGAATAGTCTCGATGAAACGAGGGGCATTGTTACGTATACTGTCCAATAATGGTTTGGTTTTTTTTCATATTCATACTTTTTAATAGTATAGTCCAGCCAAGCCAAAAGAATATCCCGATCTGCTTTAGGCATTCGGTCGAGAATCTGTAGATATTTTGGAAAATTAGGATCCCTTGACATTCTTCGTCCGTTCAATAAAAAAGATAAGTGGAATCGTACGACATCCGGGTATTGGGCATATTTTTCTAAAAAAAGTAATTGATTTTCCATACTTCTCTTTGTGCCAATCATATAGGTACTGTAATCTTCATTAATAGGAGTACCTGATACCACCCCCTCATCTGCCCAATTAGCAATACGGATATGAATATTACCAGGCTCAACTATAAAATACAGGCCGAAATTCAACATATTTCTTCCTGTCCTTGCACTTGAAAGATACGCTAAGAATGGCTTTTGTGAAAGTACACCTTCATAATGGAATTTCCCGTCAACCACCAATATACTATCAATAAATAAATGTTTAATACGTTCACTCTCTTCACCAAGAGCTGAACTATTAGTCAAACGCAAATAACTATTATCTAACGAATGGTCGGGTAATTCACCCTGGATAGTGTATTTTTCTTGTCCATAGAATAGCTGGACTATAGATACGAAAATAAAAATGAATAGATATTTTTTCATAATAATATATTAAGTGCTACAAAGACTCCGTTTCTTCTCTTCGCATATTTAATTCTCCTAAAAAATTAACACTCTTCCCCTGCTGCAAGGTGACATAAATGCTCGCACTTCCATTGGGATACACCTTAATATAAAAGTTACAATCACCTATTGCTGCATCTACTGAAAACTTGATGTGAGTATTTTTCTTTTTATCTATATCCATTGTATATTTTTTCAAAGGAGCTTGAAAGAAAAGTTCAGCTCCTCTCCTACCGTATGGTATATCAACTTGACCGAGATAAAGAAGAGTAGAAAAGACAGAATCATTTCTAATTTCAATCGAATTATCGGACTCATCCAATAGTATGGGATCTCTATCCGGATGTATATAAGTATCCGCGTCGATCCTATAGTTTCTTGATACAATGATATTTTTGATAACTTCCACCTTTTGTTTTTTTTGTTCTTTTTTGTTTTGGGCAGAAAGAATAGGGATTCCTACCAGCATTGTCAAAAATAGAACAAAAATTTGCTTTTTTACTTTCATATTAAATTATAACTTAAACATAAATGTATTACAATTTAAAAGCTTAATGAAATGCCGTAATAGGACACGTACCATTGCTACTCTCACAATTGCTTATTCCGGTTTGCAAATAATCATCAACCGCTTGGGTACATTGATCACATTCCCGTCTATACTGTTCTTCTAGTATTGCAACTTGAGTCCAAGATACAAAAGGTATATCCATTACTTTTATATCATAATCATTAAGGCAATCCTCTGTTCTCCACTCTGCTATTTCAGAAAAGGCTGCAATACAGTCTCGGATCGCCTCCTCATCTTTTTCAACACGAGTGATAACAACTTGACGCATTTTACGCTTTTGCCGAGCCTTCATCAATTCTAATCTGGTAAAATCTGTCCCTTCATAAACTTTTCTAGCTAAATTGGAGATCCGATCTAAGCTGGCATAATAATCGTATCCAAGCAATTTATTCCATTGTATTTTCGCTTCTGCACGAGTTTCCATATTAAGTAAATCTTTTCTAAGTTGCTGATACTGTTCCATTTCTTCTCTCGAGAATTTGGAAATGGCATTTTGCTTTTTTCTCAAACTCTTTCTGATTTCTTTTTCCAAATTCTGATGTGCTTCCGAAGTAATAAAGAGATCGGCCGCAGTCACCTCTGCTACCTGTTGAGAGTAATCGCCATCATCATTTGTCTGGCAACTAAGTACAGAAATACTGATTAGAAAAGCTAATCCAACCATCATAAAACCAAGATTCCACTTTTTCATAAGAACAACTCTGAGAGATTAATAATATTGATTTTTTTTCAAAGCGATACCATAATAGTAGTACGGATAAAAGTTTATCACTCTTGTTATGACAAAGGACGACATTTATAAATTGAAATACAAATTTCAACCGTATACAAATGCGTATACACAGCCAATGTATACGCATTTAAATATGTTTTTTAAAGAAAGATCATTCTAAACACAATGATTTAATAAAATCGGTAATAGATTCACAAGAAACATTCATTTTCTTTTTCAATCTGCTACGGCGTATTCGAAAAGAACTTCCTAGAATATGGAACAACTCTGAAATCTGTGCATTACTAAAGTCGATACGTAACAAAAGAATGATATGTATATCATCTTCAGAAAGTATAGGATAATAATGCCTCAATTTATAGATAAAACCATTCTGATGAAGATTTATCCAGAATTCTAACTTATTCCAATTACAATCACTTATTGCAGATAAAGATGTAACATAGATTTGTACGTCATAGACAGTCTTCCATTCTTCTTCATTCATAGCCGGATTTTTATCTATTAAAATTATATCCTATTTCACCAATTCGCCATTGATATAAAGGTTCTTAAAAGTGACATCTTTCGCCCCTTTAATATCATTTCCTCCTTTGGCTACATTATTAAAATGAGAATCCTCTACACTGATGTTATATACATGTTTATCATCCTCCAATCCGATAATAAGCACACCTAATTTACTCT
>OMGP01002580.1_pt1 | contig 11344 bp, 9 predicted proteins | sample 1646091 | NCBI WGS metagenome assembly OMGP01 (sample SAMN05578580, study PRJEB25193) | human gut metagenome | biome: Human Microbiome; feature: human-associated habitat; material: feces | host: Homo sapiens | place: USA:Birmingham | reverse complement strand
TGGGGGTGCGGGGGAAGGGGAACCTTTCTTCAGAAAGGCTCCCCTTCCCCCGCATTCTCCCTTACCACAAACCTTACGAAGCGATGTGCGCTTCGGTGTCGTAGATGTACAGCGGCGGGGCCTTCTTTTCGATAACCGCGTCGTTGATCACGCACTCCTTCACGCCGGGCATGGAGGGAAGCTGATACATGATGTCGAGCATGACGCTTTCCATGACGTTGCGCAGGCCGCGCGCGCCGGTCTTGCGCTCGATGGCCCTGTGGGCGATGGCACGCAGGGCGTCGGAGGTGAAGCGCAGGGTCACGTTGTCGAGCTCGAACAGCTTCTGGTACTGCCGGGTGAGGGCGTTCTTGGGCTCGGTCAGGATACGGACGAGGTCGTCCTCGCCGAGATCGTCCACGTGCGTCAGGACCGGGATACGGCCCACGAATTCGGGGATGAGCCCGAACTGCACGAGGTCGGCGGGATGCACCTGTTCGAGGAGCTCGCCGAGGGTGCGCTCCTTTTTGGTCTCCACCTTGGCCCCGAAGCCCATGCTGCCGCCGCGCATACGCTGCTCGACGATCTTGTCCAGGCCGATGAACGCCCCGCCCACGATGAACAGGATGTTCGAGGTGTCCATGCGGATGAATTCCTGCTGCGGGTGCTTGCGGCCGCCTTTGGGAGGGATGTTGGCTTCCGTGCCTTCGATGATCTTGAGCAGTGCCTGCTGGACGCCTTCGCCGGACACGTCGCGGGTGATGGACGGCCCGTCTGCCTTACGGGAGATCTTGTCGATTTCGTCGATGTAGATGATCCCCTTGCGGGCCGCTTCAAGGTCGTAGTCGGCATTTTGAAGCAACTGGACCAGAATGTTTTCCACGTCTTCGCCCACATACCCGGCCTCGGTCAGCGTGGTGGCGTCCGCGATGGCGAACGGCACGCGCAGGACGCGGGCCAGCGTCTTGGCGAGGAGCGTCTTGCCGCTCCCGGAGGGGCCGACAAGCAGGATGTTGCTCTTTTCGAGCTCCACACCGTCGTCGCCCTTGAGGGCGTCGGCGTAAAAGACGCGCTTGTAGTGGTTGTGCACCGCCACGGCGAGGATCTTTTTGGCCTCGTCCTGCCCGATGACGTATTCGTCGAGGCGGGCCTTGATTTCCTGCGGGGTAAGCAGGCGTTCGTCTTCGCGGACCTGCTCGATGGCGTTCTGGGCCATCATTTCGTTGCAGGTGGCGATGCACTCGTCGCAGATGTGCACGCCGTCCGGCCCGGAGACGAGCTGGTTCGCCTGCGTTTCGGTTTTGCCGCAGAAAGAGCAGCGGGGTTCGTTCGGGGGAGTGGTATTGGGCATCTCTCTTCCTATTCGGACTTTTCGGCGAGGAGGTCACGGCGGGAGGCGAGAACCTTGTCCACCAGACCATAGGCCTGCGCCATTTCGGCGGTCATGAAGTTGTCGCGTTCGGTATCCTGGGCGATCTTTTCGATGGGCTGGCCGGTATGCTTCGCCAGCAGCCCGTTGAGGGTCTCGCGCATACGCAGGATCTCGCGGGCATGGATGTCGATGTCGGTGGCCTGTCCCTGGAATCCGCCGAGGGGCTGGTGGATCATCACCTGGCTGTTGGGCAGGGCGTAGCGCATACCCTTCTGGCCCGCGCTGAGGAGGAAGGCTCCCATGCTGGCGGCGCGGCCCATGCACACGGTGGCGATGGGCGGGGTGATGTAGTTCATGGTATCGTAGATGGCCATGCCCGCCGTGACGGAGCCGCCGGGGCTGTTGATGTAGAGATAAATCTCTTTTTCCGGGTCCTGCGATTCGAGGAAAAGCAGCTGGGCGCAGATGAGGGACGCCACCGCGTCGTTGACCTCGGAGCCGAGGAGCACGATGCGGTCTTTCAGCAGGCGGGAAAAAATATCATAAGCGCGTTCGGTGCGGCCCGACGTTTCGACGACGATGGGCACCGTCATATTAAGAATATCTTGCATACTGTCTCCATATGATAATTGGGCATCAGGGCTTTCCCCGTCAGATAAGCACGATTGCGCCGTTGTCTCGGGATGAAGCCATAAAAACGGGAAATAGCACAGGGCCACCATACAATAAAGAGGGGAGTGCGGACACTCCCCTCTCCTTATTTTTCCCAAAAAGCGGGCGGAAAACGGACTAGTCCGCGTTCTTGGGCTCGCTCAGGCTCACGGCGGGGACTTCGTTGATCTTCGCCTTGCTGTAGACCATTTCCAGGGCCTTGTCAGCGAGGATGCGGTCGCGCAGCTCATAGATCAGGCCGCTCTTGTGATAGGCTTCGCTGACCTTCTTGTAGTCCTGCTGGGCGCGCATGGCCATGCCGTAGATGGCCATTTCCACTTCCTGATCGTTGACGGTGATGTTTTCCTTCTGGGCGAGGGCCATCAGGAACACCTGGGGACGCAGGGTTTCGAGGGCTTCCTTCTTGGCTTCTTCGCGCTTTTCTTCCTGAGCCTGGTCCTTGCGGAGGTCGTCGAGGCCCATGCGCTGGAGCTTCATGGCCTGTTCCTGCACCACGCGCTCGACGCGGGCGTTCAGCATGGAATCGGGGATTTCGAAAGAAACCTTTTCAAGGAGGCCGTCGATGAGCTTCTTCATGGCTTCGCTGCGGGCGGCCTGAGCCTTCGTGGCGGAAACGTGCTCGACGATGGAGGCCTTCATCTTTTCCAGGCTTTCCTGGCCGACCTTCTGAGCGAACTCCTCGTTCACTTCGGGCTTCTGGCTGGTCTGGATCTTGTTCACCTTGATGGTGAAGATGACGGTCTTGCCGGCCAGCGGCTTGTGGGGGTAGTCGGCGGGGAAGTTCACGGGGCCGGTCTTTTCTTCGCCGACCTTGGCGGTCTTCACGAGGGCTTCGAAATCGGGGAGGGCCTGGCCCTGGCCGAGGGCCACGCCGAAGTTTTCGCCCTGCACGTCGTCGATCTTGTTGCCTTCCTCATCGGTGCCGGAGTAGTCGACATCCACGGTGTCGCCGTCCTGGGGCAGGCGATCTTCGGTCACTTCGGTAAGTTCCGCCATGCGGCCGCGGAGGTTTTCAATGATTTCGTTCACGTCGTCGTCGGACACGTCGGCCTTGGCCTGATCGACTTCGAGGCCTTCGTAGTTGGGGAACTCGATTTCGGGCAGCACGTCGAAGGTGACGTTGCACTTGAATTCGGTATCGCGGGCGAAGGCGTCATGGTTGTCCATTTCCATGCTGGAAACGGGGGTCAGGCTGGAGTCCTTGAGGGTCTTCTGGAGGAGGCCGTTGATCTCGTCCTGTGTGGCGCGGGCGTACACGTCTTCGCCGAAGCGCTTTTCCACTACGGACGCGGGGACTTTACCCTTACGGAAGCCGGGCAGGGACAGATCCTTCTGGAAGCCCTTGACGGCGGTGTTGATAGCGGCGTTCACATCATCCGCGGTCAGGGTGAAGGCGATCTTTTTCCGGGTAGGGGAAAGGTTTTCAACGACAAATTCCATGGGGATTCCCTCCTTAGGGGAGCCGACCTGCTCAAGGGCGGACGGACGAGCTTTTTATCAATCAAAACACGAGGTTTATGAATGCACCGGAAGGCTTTCTGGTGCGAGAGGGGGGAGTTGAACCCCCACGGAAATCCGCTGGATTCTAAGTCCAGTGCGTCTACCAATTCCGCCACTCTCGCCAGTCGGCACACAAAGGAGGGACTCTACTGCGAAATCCCAAAAATCGCAAGTTCCATCCTGTTCAGGTGGGGTTAGGTGGTACGGGAGAGAGCCGCCGCTTCGTCCTCATACTCCTTCAGCTTCCTGTAGAGCGTGGCGACGCCGATGCCGAGGGCGGCGGCAGCGGCCTTCTTTCCGGGCGTGTCGTCCCCGCAGCGGCGGACGGCGTCCAGAATGGCGTTGCGTTCCAGATCGCGGAGCGGGATGATCCCGCCGGGCGGGAGGGGGGCGGAGGGGGAAGGCGCGGAAGAGGGCAAGGCCCCGCGCACGGAGGCGGGGAGCATGTCAGGATGCAGGACCCCGCCGGACGGGGCCATGTTGACCATAAACTCCATCACATTCTCGAACTCGCGCACGTTGCCGGGCCAAGGGTAGGCGGAGAGGGCCGCGAGCATGTCCGGGCCGAGCGACGGGACCGGCTTGTTGAACCGGGCACTGTAGCGGGCGAGGAAATGGGAGGACAACAGCTCGATGTCGCCGTGGCGATCGCGCAGGGGAGGCACCTGCAGCGGGATCACGTTCAGGCGGTAGAAGAGATCCTCGCGGAAACGGCCTTGGCGCACCGCTCCGGCAAGATCTTCGTTCGTCGCCGCGATAATACGGATATCCACCTCAATGAGCCGGTTGGAGCCGAGGCGGGTGAAGGCCCGTTCCTGCAGGACGCGGAGCAGCTTCACTTGCAGGTAGAGCGGCATGGTGCTGATTTCGTCGAGGAACAGCACGCCCTTGTGGGCCAGCTCGAATTTGCCGATGCGCCCCTTGGCGCTCGCTCCGGTGAACGCGCCGCCCGTGTAGCCGAACAGCTCGCTTTCGAGCAGGGCGTCGGGGATGGCCCCGCAGTTGATGCCGATGAAGGGCTTGTCCCGGCGGCCGCTGGCGGCGTGGATGGCCCGGGCGACGAGTTCCTTGCCGGTGCCGGATTCGCCGGTGACGAGGACCGTGGACGTGGAGCCCGCGATCTGGCGGATTTGATCTTTCAGCTGGAGCATGGCGGGCGAGCGCCCGATGAGGTTTTCGACGCCGGAAAGGGAGTCCCCGAGGGAAGAGACGCGATCCGCCATGCGCGGCAGGGACTCGAAGGTGAAGACCGTGGCAAAATGGTAGTCCGACGGCGCGAGCGGGGTCATCTGGCCCATGAGCGTGTGCTTGCGGCTCCGGGCGGTGACCACGAATTCCTCGAGATCCGAAAAGGATTCCCCGGTCCGTTTGAACTGCACGTCCGTGGGCAGGCCGTCGTCCTTGAGCCCGAGATCACGGCGGGCGATGTCGTTCAGATAGGAAATGCCGCCCTTGGCGTTGAAGATGACGATGCCCCGGCTGTTGATTTCGAGAATCCGCAGCATGATGTCGAGGAATGACCGGGCGCGGAGCAGGTCGGCGTGGTCGTGGAGCTTGTGCAGGATGAATTCCGCGCAGCGCTCGATGAACTGGACGTACACGTCCTTGTGCCCGAGGACACGGGCGCGGTCCTCGTCGGTGGAGCAGACGAGCCCGATGACGCCGAGCACGTCGCTGCCGTCGATGATGGGCGTGCTGATGGAAAGGGTTTCGCGGCAGAGGTCGCGCCCCGGGCAGCGGGTGCAGATGAAATGCTCGCGGGGCGTCTCCATGACGAACGAGCGCCGGATGCGCATGACGTGGCGGTAGGTTTCGCCCTCGGCGCGGATGTTTTCCCCGACCCCGGAGGCATAGAGGCCCGTCCCGGCGAGGCGGTTCAGGCCCGCGTCCACGACTTCCACGTCCACGCCGACCACGCGGGCGATGAGTTCCGCATAGTCGGCCACCGTATCCCGGATGTCCAGCAGCATGGGCATTTAGGCTATCCAGATGACGTTGGCCTGGCGCCCGCAGATCCCGTCCCGGCGGTAGGAGAAGAAGCTGTCCGGCATGGACGCCGTGCACAGATCGAGGCCGAAGATGCCTTCGTCCGGCAGGCCCGCCTCCAGCAGCTGATCGCGGGTCAGCCGCCAGAGGTTCATGGTCTTGTCGCGGGCGTTGAACCAGTTGGCGAAATCGGGGCCCCATTCCTTGCCGTAATTGACGAATTCCGAGCGCTGCGGCCCGAGGCTCGGGCCGCGCACGGCGAGCAGATCGCGGGCGTCGAGGCCGTAGCGCCCGCAGAAGGCCGCGATGCCGGACTGGAGGAAACGCAGGCGGTTGCCGCGCCAGCCGATGTGGAAGGCCGCGATGTGCCGCCCTTCCTTGTGCGCGACGAGGACGGGCTGGCAGTCGGCGGTCTTGATGATCAGGCCGATGCCGGGTTTGTCCGTGGCAAGGCCGTCCCCTTTGGGAAAGGCGGGCGGCTCCACGAACCGCTCCAGCGGCGAGGGCGGGGGATCGAAAACGAGCGTGTCGCCGTGGATCTGATCGAGTTCGGCGATTTCGGCAAGCTCAAGAGATGCGGCGAGATCCAGCCGGTTGGCCGAGACGCGCAAGGGATCGTCCCCTACCGTATAGGCGATGTTCCCGCCTCCATAGGGCCCTTCCGAAACGCCCCAGTCGCGGGTCTGGAAGGCGCAGCGGACGCCCGGGGCGCCGGGAAAGGCGAAGGGGATGAAGCTCAGAGCCATATGAGTTCCTTTTCGGTAGCGTAGCCGTGCATGGGAATGTCCAGAGGCCCGGCGGGAAATGCGGCGAGCTGGAGGGAGTGGACCAGCGCGAGCCGCTTCGCGCCGCCCCAGCCGGGCAGGGCGAGCAGGCGGTCGTAGAAGCCCTTGCCGTACCCGAGGCGCGCCCCGGCGGGGCTGATGCCCACGGCGGGGACCAGAATCAGATCCGGCAGCCGGAGAGACGCATCCGTCCCGGAAGGCGGGACGAAGGTTCCGGCGGCGTCCTGCCCCCATCCCGTGCGGGGCAGGGGTACGCACGCGGGGCCGGGCTCGGAGAGGCCGAAGGCGCCGGGCGCCAGTTCATCATAGCCCCGACACAGGACGAATTCCATGATTCCTTCGCCCGCGCTCGGCGGGAGGCAGCGGGGCAGGAGCACCTGTTTGCCTTCGGCCCACGCGCGTCTGATAATTTCATCGGTGGAGATTTCGTTCCGCACGGCGATATACATGGCGACAGTACGGGCGTCGCGCCACTCGGGGAGGGCGAGGACACGCCGCTGGACGGCGGCGGAATGGCGTTCCCACTCGGCGGAGTCAAGGGCTTTACGGGCGCGTATCAGCTCGGAACGCAAGACATTTCTGTCCGGTACGGCGAGGCCGGAGGGCGTACCCGTCGCGGAAGGGGAGGTCGGGGGAAGGGACATGGCGCACCTTTGTCAAACCTGAAACAATAGGTTAGGGTACGAAAGATCAGTGAAGCGGAATCCCTTGCAGGGAAAGGCAAGCCGGTATACCCTGCAACCCCAACAGTACAAGGAAGTTGCCGACATGCCAAGCGCCCAGCCTCTTTCGTCCTTTGCGGTCCCCGCTTCCGGAACTTCCGGTGCGGCGGCCCCGTCCTCCGGGGTCCGCACATGGATCGTCATGGGCGATCTTCACGACAAGGCAGCCCGGCTTGGCGAAATCCAGGGGCTGGAAGAGGCCGACGGCATCATCGTCACCGGCGATCTGACCGTCACCGGCGGCGCGGCGCAGGCCCGTAATGTGCTTGAGAAGCTCACCCGCTACAATCCCGTCATTTACGCGCAGATCGGCAACATGGATCGCGCCGAAGTCACGGACTGGCTTGCCAAGCAGGGATGGAATACCCATTTATGCGTACGTGAGCTGGCTCCCGGCGTCGCGCTCATGGGGCTTGGCGGCTCCACGTTCACGCCGTTCGGTACGCCGAGCGAATTTCCCGAGTCCCGCTTTGCGGACTGGCTCGAACACATGTGGAGGGAGGCCCGGACGTATCGTCATGTGGTGCTTTCCGTGCATACGCCTCCGCATGACACGCTGTGCGACATCGTCGGGGACGGAATCCACGTTGGTTCCTCCGCCGTACGTGACTTCATTCTGGACGCGCAGCCTGATGTGTGCCTGTGCGGACACATCCATGAATCCCGCGCCGTGGATCGCCTCGGACGCACCGTGCTGGTCAATCCCGGCGCGTTTGCGACGGGCGGCTATGCCGTCCTGCGGCTTGCGGGGGACGACCTGTCGGTGACGCTTCACATGCTGGACTGACCGGTTCGCCCGGATCGTCGCTTCCCCGCCCGGACCGCTGGCCTGTCCGTGCGCAGGGGCATTTGTCACCGCCGGAAAAATTTTTTGGAAACCCGCGTCTTGCGGCCTTGCCCGCCTTCCGTATTCTCCGGAAAGGCTTTCTCCCGGCGAGGCCCGTATGCATGGGGCTCCTTCGGAGACGCCGAGCGAACGGCGCGTCCGAGCCCGCGATTTTTGCGGCCGCCCGCGCCAGCCGGACGGCACCCCGATACTTTTTTGTTTTTTTGAGGAAACATATGACCGATTCTGAAAAGATCGCAGCCCCGGCGGAACAGCCGGCTGCGTCCGAAAAGCCCATGTCCGCCGCTGCGGATGCCGTTGAAACCCCTTCCGAGCCCGCTCCCGAAAAGAAGCCCCGCCGCCCGCGCCGCAAGAAGCCTGCCGTGGAGCAGGCCACGCTGGAACTTTCCGCTCCAGAGAACGCCGTGCCGGCGCAACCCGTGGAGGAACAGTCCGTGTCGGCCCCGCCCGCGCCCGAGGCTCCCGCACGGAAACGCCCCGCGCCGAAGCAGTCTGCGGCGAAAACAGCCCGGAAACAGTCCGAGCAGCCGAAACAGCCTGTTGAGGCGCCTGTGGAGCCGAAGCAGCCTGAACAGCCCGTGTTGACCGAACATCCCGTTCAGATTCCCGCCGTCGCCGCTTCCGTTCTGCCCGCCGAGGCGGTTGCGTCCACCGTTCCCGCCGTGTCCGAACCCGCCGCCGTCCCTGCCGTCGCCTCGCCGGAGGAATCCGCTGCCGCCGATGCTTCCGAAACCGCCGAAGGCGATGCCGCCGCACCCGCGAAGCGCCGCCGTTCCCGCCGCAGCGGTCGGGGCCGCCGCCGTCCCGCCGAAGGCGATGCCGCCGTTGACGCAGCCGCGCCGGAAGCGGGTGAAACGCCCATTCTTGATGAGCCCGTAGCCGCCGACGCTCCGGCTGAGGCCTTTGCCGAATCCGCGCCCGCCGTCGAAGATGAGCCCGCAGGGGCTGAATCCGGGCAGGAATCCGCCGCCACGGGCGAAGAGGCTCCCCGCAAACCCCGCTCCCGTTCCCGCCGCCGCAAACCCGCGCGTCCCGCCGCCGAACAGGCTGAGGAGACGCTGAAGGACCAGCAGGCCGCCGTGCCCGAGGATGAGGTGTTCGTTTTTGATGATGACGACGACGGACCCGCTGCCGCTCCCGCCGAAGCCGAGGGTGAGGAGGCGCGCGCGCCTCGCGTGCCGCGCAAGCCGCGCCGCCGCCGGAACAAGAAGGCCTCCGCTGCCGCCGCGTTGCAGGAAGCCGAGGACGAGCCCGCCGAGGAAGGCGAAGAGGAACAGGACGCCAAGAAGGGCCGCAAGTCCGCCAAGGCCGCCGCGTCCGGCGTGGACCGCAAGATGCTGGTCAGCGTCCTGCCCGGCGATATGGTCGAGGTGGTGCTCACCGAAGACGGCTCCGTGCGCGAGTACTACGTGGAGATGACCCATCAGGCCAAGATCCGGGGCAACATCTACAAAGGCGTCATCAACAACATCGACACCAATTTGCAAGCCGCCTTCGTCAATTACGGGAACGTGAAGAACGGGTTCCTGCAGATCGACGAAGTGCACCCCGAATATTACCTCCAGCCCCACGAACCCACCAAGGGCCGCAAATACCCGCCCATCCAGAAAGTGCTCAAGCCCGGGCAGGAAGTCCTCGTGCAGGTCGTGAAGGAGCCCAACGGCTCCAAAGGCGCGTTCCTGACCACATGGCTGTCGCTCGCCGGGCGTTTCCTCGTGCTGACGCCGGGGCAGGAGCAGATCGGCATTTCCCGCAAGGTGGAGGACGGCGAGGAGCGCAACCGTTTGCGCGAGCTCATCCGGGGCCTTGAGCCCGGCGAAGGGCTTGGGGCCATCGTCCGCACCGTGAGCGCGGGCACGAGCAAGACCACGCTCCAGAAGGACCTCTCTTTCCTCAAGCGCGTCTGGAAGGATATCCGCAAGCGCGCCACCACGGAAAAGGTCCCCTCCCTGATCTATCAGGAACCGGGCCTCGCCAGCCGGAGCGTTCGCGACTATCTGTCCGACGACGTGTCCGAAGTCTGGGTGGACAACGCGGAAACCGCCGAAGCCATCCGGGAGATGGCTTCCCTGCTGTTCCCGCGCAAGGGCGACCTCGTGCACCTCTATGAGAAGCATGACAAGACCCTTTGGGAACACTTCGGCCTTCTCAACCAGATCGAGCAGGTACATTCCCGCGAAGTGCTCATGCCGTCCGGCGGGCGTCTGGTGTTCGACCAGACCGAGGCGCTTATGGCCATCGACATCAACTCCGGCAAGATCGGCGGCAAGACGAATTTTGAGGCTATGGCCTTCCGTACGAATATGGAAGCGGCGACGGCCATCGCCCGCCAGCTTCGCCTGCGCGACATCGGCGGGCAGATCGTCATCGACTTCATTGAAATGCGCGATCCCGAGCATTGCCGTGAGGTTGAAAAAGAACTCCGCAACGCCATGAAGGGCGATCGCGCCCGTCACGACATCGGCAAGATGAGTTCTTTTGGCCTGCTCCAGATCGTACGCCAGCGGACCGGCTCCTCGGCGATCTCCATCAGCATGGAGACCTGTCCCCACTGCAAGGGGACGGGCCAGCGCCGCAATATGGAGTGGCAGTCCGTACAGACGCTTCGCGACCTGCACCGCGCCATGCGCAGCGCTGCGGCGGCGGGGCAGACCGAGTACGCCCACAGCGTGGACGCCGAGCTCGGGCTGTATCTTCTGAATCACAAGCGCGAACGGCTCTCGCTCATGGAAAAGGAATTCCACATCCGTCTGGATATCCGCATCGAGGGCATTTCTTCCGCGCCGGCAGCTCCAGCACAGCAGCAGGGCCATCAGCACAACGGGCAGAACAATGGCAGGTAACGGCAAGAAAGTGCTCCTGCACGCCTGTTGCGGACCGTGCAGCATCATGTGCATCCAGTCGTTGCGCGACGAGGGCTATGACGTCACGGGATACTTCGCCAATCCGAACATCCATCCCGTCTCCGAATATTTTCGGCGGCGGGAGGCGATGGAACAGGTGGCGGAACAGATGGATCTGCCCATGTTGTGGCAGGACGATGTGTATGATCTGCCCGGCTGGCTCAAGATGGTGCACGATTTGGGTATCGCGGACAATCAAGGGTATGCCCGCTGCGGCTACTGCTACGAGAGCCGTCTTGCCCTGACCTGTGCCATCGCCTCGGAGAACGGTTTCGACTGCTTTACCACAAGCCTGTTGTATTCCCGGCACCAGCAGCACGACGCCATCCGGGGAATCGGAACCCGCGTCGCGGCGTCCGGTGACTACGGGACCGACGCCGGATTCGGTTCCGAGTTCCTGTACCGGGACTTCCGCCCCTTGTGGCAGGCCGGGATCGACCGCTCCAAGGAAATGGGCCTGTACCGCCAGAACTACTGTGCGTGTATTTTCAGCGAATACGAGCGGTTTGAGAAGAAGCTGAGGAAGCTGTAGAAGATTGGAGGGGGCGGGGAGAACTTTCTGAAGAAAGTTCTCCCCG
>OMGP01002518.1_pt1 | contig 11596 bp, 10 predicted proteins | sample 1646091 | NCBI WGS metagenome assembly OMGP01 (sample SAMN05578580, study PRJEB25193) | human gut metagenome | biome: Human Microbiome; feature: human-associated habitat; material: feces | host: Homo sapiens | place: USA:Birmingham | reverse complement strand
AGAGGGTGAGCGCGAGATAGGCTTTGATGATTTCACCTATGCCTTTTATGAAGAATCCAAAGATCTCCCTGATGAAAAGAAAAAAATGCTCCTTGAGATGGCTCGCTTTATGAAGGCAGATATCGAAAAAGAGAAAGGGTAATAGCCTATGGATAGGCTCTTAGCGCTTTATCAGAAACTCAGCCAGTCTGGAACTAAATTCTATATGTGGGATTTGAAAGACGATAAGGCTGTCACGCTAGAAATGGGCGGGACGTATGGGATATTTATGGACTTCGACAATATCCCTTCTTCTAGAGATGAGGTTTCTGTCGTTGCTCACGAAGGCGGCCATGCGTCCACAGGAGCCACGCATAAGGTATGTAGTCCATTCGATTTAGTTGAGAAACACGAGTATAAGGCTTGGAAGTGGGCCGTTCAAAATTACATATCAGAGGATGATTTAGATGAAGCTGTAGCCGATGGGTGCACGGACATTTACTCTTTAGCTGAACATTTTGGAGTCCCAGAGGATTTTATGCGCAAAGCTGTCTGTTGGTACACACACGGGAATCTAGCAGCAGAATTGTATTTTTAGTAACCCAACCGCTGGAGGGCGGTAATAGAAGGAGGAATATATTATGAAGGGAAATATCAAAAGTTTTGTGTCCGGTTGCATCGTTACGGCTGCTGTTGTAGGGTTAGTCGGGTCTGCGGCGGCTACGGTTGGGCAGAAAACAGTAGCTCTTGATTACAACGATATCAAAGTTACATTAGATGGTAAGCAGGTAACTCTTGTAGACGCTAATGGGCAAGCTGTAGAGCCGTTTGCCATTGATGGGACTACATATATCCCTGTTCGCGCCGTATCTGATGCGCTTGGATTAGAGGTGGGATGGGATGGTGCTACGTCTACCGTGACCCTGGATACTCCCGCCGCCGAAAGGCCGGTTTATATCACCCGGACAGGCGAAAAGTACCATTATGATAGCACGTGCAACGGAGGAACTTATTTTGAAGTGCCGATGCAGACTGCTACCGATATGGGCCTCACTCCTTGCGAGAAATGTGTAAAGTAAGGTGATTTTATGGGATTCCGCTTTCGGAAGAGCATAAAAATAGCCCCAGGAGTAAAGCTGAATCTGGGGAAGAAAAGCACAGGAATCAGTGTTGGAAATAAGTTTGGTGGCGTGTCTATTAACACAAAAACCGGAGTAACGACGAGAGTTTCTGCGCCTGGTACAGGTATGTCCTACACCTCCCGCATAGGTGGAAAGCACAAGAGAAAAAGCGCCCGCTCTTCGGTTGCTGAGCACGCCCCCATACAAAAGCCATATAAACCTTTTTACAAGCGTGCATGGTATATCGTTTTAACTATTGTTCTTTTGCTGGGTGGGTTTGGCTGTATCCCTTCAAATATAGGCGCAGCAGTATGTGGCCTTTTGATTGCAGCAGCGCTGATAGCAGGAGCTATTTGCTCTGCATTAAAGCATTGATAACTAAATCCCGAGGAGGTTTTATGCATGCTGGACGAAAAAGATTTGCGGGCAATCCAATCCATTATCGCGGACGCTGAACAGCGCATCACCAAAAACACCGTAATGATGATGGAAACCAAATTTGAAAAGCGGTTTAATTTGCTCGCAGAGGGCCAGAGCGCCATCCTGGAGAAACTGGAGCGCTTGGACGATATGGAGGTCATAGACACTCGGATCACCGCCCTGGAGGCTATGGTGAAGAAGCTGAACCGCGAAATGGAGAAGCTGAAAAAAGCGCAATAAAAATACCGCCCCCGGTGCTGGAACACCGAGGACGGCCACATAGGAGCAGTAAACTTGCAACGGCCTACTGCCCCTTCATCATATCACATACATGGAGGGATTTTCAATGCCTAGAAAGAGCAACACCAGAGCGGCCCAGGGGGCCGGGACAATCCGCCAGCGAAAGGATGGGCGGTGGGAGGCCCGATATACTGTAGGCCGAGATCCGGGTACCGGGAAGCAGGTGCAGCGGTCAGTCTACGGAGCCACACAGCAGGAGGTGAGAAAGAAGCTGGCCCAGCTCACCGCCGCGCTGGATGCCGGTACATATAAAGAGCCCTGCAAGATGACTGTGGGGCAGTGGCTGGATATTTGGTCGGCGGACTACCTGGGCGGGGTAAAGCCCTTTACCGTGCGTTCCTACAGCGACCAGATCAGAAACCACATCAAGCCCGCCCTGGGTTCTGTGAAGCTGGAGGCGCTGAGCGCCCACACCATCCAGGAGTTTTATAACAGCTTAGGCGCCGAGCGGGAGGGAAAGCCCGGCCTCTCCCCTAAAACAGTGAAGAATGTCCACGGTGTGCTCCATAAGGCCCTCCAGCAAGCCGTGGCGTTGGGATACCTGCGGTTCAATCCCTCCGATGCCTGCACTCTTCCCCGAGTAGTACGGAAACCGATAAAACCTCTGGATGAAGAACAGAGTAAAGCCTTTCTAAAAGCAATCCAGGGCCACCGCTTTGAAAACCTCTTTACTGTGACATTGTTCACCGGTATGCGGGAGGGGGAGGTCTTGGGGCTCATGTGGTCGTGCGTAGACTTTGAGAAGGGGACTATTCTGATAGACAAGCAGCTCCAACAGGAGAAGAAACGGGGCGGGCAATATGTTTTTGCCCCTTTGAAGAATGATAAGGCCCGAACAATTACCCCGGCCCCGTGGGTGATGGATCTGCTGAAACATCATCGGGCACAGCAAGCGGAGCTCCGTTTGAGAGCTGGCCCTATGTGGGAGGATTCCGGCCTTGTGTTCACCAATGAGCTGGGGCACCATTTAGCCCGCTGCACACTTGTAAATGCGTTCAAGGCGGTGGTGACCTCCATCGGCCGCCCCGATGCCCGCTTCCATGACCTGCGGCATAGTTACGCCGTGGCCGCAATCCGCTCCGGGGATGATATAAAAACCGTCCAGGGCAATCTGGGCCACGCCACCGCGGCCTTTACCCTGGACGTATACGGACACGTCACCGACCAAATGAAGCGGGAGAGCGCCGCGCGTATGGAATCCTATATCAAGGACGTTCTGAACCTGTAAAGGGTAAATCAAAGGGTATTCACCCGCGAAAAAGCAAAAGAAAAAGCCTGGAACCATTGCGGTTCTAGGCTTTTCTATTGGCGGAGAGAGAGGGATTCGAACCCTCGAGACGCTATTAACGCCTACACGATTTCCAATCGTGCGCCTTCGACCAACTCAGCCATCTCTCCATGGTGAGTGCTCTATCCTTGCTCGCCCATCAGCCGAGCAGCAGAGATTATTATATCAGCTTTTTCGAATACGTCAAGAGGAAAATTGAAAAAAATCAAAAAAAGAGGGAAGTCAGGAAAACATTGTGCCTTGCCAAGGGGGGGGGAGAGCGGTTACAATCTGGTTACAAAACAAAGAAAGGTTGTGGAACCATGAAAAAGCTGGTACTGGCCGTGGCATTGAGTGCGGCTCTGGTGACCAACGGACAGGCGGCGTCCGCCGGCCCGCTGCGGGTCAACGGCGCACCGGTGGACGCCAGCGGCAGCTATGTCCATCAAAACACTACCTATGTCCCCCTGCGGACGATAACGGAGGCGCTGCGCCCCGATGCAGAGGTGGATTGGGTGAAAGACCGGGCTGTGGTCCGGGCGGAGGGGCTGAAGCTGACGGCCCGGCCGGGTGATGCCTACATAGAAGCAAATGGCCGTACGCTGTATGCCAAAGACGGCGTCCATTTGAAGGCGGGGCGTACGCTTGTGCCGGTGCGGGTGTTGGCAGAGGCGCTGGGCGCCACCGTGGACTGGAATCCGGCCACCGGCGTGGTGTCGGTCAACGGGGGAGGCAGCGCAACGACGCAGCCCGACTACAACCGGGAGGACAAGCTCTACTGGCTGTCCCGCATCATCTCGGCGGAGAGCCGGGGAGAGCCTCTGGAGGGACAGATCGCAGTGGGCAACGTGGTACTTAACCGGGTGGATTCCCCGGACTTCCCGGACACCATCTACGGTGTGATCTTTGACGACCGGTGGGGTGGGCAGTTTACCCCTGTGCGCAATGGCACAATCTATCAGGAGCCCACGGAACAGAGCATTCAGGCGGCCAACCTCTGCTTGGAGGGGGTCAACGTGGCCAAGGACAGCCTGTACTTCCTGGCGCCGGCGCTGACCAACAACCATTGGATTATGGAAAACAGAACTCACGTCATGACGATCGGCGCCCACTGGTTTTACCGCTGAGCGCGGTGGAGACACGTCCGGACAGCTTTCCGGACGTGTTTCTTTTTGTTATCATTTGTAGCCGAAGGAGAGCTGGAAACATCGAAAAATGTTCTGACGCACAAAGAGAAGGGTGAATTGAAACCATTGCAGCACAATGGATTGAACAGTATCGACAAAACTTCCTCTTGACTTTTTAGGGGAGAATCGGTTACAATACGGTTACAAAACAGTGAACAACAAGTAACAGATTGTAACAGGAGGAATCCTAAGCATGAAGAAACGAGCCCTTTGTGCGCTCGTCAGCCTGGCCCTTTGCGTTACCCTGGCCGGGCAGGCGGCGGCGGCTGAGAGCAGCGTCAGCTTTGTAGTCAATGGGATCACCCTTGCGGCAGATGTGCCCAACCGTGTGGAGGCGCGCACTACCTATGTGTCCTACTGGCCCATCGTGAGCGCCTTGTATCCGAACGCGACGGCGGAGTGGGTCAATGGTCAGGCAGAGGTCAAGGCCGACGGCCTGACCCTCCACATCAAGCCCGGCGCCCAGTATGTCGAGGCCAACGGCCGCTACCTGTACGTGCCGGACGGAGTCAAGTGCGAGGGCTACAGCATCATGGTTCCCATCCGAACCCTGTGCCAGGCGCTGGGCGCCGGCGTGGAGTGGGACGGAACCCAGTCCACCATCCAGATCACCTCTGGCAGCGGGCCCATCCTCTCCGGTGAGCAGGCCTACCAGGCGGACGTGGTGTACTGGCTCTCCCGCATCATCTATGCTGAGAGCGGCAATCAGCCCTTGGACGGAAAGATTGCAGTGGGTAATGTGGTGCTCAACCGGGTGGCCAGCCCCCGGTTCCCCAACAGCGTCTACGAGGTGATCTTTCAGCGCAACCAGTTCACCCCCGCCGCTAACGGAAGCATCAACCGTACCCCCAGCGCTGAGAGCGTGGTTGCCGCCAAGCTGTGCCTGGACGGTGCCAACACTGCGGGCAGCGCCCTGTACTTTGTGAATCCCACAGTGGCCCCCGGAAGCTGGGCCTCCCGGAACCGCCCCTATGTGGCGACCATCGGGGCCCACGCTTTCTACGGGTAAGGCGCGGCAAAAAGCCGAGACCATTGGTCTCGGCTTTTTATTGTGCAAAAGCACAGCAAAATGGCCATGTATCGCCATATTTGCCTGTTGTCATGATATGTGCATCGTGTATGAAATGTCCCGACCGGGAACTGCGGGAGAAAAGGATGGAAATATCCACGCGCGTATGTTAATATAAATACGTATGTCCAAATGATTCAGCATGGAGGGAACTGACTTTGACTTATTTTATGTCCATCTTAATGGGGATTATCCAGGGCGTGGCGGAATTCCTGCCCATCTCCAGCTCCGGCCATCTGGCCCTGTTTCAGACGTTTTTCGGGATGGAGAACATGGAGGAGAAATACATGTTCTTTACCGTCCTGCTCCACTTCGGTACACTGATTTCTGTCTGTATGGTCTACTGGCGGGACATTGTGGATATGATCCGCGAGTTCTTCCTGGGCATTGCCGCCCTGGCCGGGCGGAAGGATACCGGCGTTGCCCCGCCGCCGGCCCGACGGATGGTGATGCTCATCATCATCGCGACCGTGCCCCTGTTTGTGATGGTGTTTTTGCGGGATGCGGTGAACCAACTGTTCTCCAACTCCATCATGGTTTCCTGCGCCCTGCTGGCCACCGGGTTTATCCTGTTTTTCTCCGACCGCATGGCCCGGGGCCACAAGACCGCCAAAAACGCGACGGTGGCGGACGCCTTGATCGTGGGCTGCGGCCAGGCGCTGGCGGTTATCCCCGGCCTCTCCCGCTCCGGCACCACCATCTCGGTTGGCATGATGCGGGGCTTTGACCGGGCCTTCGCCGTGCGCTTCTCCTTCCTTATGTCCCTGCCTGCCGTACTGGGCGCCAACGTCCTGGAAATTAAGGATGCGCTGGCCTCGAACTTCCCCATTGAGGAGCTGCCCATGTACTTAGTGGGCGTAGCGGTGTCCGCTGTGGTGGGGTACTTTGCCATCCGGCTTGTTAAGAGCCTGTCCGATAAGGGGAAATTCGGCAAGTTTGCTTACTACTGCTGGGCGGTTGGCCTGGGCAGCTTGGTAGCGGGCATCGTGAAGATGATGCTGCTCAAGTGACAGAAACCCGATACAAAAGAATGACCCTGGAAAGGATTTGATTTTCAATGGCCACAGCACAGAAGAAGAACGCGGGCGGAAAGCAGACGGCCTCGGGTACGGGAAGGACCGCATCCGGCTCCCGCGCTGCCGGCAGCCGGAAGAAGGCCCCGGCGCCCAGGCCCATCCGTCGGGAGGTGGGGGCGGTGGCCTGTCTGCTGCTGGCCATTTTCTCCGCCTTTGGCTACTTCCATATTCAGGCCATCTTTATCGACTTTTTCTGCGGCTTGGTCAAGGGCCTGATCGGCTACGGCTACTGGCTGTTGCCCCCCATGCTGCTGGTGGCCAGCGGGATCTTGGTCTTCCACCGGGGCCGCCCGGTGCGGCTGCGGGTGTGGTGCGCCCTGCTCACCCCAGTGCTGGTGGGCTGCCTGCTCCACCTGATTTTGACCAGGGGCTCCTATGAGTGGAGCCTGGAGCTGGTCAAGACCCTGTGGAGCCAGGGAGAGGCTCTCAAGAGCGGCGGTGTGGTCAGCGGCTCGATCGCCCTGGGGCTGACTGCGGTGTTCAGCAAGTACGGAGCCGGTGTAATCTTCGTCCTGATCGCGGCCATCATGCTGATGGTGGTGTTCCACGTCTCCCCGGTGGATATCGTGGACCGGATCCGTGAGCGGCCCCGGGTGGAGTACGAGGAGGAGGAACTGCCCGAGCCCAAGCCCCGTGAGCGCCGCCGTGCCCCCGAGCCGGAGAGCGCCGCCCGCCGCCAGCAGGTGCCTCAGATCGATATCCCCGTGGACGATGGTCCGCTGGTGGGCAAACGGCCCGAGCCCAAGCCCATTGAGAAGAAGGAGCGCTTTTTCAACCGGAAGCCCTCGGTGCCCACGCCGGACCAGGTATTGGCCGGTGCGGCGGCTGGGGATGTGCCTGAGGCAGAACCCATCGCCGTGTCCCCTCCGCCTGAGACGCCTCAGGAGGCAGCTCAGGCGGCGAAACCGGTGCCGGAACCCATCCCGGAGCCCGCCCCTGCCCCGCCGGTGCCGGAGATTGAGCGGGAGCCCGCTGTGGCCAAGGTGAAGAGGGAGGAGGCTGCCCAGGCGGCGGCCGAGGTGGCCCAGGACATCGCCCGCAAACTGGAGGAGGGGACTCCGGCGGCCTACCAGTATCCGCCGGTTTCGCTGCTGAACGAGGGGGCAGGCGTGTCGGGCGCCGACGTGGCCAGCGAGCTCCAGGCCAATCAGGCCCGCCTGTCCGACACCATCCGGTCCTTCGGAATCGATGCTACCATCGCCAATGTGACCCGCGGCCCATCGGTGACCCGGTACGAGGTGGAGCTGGACCAGGGGGTGCGGCTTAACAAGCTGACCAACCTGGCTGACGATATCGCCCTGGCCTTGGGGGCTACCGGCGTTCGCATCGCCCCCATCCCGGACAAGATCTCCATGGTGGGCATTGAGGTGCCCAACAAGCTCGTCTCCCCGGTCTATATCCACGATGTCATCGACTCCAGTGAGTTCCGGGACAACCCCTCCAAGGTTTCCTTTGCTGTGGGCCGGGACATCAGCAACCGCAATGTGGTGGGCAATATTGCCAAGCTGCCCCACCTGCTCATCGCCGGCACTACCGGCTCGGGCAAGTCGGTGTGTACCAACTCTCTGATTATCTCCCTGCTCTACAAGGCCACCCCTGAGGAGGTGCGCCTCATCATGGTGGACCCCAAGATGGTGGAGCTGGGCATCTACAACGGCATCCCGCATCTGCTCATTCCCGTGGTCACCGACCCCAAGAAGGCGGCGGGCGCCCTCCAGTGGGCGGTGGTGGAGATGATGAAGCGCTACCGGGCCTTCTCGGAGATCGGGGTGCGGGATCTGGCCAGTTACAACGCCCACGCCGCCAAGACCGAGGGCATGGAGAAGATGCCCCAGATTGTGGTGGTCATTGACGAGCTGGCCGATCTGATGCTGGTGGCCGCCAAGGAGGTGGAGGAGTCCATCTGCCGAGTGGCCCAGATGGGCCGCGCCGCCGGCATGCACCTGATCATCGCCACCCAGCGGCCCTCCGCCGACGTGATCACCGGTCTGATGAAGGCCAATATCCCCAGCCGCATCGCCTTTGCCGTGGCCTCCTCCCTGGAGTCCCGCATCATCCTGGACACCACCGGCGCGGAAAAGCTGGTGGGCCGGGGCGACATGCTCTACTTCCCCCTGGGCACCGGCAAGCCCCAGCGGGTGCAGGGCTGCCTCATCTCCGACGAGGAGGTGGCCGCCGTAGTGGGCTTTATCAAGCAGAACAGCGGGTCGGCCGAGTACTCGGAGGAGATCATCCATGAGATCGAGCAGCACGCCGCCGAGAAGGAGAAGGGGAGCAAGGGCGTGGGCGGCTCCGCGCCGGACGAGGTGGGGGACGACTACGACGAGCTGCTCCCCGCCGCCATTGAAGTGGTGGTGGAGACCGGCATGGCCTCCGTGTCCATGCTCCAACGGCGGCTCAAGCTAGGCTACTCCCGGGCGGCCCGACTGGTGGACCAGATGGAGGAGAAGGGAGTCGTGGGGCCCTTTGAGGGCTCCAAGCCCCGCCAAGTGCTCATTACCAAGGATCAGTGGCAGGAGATGCAGTTTAAGCAGGGGATGGTGGACGCTGCCCCAGAGCCCGTCCCCGACGAGCTGGAATTTGAGGGCGACGCCATCCCCCAGAGCCGGGATTTGCCCCCGTTTGATATGGAGGATTGAGCGCGATGGAGCACTATGTCATCAAGCCCGCCGGGGAGGCGGGGGAAGCGGCGGTTCACGCCGGCCTGCGGGCCTATAACCGCACCTTTGTCTCCGATACGGCGGATCTCTCCCTGGTGGTGGAGGACGGGGCCGGACAGATCATCGGCGGCTGCGATGCCTTCCGGATGGGGGAGCTGGCCCTGCTGGACGTGCTGTGGGTGGCGGAGCCCCGCCGGGGCACTGGCCTGGGGGCCTGCCTCCTGGCCCAGCTGGAGCAGGACGCCGCCCGCCAGGGTGCGAAGCGCCTGGAGCTGAACACCTTTGGATTCCAGGCCCCCGGCTTCTATGAAAAGCTGGGCTACCGCCGTTTCGGCACAGTGGAGCCCGCCGTGGGGGAGTACGGCCACTACTTTTACGTAAAAGAGCTCTAACAGGACGCAGATAAGCCGGATGGGCGCGGTCAAACGACCGCGCCCATCCGGCTTATGATGTAGAAATGGAGGAAGGAAGTAGAAATCAGAATTCAGAAGTCGACCTCAGTGCCGTAGTAGATGCAGGTAAACAGCTTGGCCATGGTGGCGGGATCGATGGGGCGGGGGTTGGAGCCGGTGCAGGCGTCGCCCACCGCGTTGGCGGCGATGACGTCCAGCTTCTCCTTGAACTCGTCTCCAATAATGCCGAAGTCCTTCAGGGTGTTGGGGATGCCCATGGCGTCGTTCATGGAGCGGATCTTGGCGCGCAGGCCCTCCACCAGCTCGGCGGTGGTGTCGCCCACGACGCCCATGGTGCGGGCGATGTCGGCGTACCGCTCGGCCACGCCGTCGGCCTTGGCGTTGTAGGCGATGACGTAGGGCAGGTACATGGCATTGGCCAGGCCGTGAGTGATGTGGCCGGTGGAGAAGGCCGCGCCGGTCTTGTGGGCCATGGAGTGGACGATGCCCAGCAGGGCGTTGGAGAAGGCCATGCCGGCCAGGCACTGGCCGTAGTGCATCTCCTCGCGGCAGCCCATGCCGCCGTTAAAGGAGCGGAGCAGATCCTTCTCCACGATGTGGATGGCCTTGAGGGCCAGGGGATCGGTGAACACGGTGTGGAGGGTGGACACATAGGCCTCGATGGCGTGGGTCAGGGCGTCCATACCGGTGTGGGCCACCAGCTTGGGGGGCATGGTCTCGGCCAGGGCCGGGTCGATGATGGCCACGTCGGGGGTGATGTTGAAGTCGGCCAGGGGGTACTTGATGCCCTTCTGGTAGTCGGTGATGACGGAGAAAGCGGTGACCTCGGTGGCGGTGCCAGAGGTGGAGGGGATGGCGCAGAACCTGGCCTTCTGGCGCAGCTCCGGGAAGCTGAAGGGGGTGATCAGATCCTCAAAGGTGGTCTCCGGGTACTCGTAGAAGGCCCACATGGCCTTGGCCGCGTCGATGGGAGAGCCACCGCCCATGGAGATGATCCAATCGGGTTCAAACTCCCGCATGACTGCCGCGCCGCTCATCACGGTTTCCACAGAGGGATCGGGCTCTACGTTCTCGATCAGGCGGGTCTCAATGCCGGCCTCCTTCAGATATCCCAGGGCCTTGTCCACAAAGCCGAACTTCTTCATGGAGCCGCCGCCCAGCACCAGCACCGCACGGGAGCCCTTCAGATTCTTCAGATTTTCCAGCGCATTGGCGCCATAATAGATGTCTCTGGGAAGCGTAAAACGGGACATAACAGGTACCTCCGTGTATACGTGAATTTTAAATCGTTAAAAGTTTAACGATTTACCGGAACCTATTATGGCACATTGTTAATTCCCTGTCAATCGGTTTTGCAGAAACTGTACGTTCCAAACTTCGCGTTTCAGATTACCAGCGTCCCATTCTCGTCCTCCTGGAGCAGCAGAATGCGCTCCTGGCGGCCATCGGCGGCATCCACGTAGACCAGCACGTGGCCGCCGGAGGCGTTCTGGCACTTGAATTCGTGGCACAGCACCTCGTACTCGCCGCCGGTGGGGATCAGGGCGAGCTGGTGGGCCAGAACGGTGAGGGAGCCGTCCACCTGGGCGGCCGCCTCCGCCTCGGAGACGGCGGGGGCGGGGAGGGTACGGTCCCCGTGGTTCATGAGGTAGCCCTCCGACTCAAAGCTCACCACATCCCCGGTGTCCAGCGCCACACCCACCTTGACCAGATCGGGGTAGCAGTACACGCCGTCCTGGCGGGAGGCAAAGTGGACAGTGAGTATGCCGCCCTGCTGGATGGAGTAGCTGGGGTCCATATCCTGGTAGCCCCGCTCGGACAGAAACTCCGCAGCCTTCTGCCGCCCCTCCTGGGCGGAGAGGGACGCCTCGCCCACCGGCCGGGAGGAGAGTACCTGGAGCACCTGGCCGCCCTGCCGGGTGACCTCTACATAGAGCTCGCCGCCATTCACCAGGGCGGAGAAGCCCCAGGTGGGGAGCTGTCCCTCGCCCTGGGCGCTGAGGGTGAAGATGTCCTCCCGTAGCCCCAGAAAGGCCGCCGCGGCCCTGCGGGCCTCCGCCTCGGAGACCTGGGGCAGCCCCTCCAGCATCTTGGGCGTGCGGCC
>OMGP01002506.1_pt1 | contig 11647 bp, 7 predicted proteins | sample 1646091 | NCBI WGS metagenome assembly OMGP01 (sample SAMN05578580, study PRJEB25193) | human gut metagenome | biome: Human Microbiome; feature: human-associated habitat; material: feces | host: Homo sapiens | place: USA:Birmingham | reverse complement strand
GCTGATCTGGAATGGATTTTTGCACGTAACTATGAAGGTACTGAATAGTTACGTTTTTTCTTTCTCTGTACAGTATTATTTTTATCACGAATCCCCGAAACCAAAAACCATGGTTCGGTAACTACTTTGTATAATCTATGTAAATTGTAAATTCAGATTTTCGTTTGAAAATATAGCCGGGTAAAACCTTTCCACTGTGCCGGACTACCGCGAATTCAAAAAAATCAGCCATTTGTCGAGATTTTTCACAGTAGTACCGTTATCGCACAGGTATGGATATGGCCCGCTGCACGCAAAAAAAGACGCACCATCTGGTAGTCTGGAATATTTCTTCCAAATCAATCAGACGATGCGTCTTGATCCTTAAGATCCTATATTTCCTTTATAACCTTTTTGCCTGGCCTTTGTTCCTAAACTCCAGCAGCCGGACCTTCCGGTGCAACTGTTCCGCCTGGAACAGTCACAGAACTCGGTCCTTCTGTCTGGGCTGCCGGGCCGGCGCTTGTGGTCGCCTCCGGAACAGCGGTGGACTTTTCGTATCCCGGTCCCACCGGATTCTCCGCTGTGGTCTCCTGCGGATTTGACGGACGGAACTCCTCCGTGGAAGTCTCCGCCTCATCTGTCGGGCTCACTGCGTGACTCTCTGTCGGCTTCACATAGATATTTCCATGCTCATCCGTCTCATAAGCGGCGCTGGTCTCATGGCTTCCGGAAGTAGTTTCGATCGGCTTGCCGTCCGGTCCTGTCTCAGTTTCACCCGTGCTCTCAGATTCCTTCTTGGATTCTTCGAGCATGGACTCCATCTGGGATTCTTCCTGACTCTCCTGCTTACTCTCCTCTTCAGCGGAAAGTGTCGTGGCCTCCGTCTCGCCCTTCGGGATATATCCCTGATCCGTCGCTACATGATCGATCTCCTTGCCAGCCTTATTCAGTCCAGTAAGTTCAGCGATCTTATTGCTGATCGTCTGGACCGTGCTGGATGGCTTGTAGTCCTCTTCACCATAGAGGAACTTGTGAAGGCTTGTAACATTGCTCACGAGTGTCTGCGGGATAACACAGGACAATTTCAGCTTGCCGATCTTCATCTTCTGCTCTCCGCGGGCTGCCGGGAATCCGGTCGTCTCACCGAGATGGTATTTCGTGACATTCTTCGCCATCGGAAGGATATCATTCATATTGATATTTGTCGCGCACATCGCGGACATATTGCCGATCAGGCTGTTTAATGTCGCAAAGTCTGCCTTTTTCGCCTTCTCGAATGCCTTCTGGATTACAAGTCTCTGGCGCTCTGTACGCGCATAGTCACTGTCCATCAGACGAAGACGTCCATAGGCAACGGCCTGTACGCCATCCAGATGGTTCACACCTGCTTTCTTTAACTGTACAGAACCAATTCCGGTACCTTTTACCGTCTCTGTGATGAACGCGTTGATGTAGTAGAACTCGGACTTACTGATATCGATGTCGACACCGCCGAGGATGTTGATCGCTGTTGCGACTGCCTTCCAGTTGAACGCTACATAGTGGGTGATGTTGAGATCCAGATTCTTATTCAGGGCTTTTACGGCCTGTTCCGGACCACCCATCGCATATGCCGCGTTGATCTTATTGTATGTGTTCTTGTCGCTCACATTCAGGTAAGTGTCGCGGAATACGGATGCCAGCTTGATCTCTCCGGTCTCACGATTTAAGTTCACGATCATGATAACATCGGACTGGTTGCCTTTTCCTGTGGAATTGTCACGGGAGTCCAGGCCAAATACCGCAATGGTCCAGTAGCCTTTTTCCATCTTATCTCTCATTTCCAGAGAGATGTTCTCATTCCGAACGTCCGCAATATCAAAATTATTCTGTCCGTTCATCTTTCCGAAGTTGTGCTGGATATAGCCGTATACCGCTGCGGCAAAACCCAGGACCAGAACGATCAGGGCGATCAGAACACCGATGATGATCTTTTTCTTCTTGTTTCCGTTTTTCCGTCTTCTGTGATTGTGGGAAGCTGCCCCATGGCTCTTTGCTGCGGCACGGCCTGCACGGCTTCCCGGGTCAGCACTCATAGAATACAGATCTTCCGTCCTGTGAGTGCGGCGTTTTGCGGACGTCTCACTCTCGCTCTCACGCCGTCTGCTCTTTCTGGCGCGGGAACGGTCTAATTCGTCTTCATAATTCATGTCATTTGTCCTCGTCTTAGTAAGCGTTTTTATTGATGAATCCCTTGAAAACCGTCAGGAACATGATCTTGAAATCAAGACCAAGTGTCCAGTTCTCGATATAATAGAGATCATGCTCGATCCGTTTAATGATCGAAGTGTCTCCACGGTAACCATTCACCTGCGCCCAGCCGGTAAGGCCCGGACGGACCTGATGCTTGATCATATATCGCGGGATTTCTTCCTTAAATTTTTCAACGAAAAATGGCCGTTCCGGTCTCGGACCCACAAGACTCATATCACCAATCAGGATATTAAAGAACTGCGGCACCTCGTCGATGCTTGTACGGCGGATAATTTTTCCGATGAGAGTTACACGGGCATCTCCCTTTGTTGTCCAGCGGCTCTTCTCCTTGCCCGGATCCTGAACCGTCATGGAACGGAATTTATACATTTTAAACGACCGGTTGTGAAGGCCGACTCGTTCCTGACAGAAAATGATCGGTCCCGGAGATGTCAGCTTTATGAGCACTGCCACGATCAGCATGATCGGGGAGAAAAGTACGATCCCCACGATCGCACCCACGATATCGACGGCTCTCTTTACCATCGCATTCATCGGATCATTCAACGGAACGCGGCGGATATGGATCACCGGCAGGCCCTGGAGATCTTCCATATACGGGATCGTCGGGATAATGTTCCCGTAATCCGGGATAAACTTCGTGTGCACGCCGGATTTTTCACAGAGAGCAACGATATGGCGGAGTTTTTCATACTCGCTCAGGCTCAGTGTGACGGCGATCTCATCGAGACTGTTCTGCTCTAAAATATAGTCGAGGTCCTCGATGCAGCCGATGACCTTTACTCCCTTATACTCACTTCCGCGTTCCTTCGTATCATCAATGATCCCGCGGATCGTGTACCCCCATTCCGGATTCTTGTTTACCCGGTCGATAAACCCTTCCGCTGCGGAGGAATAGCCAACTAACAGGATATGTTTCTGATTGTATCCTTTTGAGCGCATGGAACGAAGCACGATCCGGATTCCATTCCGCTCAATGGTCATAAACGCCACGTTCAGCACATAGAAATATACGACCAGTCTCTGGGAGAAGTTGTAGAGATGCGGCTCTTTTCTTCCAAAGTACAGGATCAGACCAAAAATAAGGAGTCCGATCGTGTTTGCCTTGAATATCTTTCCGAATTCATTTCTGCGTCCGAGTACACGCTTCGGCGTGTACAGTCCAAAAAAGGAGTACAAAAGCAGATACGCCGGAATAATGACAAGGAGCGCGCCAAAATAAAAACCGACCTCAAGTGTCCGTTTTCCGAGCAGGTTCGCCCATCCGCTTCCGATTACGATAAACCATGCAAGCAGATAAGAGAATGCGGTCACGAAGGCGTCAAGCACAACGTGAAAACGGTTGAGGCTCTTCTGATTATCTTTGATCATATAATTTTCACCCTGTTTTCCAAGGAACATGCCGGTCAGAATTCTTTCCGTGATCAGCGCATGCACAGCCGCGCCAGCCAATTCCCCCGGCAGGTATTTTCAACTATACCATGCCCCGTCAGACTGCCTTTCTCAAGTCACTCCCCCCGGACATAGTACCGCCATCATAAAAAATATGCATACATAGTATACATAAAATTTACCCATTTGCATATAAACGATTTCTTAAGAAAATCTGAGATTTCCGTAAATTATTCGTTTATTTTGCATAAAAGCAGCCGTTCAGCCTATCCGCACTGAGCCGGCCGCACAGCGTCCGGCGAAGAATCTCAGGCTTTCGCTCCAAGCTTCGCCGCCTGTCTCCTGGAAAACTCATAAACATAGACTGCGGTTCCGGCGATCAGCTCAAGCTGGATCCCGATCTCCCGCTGTATTCTTCCTTTAAAGGAAGGGACGCGTTTACAGTTCTTTAATGTTCTGATCCCCTCAAGGAATCCGGACACATAGTCTTTTCCGAATCCCATCTTTTTAAAAAACAGGAACTTTACAAATGTTCCCGCGAGAAGACACGGAGAATTTAAAAGTAACTGCCAGGTGCGCATATTTTTGTAATTCAGATACACATTATTCCTCGCGGCAAGCTTCACCTTAAAGGAATTATACTTCGATCCGCTTGTCCCGCTGCCTACATGGTACACCACAGCTTCCGGGCAGAATACGTTGTCATATCCGTAAAGCTTCGCCCGGTATCCCACATCGATATCCTCGAGGTAGGCGAAATGCATCTCATCGAAGTATCCGATGGTCTCAAACACTTCCCGGCGGTAGATTGCCGCACCGGCACACGCCGTAAAGACGCGGCAGCTCTTTTTATAAAGCTTTTCCGGACGCCCGACGCCCCGCTGGAACGCCCAGCCGAGGACGCTGTACATGTCTCCGGCATCGTCCATGAGGTCCGGATGGTACATCTGGATCATCTTGCTGCTGACGGAAAAGATCTTCTCCGACCGGTCCATGGCCCTCTCCAACGCTTCGACGTAGTGGGGAGCCACTTTTGTATCATTATTTAATAAGATCACATAAGGCGTATCTGCCGCCCTGATCCCCACGTTTACCGCACCGGAAAAGCCAGTGTTTTCCGGAAGAAAGATCGACGGGATCTCCCGCTCCTTCAGCCACTCCACGCTGCCGTCCGTGGAACCGTTGTCCACCACCAGGATCTTGAAATCCTTTGTCGTCTGCTTTTCCAGTGCCTCAAAGCACAGTTCCATAAACGAAAGTCCGTTGTAATTCGGAATTATGATCGTTGTCTTCATTCGTCTAACGGTACCTCCAGTTTATATGGTTCCCCGATTTTTTCCTTTTTCAGGTCACGCAGCGCAAAATTTGATTTTCTCAGTGTCAGGTTCGGATTGTAGTACGGATCTCCGTCTCTCAGGATCTCCGGCCAGCGCTTCGCGAAGGTGGCGATCTCACGGTTAAATCGCTCCACCTTCTCCGGTGTGTCCTCAAGTCCGCGGGACTTGGATTCATAGTGGTGAAGCACCGCATAAGGCGCGTATACTACAAGTTTTCCGAGCTTTCTCACCTTCATGCAGTAATCAATATCATTGAAAGCCACCGCGAGCTCTTCTGTAAATCCCCCCACAGCGTCAAATACGGAACGCTTGCTCATCATGCAGGCCGCTGTGACCGCGCTGTAATCCTGGGCACACATCGCGCGGTTGAAATAGCTGTTCTCGGATTTATGAAGTCCGATAAACGTATGACCGGCGATACCGCCGAAACCGATAACAACACCGGCGTGCTGGATCGTGTCATCCTCATAGAGCAGTCTCGCTCCGGCGATCCCCACGTCCTCCCTCTGGACAAAGCCAAGCATCTCTTCCACAAAATTCTTTGCGATCAGTTCGATATCGTTGTTCATAAACAGAAGGTACTCGCCCTTTGCGTGCTGTACGCCGAAGTTGTTGATCGCGGAATAGTTGAACTCTCTTTCCCAGCGGACAACATGCACATTCGGGAATTCCTTCTGGATCTTTTCATAGTAATCCCAGGTCACCTGCTCTGTACTGTTGTTCTCCACGATGACGAACTCCAGATTCTTATAGGTTCCCTCCGTCAGCATCGGACGAATACAGTTGTCAAGATCCACGGTGTGGTCCTTGTTTGGGATAATTACAGATACCAGCGGAGCATCCTTGATCTTAAACGTCGTGTGATAGATCCCGTAATCCACACCCTTTTCTACCTTTTCTGCCTCAATTCCCACTCTCTTATAGTGGTCCATAATGGCACGGGAACCGGCTGTGAAGGCATAAAGCTTGCTCTCCGGGTTGCTTGCCGTGGAATTTGGGTGGCAGCGCCAGTGATAGAGCACCTTCGGGATATGGCAGATCTGCTTTGCATTCTCTGTACAGCGGAAAATAAAGTCGTAATCCTGGGCTCCGTCATATTCCGGCCGGAAACCGCCGACTTTATCGAGCAGTTCTTTTTTCACCACAAACAGATGGCAGATATAGTTGACGCTCGTCAACAGGTCCGGATTGAAATCCGGCTTGAAATGCGGGTCGAACAGTTCATCCCCATCCATGTCAAGCTTGTCCTCATCGGAATAGAGGACATCGCAGTTTTCATTCTCATTCAGTTTTTTCGCGCACTCAAAGAGCGCGTTCGGTGTCAGACGGTCATCATGATCCGCAAGAACAATGAAATCACCTTCTGCCATCTCAAGGGCGGCATTCGTATTTCCGGAGATACCGCGGTTTTCCCCCAGTACCTGATAGCGGATTCTTGCATCTTTCTCCGCATATTTCTTTAAAACATTCCCGACACTCTCACCCGCCGGGCTGCCGTCCGCGATGCAGAGTTCCCAGTTCGCGTAAGTCTGCTCCACGATGGAGTCCAGCATTTCCTTCAGGAATTTCTCCGGAGTCTTATAGACCGGGATCACGATCGAAAATTTCGGCATATAATCGAACTTCTTTTTCTTCTGCTCTTCCAGTTCTTCCTCCGACGGTTTCGTGAGATTCCACCACTCTGCGTAGTCGTAATCGTCGTCAATTCCCTGGATCTTGTGCTTGGATTTTAAGATCAGGGCCTTCAGGCCATTTTCCTTTAAGAAGTCCCAGGCAACATGGACTGTCTCCATGTTCATAAGGTTCATGAGCTTCTGTACCTTGCGATTTGCCGCTCCGGTCTTCCTGCGGATCGCCATATCGCTGTATTTCACACGGGTCGTCTTCTTCCCGCCGCAGATCACAAGATAATAATTCTTTCCATGTTCATACGGAAAACGGATATCAAAGCCGAGATCACGGTCGATGATCTTCTTATAATAGATCTGGCTCACGTCATCTCTTCTCGTCGGAACGATCTTTGCCTTCACCGGCTGTCCCGCTTCATCCTCGACCCGGTAGGTGATCACGGAATCCGGGTTGCTCTCAACAGCCCAGCCATTTAACTGGATCGTCTGCTCCCGGACTCTCATCACTTCAACACTGTACTTCATACTTCCTCCTGTGCACCGGCCGGTGTATCAAAATTGATGCGCTCCTCCTCCACAACGAGCGGGCGGTGCATCACACGGGTATTGATGCTCATGATATACTCGCCAAGCAGACCGATAAAAAAGATCTGGACAGAACCAAGAAAGCACATTCCGATGAGAAGCGGTGCCATACCTGCCATAAAGCGGTCCCAATATAAGAGTTTCATGATCAGATATATGACTGCTACGATAAAGCTCACGCCGCCGCAGAAGGCGCCGAAAAAGGTTGCCAGGCGCAGGCCCGCTTTTGTGTAGGACGTAAAGCTGAGCATCGCCGCGTCATATAATTTATAGAAGTTATTGTGGGTCTTTCCCGCGCGGCGCTTCGGCTGCTCGTACGGGATCTCTTTTCTCTTAAAGCCTAACTCCGCAACGATCCCGCGAAGGAACGGGGTCGGATCGTTTAAGTTTCTTAAGACCTCGATAAACTGTCTGTCGTAGAGTCCGGAGCCTGTAAAGTGCTCGATCTGCTCCACATCAGATAATTTCCGGATCAGTTTGTAGTAGCAGCTTCTGAGCCAGTACATAATCGGGTTCTCTTTGCTGCTCGTCTTGATTCCGATGACGATCTTATAGCCATTCTCCCACTCGTGGACATACTTCGGAATCAGTTCCACCGGATCCTGGAAATCCGCCACCATGGAGATCACGCAGTCACCGGTTACCTGAAGGATTCCATAATACGGAGAATTGAACTGTCCAAAGTTTCTCGCGTTGAAGATCGCCTTGATCTTCGGATTCTTCGCGCAGAGCATGCGGAGCAGTTCTCTTGTCTTATCGGTGGAGTCGTTGTCGATGAAGACCAGCTCATAGTCGTACTGAGGCAGTTCTTTTGTGATAATGCCGATGACCGCTTCGCTGATCGGAACGACATTCTCCTCCTCGTTATAGCATGGAATCAAAACGCTGATTTTTTTCATGTTATATTTTCTTCTTCCTTAAATTTTACCTGACCGGTACCTTCGGGCACCTTTTTCAGTTTCTTTCAGCAGTGCGGCGGACGCCGATCTGCTGAACTTTTTTTCTAAATTGTTGCCTAGTCTTTAACTTTTATCATTGTAACCATTTTTTCTGTTTTGTCAATACTCGACGTATTTCGCGGCATTTTTTCCCAATCTGTGATCGGTCTGCATTTTCAACTGATTGCTGCCCTCTCTGCCACCCCAGAATTGCTTTCTTGTTCAGTTAAATGGTTCTCTTTCTGAGCGCGATCATCCTTGTAATTCCGGTCTTGAAATCGACCTCTGGCTTCCATCCCGTCACCGTCTCCAGCTTTTCGATGGACGGCATCAGATTGATCAGACCTTCGGCGTTCTCCCCGCGGGTGTTGTATTGGCTCTCGCCCTGTCCGCCGCAGAGTTCGTGGATCTCCTCCACGAATTCCTTTAATACCTTTGTCTCAGCACCGCCGAAGTTAAATACAGGATTTTCAAGTCCCTCAAACGCACTTTCCGAAGCTTCGCAGAGCGCCGCCATCCCTCTAGCCAGATCGTCGATATAGAGGAAATTCCACTTCTGGGTACATGCCCCCAGGGACATTTCCTTATTGTTCAGGAATGCGTCCAGGCATGACTCCACGAGAGTCCACGGGTGGTCCCCGGGGCCGTAGGCGCTGAAAATCCTGGCGTGAATGTACCGCAGTCCCAGTTCATCACAGAGTTTTTCTCCCTTTTCCCGCATGGCAAGCTTCGCCTCTCCATACAGGGATTTCGGCTCGCAGACCGTGTCCTCCGTGATCAGATCCTGGTGCATTCCGTACTCCGCCTGGGAGCCGGAGAACAGGAACTTTTTACAGCCTAGGGCTTTCGCCGTCCGAATCGTCTCCAGAGAGATCTCCATATTCTTCTCCTGAAGCGCCTTGTCCGTTCTTGACGCGCTCCCGGATCCTCCCCAGCCGAAATGGCAGAACACGTCCTGCGGTTTTGTCACTTTTTCTAAAAGCTTTTCCGGCTCGGAAAGATCATTTTCCGTCACGAGAAGACGCCCGGATAAAAGTGCCTCCTCATTTCCCTCAAGGATCGTATCAAGTTTTGAGGATTTGGGGCGCACAATGGCGGTCACCGTGTGCCCTCTCCGTAAGAGTTCCCGCACCGTTGCCGCGCCGACAAAGCTCGTCGAACCTGTCATGATGATATTCATATTCTGCTGCCCCTTTCCTCATTTAACACTGATCAATCATCCATCTTATTCCCGATTGCCAGTATATTGTACATGATGTTACTGTATACGGGTAGGAATTTTCTGAACCATCTTGCATTTTCTTCTAAGTTCCATGTCCCAGGCACACTGAACCTTCTTATTTATTCTCTACTAACGGAATAATCATATTTTCCTTCAGCTCTTCCTCCGGAAGGAACGGAGCCAGATCCTCCAGCGGTACGGATACCATGGTTCCGTCCGGCAGCATCTTTGCGGCTGCCTTCGGCTCGAAGCCCTGTTTCATATCCACGAAGATCTCACAGATCACCGGACCGTCCATGGCAAGTGTCTTCTCCACCGCCTCGCCGAGCTCGCTGTTGTGGTGGGCTGCCACATACGGATAACCGTATGCCCACGCAAGCTTCTCCATGCTCGGGAAGCTTAAGTCGTGGCTGTCCACGCCGATTCCCACTAACGGCTCATGGAAGTGGGTCTTCTGGGTCTGGCGGATGGAGTGGTAACCACCGTTGTTGATCAGGAAGATCTTGATTCCCATATGATGGTGAACGATGGTCTGGAGCTCCTGAAGATTCATCTGGATACTTCCGTCACCTGTCACAAGGATGATGTCCTTTGTATGGTCTGCGACCCAGGCACCGATGGCTGCCGGAAGATCGTAGCCCATGGACGCGATGGCAGAGTTGCTGATGAACCGCTGTCCTTTCTTCATCTCGTAGGCATGTCCGCCTACTACGCACGCGGAGCCATTTCCCACAACGGTGATCTGATCTTCCTCTCCGCGCCTGCTGATCTCCTTGATCGCCGCGTAAACATTTGCAGGCTCGTCATCTCCGGCCTCATAGTGTTTCGGAAGAACGACCGGGTATTTTTCTTTCCATTCCTGGCAGCGTCTGATCCACCAGTCCACGGCTTCTTTGTCCTTTGCTCCACCGTTCGGATCGAACTCTTCCTCGTCGAGGACGAGCTCCAGCTTTTCGAGGAGGTCCCTGACGTCCGCATGGACCGGCATGTCAACATGGACCGTCGGTTTCTTTAACTCCTCGGCGTCGATATCATTGTAGATCACATAGGCCTCTCTCGCCCAGGTCGGGTAGTTATAGCCCACCTGACGGATCGAGAGACGGCTTCCCAATGACAATAAGAGATCGCTGTTCTGTACCGCAAAGTTTCCGGCACGGTCACCCATATGTCCGGCACGTCCCACATAGAGCGGGTCTGTGTCATACATGCAGTCGATGCTGTTCCAGCCGGTGACAACCGGGATTCCAAGCTTCTTTACGACTCTCGCGAATACATCGAATGCCTTTCCGATTCGGATTCCGTTTCCGGCGTTGATCACCGGGCGCTTCGCCTCGCGGACCTTCTTTAAGATTTCTCTCGCCTGCTCTACCGTCACAGGATCCGGCAGTTTCACACGTTTTTCGCCCTGTCCGCTCACATCGGACGGGATCATTGCCGGTTTCCCTTCAACTTTATTCATCATGCAGATCGTACATCCGGAACATCCGGTTCCGTGACCGGACCAGCCGGTTCCGCCTGCTTCGTAATCGTCCTTATCAAATCCGAGAAGCGCTTCCGTCTCAATGTAAGCCCCCTGAACATTCAACGGAATATCGAGCCAGCACGGTCCCGGTCTTCCTGTCTGCGCCAGATAAAGCGATTTCTCCAGACAGAAACGGATCCGCATCGGGTCCAGCACCATCTCGCTGTACTTTGTCATGCAGTCGATCGCCTTTGTGATCTCGAATTCCTGATCCCCCATCGCACGGATCCCCAGTCCTGTGCTGTGGGCGGTCGTGTCATAGCGGACCTGTCCGGATAAAACGAGCATCGGGATCGAGTCGAGCCATCCGCCGACAACGCCTGTGATCGCGTTTGTTCCGCCGGGACCTGTTGTCACGCAGAGAGCCGCAATCTTGTTATGGATCCTCGCGTAGGCCTCAGCCGCGATGGCACAGGCCTGCTCGTGATGGTTAAAATAGCAATGCAGTCCCGGCTGATGTCCAAGTCCGTCATCCAGGTGCATCGCGCCGCCGCCCGTTACCATAAACGCGTCGGTGATGCCCTCGTCTACCAGCTTCTGGGCAATATAATCAGAAACCTTCATTCTCATAAGTGAAACCTTCTCCTCTCTCAAATCGACAAATTCAACCCTACAACTCTTCTCGTTTTCATTTACCTGGGTGCATGGCTGAATTTGTACCAAATATACCTTTCTAGATTATACCATGCGGACCGCATACCGTCCAGTAGATCATATTTTTGTAAGGTTTTCAGTAACTGTTCAGTAGGTCTGCGCACTTGCTGCGCTGACCGTAAGAAAACCTAGGC
>OMGP01002505.1_pt1 | contig 11648 bp, 7 predicted proteins | sample 1646091 | NCBI WGS metagenome assembly OMGP01 (sample SAMN05578580, study PRJEB25193) | human gut metagenome | biome: Human Microbiome; feature: human-associated habitat; material: feces | host: Homo sapiens | place: USA:Birmingham | reverse complement strand
CATAAAAAGAAATACTAAACTCTATATGCGCATTCCACAAAGACAAATAAGTTCGTGTGCTTTTTCGAATATGATCATTTATAACAAAGAATAAAAATTCATGTTTTACACATAATAGTTTCATGAATGATGGTTTTTCAGGGGTGTTGCCGGGAAAGAAGCAGATTTAAGATGGGATTGCAAAGCTAAAACAGAATCAGGTAATAAACGAACTGGTGAAATATAGTTCGCCTGAGCAGAGGGGCATTTCTGTAAATGAATAGACGGGCGGAGATGATCACAGTTAATACTGCAGCATCAAAAACTAAATTTATTGTACCATGAAACTGTGGAAGTGTGAATTGTTTTTTATATTATTTGTGCCGCCGGATAAAAGGCGGCGGAATGGAGGATTGCATGTCCGAAAAAGGAAAACGGCAGCAAATGAATTATGATCAGAAGGTTCTGTCAGAGTATGAGGGAAAAGAGAATGGATACACAGAGGAAAAATTTCTGAACCAGGAGAATATAAAAGAAGAACAGCATCCAATGGAAAAAATGATTTCCGGAGCAGATGAGAATGGGAAATCACAGAAAAACGCAGAGACAAAACCAGAGGATACTGGATATGAGCAGGAAAAACTGGAAAATCAGGACAGAAAAAATGAGCAGATAAAGGAAATGGGACAGGTGACTCTGGATAGAAATCCACGAAAACATCATGTGGAGCTTCTTACGATTATCGGTGAGGTGGAAGGCCATGAGTCAGCGCCTTCTCAGAGTAAAACCACCAAATATGAGCATGTACTTCCAAAGCTGGCTCTGGTGGAGGATGATGAAGATGTGGACGGCCTTCTGATTCTTTTAAATACGGTAGGCGGCGATGTGGAAGCAGGGCTTGCCATTGCGGAGATGATCGCATCTTTAAGTATTCCTACAGTTTCTCTTGTTCTTGGAGGCGGTCATTCCATTGGTGTTCCCATGGCCGTATCGGCCGACTATTCCTTTGTTGTGCCAAGCGCTACCATGGTGATTCATCCGGTGCGTTCCAGTGGGATGTTTATCGGTGTTGCACAGACCTATCGGAATATGGAAAAAATTCAGGACCGGATCACGGGATTTATTGCTTCTCATTCCCACATTTCTCAGAAGCGCTTGGAAGAGCTAATGCTGGATACCACACAGCTGGTAAAAGATGTGGGAACCATGCTGGAAGGCAGGGAGGCTGTAGAAGAAGGACTGATCGATGAAGTGGGAGGAATGAAAGAGGCTCTTGCCAAACTGTATGAACTAATTGACCTTCAGAAAGCTGAGAAAAAAATGTAATTTCATGATAAAGTTAGTCACATTATTAACAATTTATGAAAAATCAAGCACTTTTTCCTTTGACTGTCCCTCCTTTTGTGATATAATGCTAGAGAATGAGTAGTGATGTTTAAAATAATTTCTACAGGAGGGACAAATCATATGAGCAATACGTGTGGATGTCAGAACAGCGGAAACGCGGATTTCGCTGAGTTGGCTCCGGTGCTTGAAAAATATGCAAAGGTGCCGGGAAGCCTGATCACCATTCTTCAGCAGACCCAGGATATCTACGGGTATCTTTCTATGGATGCGATCAATTATATCGCAGAAAGAACAGGGATCATGCCTGCTAAAATTTACGGTGTGGCTACATTCTATGCACAGTTCCGTTTACAGCCGATCGGAAAGTATCTGATCATGCTCTGTAAAGGTACAGCCTGTCATGTAAATGGTTCTGACATGATCGAGGAAGCTGTCTGTGAACATCTTGGAATCAAGGACGGAGAGACAACCGAAGATGGTCTGTTTACATTAAATAACGTAGCCTGTCTTGGCTGCTGTTCTCTTGCGCCGGTTATGATGGTAAAATCAGCAGACGGTGAGGAAACATTCGGAAACCTGACAAAATCTTCTGTTAAGAAGATTCTTGACGATTATAAAGCAAAGAACGCATAGGAGGTAGAAATATGAAAGTTGTTGTAGGACAAGGCAGCTGTGGTATTGCTACCGGAGCTAAGAAGACCTCTGATGAGTTCCAGCGTATCGTAGCAGAAAAAAATCTTACAAATGTTGTTATTGATAAAACAGGATGTATCGGTACCTGCTATCTGGAGCCTATCGTTGATGTGTATAATGACGAAGGCGCTCTGGAAGCAAGATATGTCAAATGTACTACAGATAAAGTAGAAAAAATCGTAGAGGAGCATCTGATTGGCGGAAAGCCGGTAGAGGAATACGTGATTCCGGCAGAGGATGAGGCGTTCCTTTCCCAGCAGCAGAGAATCGTTCTCCGCAACTGCGGTCAGATCAATCCGGAAAAAATTGATGAGTACATAGCGGTAGGCGGCTATGAAGCTGCACGCAAAGTTATCACTTCCATGACTCCGGATGAAGTTATTGAGGAAATCAAGGTTTCCGGACTTCGCGGACGCGGCGGCGCCGGTTTCCCTACATGGTTTAAATGGAATGCGATCAAATCCAATAAAGGCGCGCAGAAATATATGGTATGTAATGCGGACGAGGGTGACCCGGGTGCATTCATGGACCGTTCCGTTCTGGAAGGCGATCCTCACTCCCTGCTGGAAGGTATGATCATCGGCGGTTTTGCTGCAGGCGCTACCGAGGGTATCATTTACTGCCGTGCTGAGTATCCACTGGCAATCGCACGTCTTGAGATCGCCATGGCACAGGCAAGAGAAAAGGGTTATCTGGGCAAAAATCTGTTTGGAACAGGCTTTGATTTTGATATCCGTATCAAAGCAGGCGCAGGCGCATTTGTATGCGGTGAGGAGACTGCTCTTATTGCTTCTCTTGAAGGAGAGAGAGGTATGCCAAGACTGAAACCTCCGTTCCCGGCTGCAAAGGGATACTGGAAGCTTCCGACCAACATCAATAACGTAGAAACCTATGCAAACGTTGCATGGATTATTGCCAATGGCGGACAGGCCTTTGCTGACAGAGGTGCTGAAAAATCCAAGGGCTCCAAGGTATTTGCTCTTGCAGGAAAAATCAAGAAGGGCGGTCTTGTTGAGGTTCCTATGGGAATGACTCTGAAAGAAGTTATTTACAACATCGGCGGCGGAATCAAAAACGACAAAGAATTCAAGGCTGTTCAGATGGGCGGTCCTTCCGGCGGATGTATTCCTGCAGATCTTATTGATACTCCTGTTACTTATGAAGATATCAATAAGACAGGCGCTATCGTTGGTTCCGGCGGTATGATCGTAATGGACGAGGATACCTGTATGGTAGATATGGCACGTTTCTTCCTTGACTTTACCAAGAAAGAATCCTGTGGTAAATGTAACTACTGCCGTATCGGTACCAAGAGAATGCTTGAGATTCTTGAGAGAATCACAAAGGGCGAAGGAAAAGACGGAGATATCGAGCTTCTGGAAGAGCTTGCAGGAAAGATCAAGGACGGCGCTATGTGCGGACTTGGACAGACTGCTCCGAACCCGGTACTCACCACTCTGAAATATTTCCGCAATGAATATGAGGATCATATTTACAATCATAAATGTACTGCAAAATCCTGTAAGGCTCTTATTCACTACGAGATTACAGAGGACTGCAAGGGCTGTACAGCCTGTGCAAGACACTGCCCGGTTGGCGCCATCAGCGGCGAGAAAAAACAGCAGCATAAGATTGATCCTGCTGTATGTATCAAGTGCGGCAAGTGTGAGGAATCCTGTAAATTTGGCGCAGTAAAGAGAGTTTAATAGGAGGTGCAGACTGTGAATAAATACAGATTAAATATCGACGGAAAAGAAGTCTATGGACTTCCCGGCCAGACCATTCTCGATGTCTGCAAAGAGAACGATATTTTCATTCCTACTCTTTGCTATGATGAGAGAACAGAAATTTACGGCGCATGCGGACTTTGTATGGTAGAGATGGAAGGCAATCCGAAACTCTGGAAGGCCTGTGCAACCGAGATCGCACCGGATATGATCATCCATACCAATACACCGCGTGTTATTGAATCAAGAAAAACAAACCTGGAGCTTCTTCTTTCCAACCATAAGGGTGACTGCCGTCCGCCATGTATGCTTGCATGTCCTGCAGGTACAGACTGTCAGGGCTATGTAGGTCTGATCGCAAACGGACAGTATGAAGAGGCCATCAAACTGATCAGAGAAAACATTCCGCTTCCGGGATCTATCGGTCGTGTCTGTCCTCATCCGTGTGAGACAGCATGCCGCCGCGGTATGGTAGACGAGCCTATCGCTATTGCAAACCTTAAGAGATTTGCAGCAGATACTGACGAGTTCGGTGAAGATCCGTTTGTTCCGGAGTGCGAGCCGGACACAGGAAAGAACGTTGCTGTGATCGGCGGCGGTCCTTACGGACTTTCCATGGCATATTTCCTCCGTCAGCTTGGTCATGATGTGACGATCTACGAGGCAATGCCAAAGCTTGGCGGTATGCTCCGCTATGGTATTCCGGAATACCGTCTTCCGAAAGAAGTTCTGGATGAGGAAATCGCTGTTCTTGAAAAAATGGGCGTAACCATGGTTACAAATACAAAGATCGGCGAGGACATCTCTTTTGAAGCGATCCGCAGAGATTTTGATGCTGTATGCGTTGGTATCGGTGCATGGGTATCTACCGGTGTCCGCTGCAAGGGCGAGGATGCCGAGGGTGTAATCGGCGGTATTGATTTCCTCAGAAAAGTTGTCCGCAATGAAGATATTGACCTTGGCAAAAACGTTGCCATTGTAGGCGGCGGTAATACCGCTATGGATGCCTGCCGTACAGCAGTACGTCTTGGCGCTGACAAGGTTTATAATATTTACAGAAGAACAAAAGATGAGATGCCTGCAGATATGATCGAGATCGAGGAAGCAGAGGAAGAGGGAGTAATCTTCCTGAACCTGACCAATCCTCTTGAGATCATTTCTGATGAAAACGGACACTGCCGTCAGATGGTTCTTCAGGTTATGGAACTTGGTGAGCCGGATGCATCCGGACGTCGCGCTCCGGTTCCGGTAGAAGGAAAAACAGAGACGATTGATGTGGACACTGTAATCCTTGCAATCGGCCAGAGAGTAAATGCAGAAGGGATGAACGGGGTTGAGCTTACCAGAAAGGGCGGCCTTGTTTATGATAAAGATACATACATGACAGCACTTCCGGGCGTATTCGCAGGCGGTGACTGCGGTAATGACAAGATTTCCATCGCAGTTGAATCCATTGGCGATGCCAAGAAGAGCTATCTGATCGTAGATGCTTATCTTCGCGGAGAAGAGATCAAATACGAGCCAAACTATTATGTAACCAAAAAGGACGTAACACCGGCTACTTTTGAAGACCGTGAGAGAATGTGCCGTCCGACTATGGAGCAGCTGAATGCAGAAGAAAGAAAAGACAACTTTACAGAGGTAGTCTTCGGATACGACGAGGAGCAGGCTGTTGAGGAAGCTCATCGTTGTCTGGAGTGCGGATGTAAAGATTACTTTGAGTGTAAGCTGATCTCCTATGCAAATATGTACGATGTGGATCCGGACCGTCTGGCAGGAGACATCAATGAAGTGGAATTCCACGATGAGCATCCGTTCATTTTAAGGGATCCGAATAAATGTATCCTCTGCGGACTCTGTGTTCGTGCCTGCGATGAGGTTATGGGAGTAGGCGCTCTTGGCCTTGTGAAACGTGGATTTGACACAGTTGTTATGCCGGCTCTTGAACAGCCGCTTTCTGAGACAGGATGTATTTCCTGCGGCCAGTGTGTAAGTGTCTGCCCTACAGGTGCTCTTCAGGAAAATCTTACTCTTGAAAAATCTGTTCCGCTTGACACTGAGGCTACCGATACTACCTGCGCTTACTGTTCAGTAGGTTGCTCTATGCATCTTGAAACCTATGGAGACATGCTGGTAAAAGCTGTTCCGGACAGAGAAGGCGCTGTCAATAAAGGACTTCTCTGCGGAAGAGGAAAGTTCGGCTTTGACTGTTCTGTTATGGACGGCAAACTTCTTGAGCCAATGGCAAGAAAGGACGGAGAGCTTACAGAGGTTGATTATCATGAAGCATTTATGCTGACTGCAAAGAAAGCAGAATCTCTTGCCGCAAAATACGGAAGAAACGCAGTTGCTGTAGCAGTTTCTGACAGATATACAAACGAAGAAGCATATGTGATCAAGAAGTTCGCAGATTCTATCGGAGCTAAGACTCTTTGCTTCAACAACAGAGAGAACGGTCTTGAAAAGGTTCTGGGCGTAAACGCTTCTCCGAACACCATCAACGAGGTTCTTTCTGCAGATGTGATCCTGTGCGCAGGCTTTATTGCAAAAGAAAATCAGGTGATCCGTCTGAAACTGAAACAGGCAGCAAAGAACGGAGCAAAGGTTATCCTTGTAAATCCGGAAGGATATGCACAGGATCATATGAGCTTTGCTTATAAAACTGTTGAGACAGACAACAGCCTTGGTTTCTTCAAGGGTGTTGCAAAGGCTCTTCTTGATATGGGCAAGGGCACAGGTGCAGAAGGCTTTGATACATTCAAGGCATCTGTAGAAGGTGTTGCTGTATCTGAAGAAGCAAAAGAGATCGCTGAGCTTTATGCAAATGCAAAGAAAGCAATGATCGTATTCCAGCAGAACGTAGTAACTACTGAGGCTGCTGCGCTTCTTGGTGACATCGCAGTTGTTTCCGGTCATATCGGAAAAGCCCGCGACGGTATCCTTATGCTGAAAGCAAAGAACAACAGCCAGGGTCTTGTTGATCTTGGAATCACTGCAGGGGCAGAGGCTATGGAAGGTGTAAAAGCCCTTCTGGTATTCGGTGAGGATCCGGCTCCGGAGCTTCTGAAAGAGCTTGTATTCCTGATGGTATGCGATACTCACATGACAGAGGCTGCCAAACTTGCAGACGTTGTGATCCCGGGAACAGGATTTGCGTCTACCTATGGTACTTTCACCAATACTGAGCGCAGACTTCAGGTTGTTGAACAGGCCATTGAGGAAGATGTGGTATTCTCCAACTGGGAGGTTGCTGCAGAGCTGGCTCATGTATATGAGGTTGAAATGCCGTTTGATGATGTAGAGGATATTTCTGATGAGATGAACGATAAGCTTCCGGTTTACCGTTATGCAGAAATGGGCGAGATTTATGGCGGAGTTCTTGCATGTGAAAATGCAAAACTTGCAGCTGTGGAAGATGCTGCATTTGTAGCACCGCTTCGCTCCACAGATCATCTGATGAACATGATCGATGAGAGACTGCCTCACACAAACTGATTTTAAAATAATAATAGCCTGTATAAAAGCGGAAACGCAATGTTCAGGCTGAGATGATTCGGGGAACTGTCACGGCTGTATGCTGTGGCAGTTTTCCTTTTTTTGTTTACCGGGAATATAGTACAGTCTGTACGGATTTTTCAGGGAAATAAAAAAGTTCCGCGGGGATGCGTCCGGCAGCAGCAACTGTATTCGCTCACATGTTCGATTTTTTGCCGGGGATATCTTGTAACTTTTTCAGAACTGTGATATACTGATACAGCAAAAGCCGGGAAAACACTTTGAATTTTTGGCTTTTACATGGAATAAAACGGCAGCTTTCATGCCATTTGAAGAAAACAGACGAAAGAAAAGGTTAAAAATATGACAGTTTTATATGTGATCCTGCTTGCAGTTGTGCAGGGAATACTGGAGTTTCTTCCTGTAAGCAGTTTTGGACATCTGTGCATTCTTCAGAACATTCTGGGGATGGAGCACGAAACGGGTGTTCTTCTGGAAGCAATGCTTCATTTTGGTACGCTGGCAGCAGTGATACTTACTTTCTGGAAGGATATTTCAAGACTTCTGCTGGAGTCTCTGGACATGCTGATGGATACAATCGGAAATCTGTCTCTTTATATCCATAATAAAAGAACAGGAGACAGACTTCGATATGCAAAAATCGTAAGCAGTACTTATAAGAAATTTGCGCTCCTGCTTCTTGTTTCTATGATACCGACTGCACTTCTGGGTTACACAGCCAGAAGGCTTGTTGTGCTTGCGGCTTCTTCACAGCTGCTGCCGGGAGCGGGAATCCTGATCACAGGAATCGTTCTTCTTGTGGTGGATCTTGGCAGAATGGGCGGAAAAAAAGCTGCAAGAGACGCCGGATTCGGAAATGCCATGTGGATTGGTATTTGTCAGGGACTGTCTGTATTTCCCGGACTTTCCAGAAGCGGACTGACGATCAGCGCAGGTCTGATGAGTGGATTTACACAGAGTTTTGCAGTGAAATATTCTTACATTCTGTCAGTGCCGGCTATTATCGGAGCCCTGGCTGTGGAGCTGGGACAGTTTAGCGCGCCTGCAATGACCGTTGGCCTGGGATTTACCTTTGTACTGGGAATGCTCATCTCTGCAGTTGTGGGGTATTTTACCATCCGTGTACTGCTCAGACTTGTGAACAGGGGCAGATTCCGTTATTTTGCATATTACTGTTTTATTGTGGGCTTTGCTGCTCTTATCGGTAATTATGTGTTATAAAAAAACAAAAGGGTATCAGAACTTATAACGGGTTCTGATACCGGTAGTAATAAAAGCAATAGAAGTAGTAGGAGGGAAGCCTGGATATGGCAGCATCAAAGAACCAGAAAGGCAAAAGAGGAACCACAGGAAAAACAGCAAAGAGTACCGCATCAAGAAGAAAAACCACTGCTAAAAAGCAAAATGTTACAAGTGGATTCCAGACAGAAATCATTCTGCTGATCATTCTGGCTGCTTCTATGATCCTGGTTATCAGTAATTTTGGACTGGGCGGCGCTGTAGGCGACCAGATCAGCGCGGTCTGCTTTGGGATTATGGGACTTCTGGCTTATGTATTTCCCGTACTGCTTTTTGTGGGTGCTGCCTTTTTGATGTCCAACAGAAAAAATCCTCTCGCGTACAAAAAAACACTGGCAGCCCTTGTGTTTTTTCTTTTTCTGTGTGGCTTTGTACAGCTTTTAACAGAGGGATATCTTCCGGGTACGGGATTTATGGATTATTATAAACGCAGTTCAGAGCTTCATACGGGAGGCGGTGTGATCGGAGGCGCGATCTGCATGTCCTCTACGTCTGCTTTTGGAATTGTAGGCGGATATATTATCATTGTACTTGTGCTTCTTATTACAATGATCCTGATTACTCAGAGATCCTTTTTTGATTTTATTTTTAAAATCTGGGACAGCATTGTAAGCCTTGTAAAGGGCGGACATGAACGCTATATGGAAGGGCAGCCGGAGCGGGATCTGAAAAAAGAGATCCGGGATCAGGAACGCAGACAGAAGAGGGAAAACCGTCAGGCAGAAAGAATACGCAGGCTGGAGGAAACGTTAGAGGCAGAAAAACAGGCTGCCCAGGCTCTGGAACAGGAAAACAGTGAGGCGGCTGTGGCCCTTAATGCCAGACAGGAACAGAAAGAGGCTTCTTCTCACGGCTTTCTGGAAGGAACAAAACTGACTCCTCCAAAAAAGAAAAAAACAAAAGAAACATCAGAGACTGCTGCTCAGGCCGCTGAGGAGGATTTTGAAGTCCGGACTTCAGCAGCCGGTCAGGGACAGCTGGAATTCAGTATACATCGGGCAGATTCTTCCAGTGAGGCTGCTGATGACCACACTGATATTAATATAGAGATGGAACACTCGCCTTCAGATTCTTTGGATTTTGATGAAATCCAGGCTTATGAGGATGAGAGTAAAGAAATTTCAGATTCTTTTGAGGATTTCAGGAAAGAGGAACAGCAAAATACAGAAGCATCTGTTCAGTCCGCAGCATCGGAAGTCTCTCAGCCTCATAAGAATCCAAAATCGTCCAAAACAGAAATAGAAAATGGAATCCGAAATATCCAGAAGGAGATCACCAGTAAGGATGCAGAAGTAAAAAAAGAATATCATTATCCTCCTCTGAAGCTTCTGAAAAGAGGAAACGGAAAGGGCAAAGGCGATTCCGATGCCCATCTTCGCCAGACTGCCCAGAAGCTTCAGGATACTCTGCATAATTTTGGTGTAAATGTTACTGTGACAAACGCAAGCTGCGGTCCCACAGTAACCAGATATGAACTTCAGCCGGAAATGGGAGTGAAGGTCAGCAGAATCGTAGGTCTTGCTGATGATATCAAGCTGAACCTGGCAACTCCGGATATCCGTATTGAGGCGCCGATTCCCGGAAAGGCAGCTGTGGGAATCGAGGTTCCCAATAAAGAAAATCAGGCAGTTATGCTCCGGGAGATTTTGCAGTCTCAGGAGTTTCAGGGAGCAAAATCAAAGCTTTCCTTTGCCGTAGGCAAGGATATTGCCGGAAAGCCTGTTGTTACAGATATTGCCAAAATGCCGCACCTTCTGATCGCAGGAGCGACAGGCTCCGGTAAGTCTGTATGTATCAATACTCTGATCGTGAGTATACTTTACAAAGCAAAACCGGAAGAGGTCAAGCTGATCATGATCGATCCCAAGGTGGTTGAATTAAGCGTGTACAACGGAATCCCTCATCTTCTGATCCCGGTAGTCACTGATCCCAAAAAGGCGGCAGGCGCACTGAACTGGGCAGTAACAGAGATGATGAACCGCTACAACACTTTTGCGGAATTTAATGTGCGAAATCTTCAGGAGTACAATAAAAAAGTAGATGGAATGAGGATCCCCGAGGGAGAAAACCCGCCGGAGCGTATGCCTCAGATCATTATTATCGTGGATGAACTTGCGGATCTGATGATGGTGGCTCCGGGAGAAGTGGAGGATGCGATCTGCCGTCTGGCTCAGCTTGCCCGGGCTGCGGGAATCCATCTGATCATAGCCACACAGCGGCCGTCTGTAAATGTTATCACAGGTCTTATTAAGGCAAATATGCCCTCCAGAATTGCTTTTTCTGTTTCCTCAGGCGTGGATTCCAGAACAATTCTGGATATGAACGGCGCAGAAAAGCTTCTTGGAAAAGGAGATATGCTTTTTTATCCTCAGGGATATCAGAAGCCTGCCAGACTGCAGGGCGCTTTTGTTTCAGACGAAGAAGTCAGCAGCATCGTGGACTTTCTTGCAGATAAAAATCCCGCGGCGCAGTACAATCCGCAGATTGAACAGCAGGTAAATACTGCCAGTCTGTCCGGAGGAGGATCCGGAGCAGAGGAAAGGGATGTATATTTTGAGGAAGCCGGCAAGTTTATTATTGATAAGGAAAAAGCTTCCATTGGAATGCTTCAGCGTATGTTTAAAATCGGATTTAACAGAGCTGCCAGAATCATGGATCAGCTTTGTGATGCCGGAGTTGTAGGACCGGAGGAAGGCACAAAGCCCCGGAAGGTTCTGATGTCCATGGAGGAATTCCAGAATTTTATTGAAGAAAGCCTGTAAAGGAAAGAAAGGAGAAAAACATGGTAAAGCACATTGTAATGTGGTCATTTCAGGAAACTTTAGATGACAAACAGAAAAAAGAAGCGGCAGTACGGATCAAAGAAGGGCTGGAACGTCTGACGGGAATCGTCCCGGGGCTGATATCTGTTAAGGTAGTCACAGATGCTCTTCCTGCCAGCACACATGAAATCGGACTTTTCTGTAGACTGGAATCCCAGGAGGCTCTTGACGGTTATCAGGTTCACCCGGAACATCAGAAAATGGTTTCTTTTATCAGGACAGTTACCTGCAACCGTATCTGTCTTGACTATGAAGTATAATGGAG
>OMGP01002465.1_pt1 | contig 11811 bp, 7 predicted proteins | sample 1646091 | NCBI WGS metagenome assembly OMGP01 (sample SAMN05578580, study PRJEB25193) | human gut metagenome | biome: Human Microbiome; feature: human-associated habitat; material: feces | host: Homo sapiens | place: USA:Birmingham | reverse complement strand
CTATGGGTGCTTCCATGACTTCTTTCGCAGCTGGTTGGGAGAAAGATGACGCTGGAGTTTGGCACTACTATGACAGCGATGATGAGATGGTAACCGATGAGTGGAAGAAAGATGGCGGTAAATGGTTCCATCTTGACGAAGATGGTGAGATGGAGACAGATACATGGGTAGATGATGACTACTATGTAGCTGAAGATGGTCATATGCTGACCAACGAGTGGAAAAAGACCATGGCTGATGAGGATGAAGATGATCCGGAAGACGGCGGCGAGCATTGGTACTACTTCAACAACAAAGGTAAAAAAGTTACCGATACTGATAAGAAGATCAATGGAAAGACCTACTACTTCAACGAAGATGGTGAGATGCAGTATGGCTGGCATGAGGATGACGGCAACGCTTACTACTTAGGTACAGAAGACGAAGGTTGGAGAGCTGAGTCTCAGTGGCTGTGGCTTGAGAAATCCGGTAACAATGAGAACGATCTGGATGATGATGATGATCTGGAAGTAGTTCTTGATTGCTCCGAAGATGATAACTGTGATGATGAGGGTTGGTACTGGTTCCAGTCTTCTGGTAAAGCATATCATGACACAGGCAAGAAGAAAATCAACGGCAAATACTATATGTTCAACGAGCACGGTCAGATGCTGTACGAGTGGATCGATGGCAAAGCTGTTGAACAGGGTTCCAACGCACAGCTTGATGGTAACCTTGCTAAGGGCGAATTAGCTACAACCAGCGTAATGAGATACTACAACGAAGTTGAAGATGGTTCCAGAGGTAACGGCTGGTATCAGATCGACGGCGCTGAGGATCTGGATGCTGATGGTGATACAGACTGGTACTACATCGATGACGGTGAAGTTAAATACGCTGATGGCGGTTCCAAAGACTTCGCTACTTACGATGATGACGGAGCTGTATACGTTCAGAGAATCAAAGTTGAAGGCAAATACTTCGCTTTCAACGAAAAAGGTCAGATGCAGGATGGCTTACAGTACTGCCAGGCTGACGGCGGATTCTATTACTTCGATGACAACGGCTATCAGAAGACTGGCCGCGTAACATCTGTAGAGAACGACGATGATGATTACACATTCTACTTCAACACCAAGAATGGTAAGAATGGTCTTGGCTACAATGGTCTGAAAGATGATTATCTGTACTTCAATGGTAAGAGACTGGATGCAGATGATGACTACAGACTGTACTACTATGATGGAGATATCTATCTGACCAATACCAAAGGTAAAGTTCAGAAGACCTCCAAGAAGTATGACATCGAGAACAAGGGCATCGCTGAGGATGATGTAAAAGTAGAGATCAGCGGCAAGAAAGTTGTATCCGTTACTTTAGCTAGCGGTAAGACAATCAAAGCTGAGGATCTGATTGCTGATGCAGAAGCTCAGTTTGGTAAAGATGTTGTTACAGAGGATCAGATCGTATCTGTACCGTTCATCCAGCTGTATGATGACGATATTTATACCTACACAGATCTGGTTGGTACTAAGGCTGTTGAAGGTTGGTTAGGATTAAACAAATAATTAATCTGAATTTTATTCGATTAGTCATTTGACTTAGGATAATTGAGAAGCGGTATTTCAGGATATTTCCTGGAATGCCGCTTCTTTTTTAGTAAAAAGAGCTCCGATACCTCGAAGTGTTTCGAGGTGGCGGAGTTTTTTATGTGGTCGCAATGTAAAGGAAGTCTGTCTGTATGACTGCATTTGCCCTCTGTCAGTTAAAGAATAGAATATGCAAAACTCTCTGCAGTACTATCATTTTGAGTTTAAGCATATCTTCCAAGTCTTGTTTCACTGATTCTTTCATGATATGATAATAAAAACAACAAATTATCATGATGTGTGATAAACGTGCAGTTTTATTAAAAAGAGAGGGAGCTATATGGGTATATATTTAAATCCCGGAAACGCAGCTTTTTCAGAAGCGGTGCATTCTCAGATCTATGTAGATAAAACAGAGCTGATTTCTTATACCAACAATGTGCTGGCAACAAACCAGAAAAATATCTGCGTCAGCCGCCCAAGGAGATTTGGAAAATCCATTACAGCCAATATGCTGGCTGCTTATTATAGTAAGGGATGTCAGTCTGATACTTTATTTAAAGACCGAAAAATCAGCTGTTCAAAAGATTATAAAAAATATTTAAACACTTACACAACTATATTTTTAAATATCCAGGAATTTTTAAGTCGAAGCTCTAATGTCGAAGAATTGATTCAGCGGATCCGGCGTTCACTCATGAGAGAAATTCGCCGTGAATATCCAACGATTGATTTTTATGATGAATTAGATCTGACGGAAAATATGAAGGAAATTTATGCTGAAACAAATGAGCCATTTATTATAATCATTGATGAATGGGATTGTATTTTTAGGGAATACGCAGAAGATAAAGCGGCTCAGGAACGATATCTGGATTTTCTTCGTGATTTTCTAAAGGATAAGGCACATATACATCTGGCATATATGACAGGAATATTGCCAATAAAAAAATACGGTACCCATTCTGCGCTCAATATGTTTGATGAATTCTCGATGGCAAATCCAGGTGTTCTGGCGCAATATGTCGGTTTCACAGAAAATGAGGTGCGCTGCCTCTGCTCAGATTATCAAATGGATTTGGCAGAAATCAAAGAATGGTATGATGGATATCGCTTTGAAAAAGCCTCTTCTATTTACAGTCCGCGTTCGGTTGTGGCTGCTATGACTTCTGGTATCTGCGATTCTTATTGGAACCAGACCGAAACATTTGAGGCACTGCGCGGATATATTGACATGAATTTTGATGGGCTGAAAGACGACGTTCTCAGCATGATGGCTGGAGAAATGGTACCGGTCAATACAGGCAGTTTCAGCAATGATATGACGACATTTCACGGCGAGGATGATGTCCTGACTTTGCTGATTCATCTGGGCTATCTGGGATACGATTTCAGCCATAAATCAGTTTTTATTCCTAATAATGAAATCCGTGGAGAGTTTGTAAATGCGGTTTCGGTTTCCCATTGGGGAGAAGTCTCGAAAGCATTGAAAAACTCAGCTGATTTACTTAATGCTATCTGGAAAAAAGACGAAGAAAAAGTAGCTGCTTATATGGAACAGGCTCATTTTGAAACATCCCATTTACAGTATAATGATGAAAATGCACTGAGTTATACTGTATCACTGGCACTCTACGCTGCCAGAAACTTTTATCAGGTTTATCGTGAATTTCCATCGGGATCTGGATTTGCAGATATAGTTTATTTACCGCGAAAAGGATTTCTGGATAAGCCGGCTTTGATTGTCGAACTAAAATGGAACAAATCGGCCGAAGGCGCAATTCAGCAGATATTAAAAAAACAATATTTCCAGAATCTGGAAGATTATTCAGGAAATATGCTGCTGGTTGGAATCAATTATGATTTAAAGACGCGAAAACATGAATGTAAAATTTTAGAATTTAAAAAATGAAAAGCAAGTTATTTGTCACGGCGGCAGTAAGAGGCTCCGTTTAGCTCTTGTTTATAGATTCCATACTTCTCATGTTTTTACCATTCATTTCCAGGCGGTATGCTCCACTGAGCATGCGTGCCAGACAGGTCTCTGCATAGGCATGATCCTGAAACATATCATACCAGGCGGATACCGGAAACTGAGAAATTACACGGATTGTTTGTTTCCACCTTAACACTTGACATAGAGCCACAAAAAATCCCCGAACCTCTTTCGAGATCCGGGGATTTAATTATTCTCTTAAGAACAATTGCTTCCGAATAGATTCAATTATCTATTAAGATTTAACTGTCTCCAAGAAGATGCCTTATGCTCTGTATCATTGTTGTATGTATAAACATCGTCATCATACAGCTGGATGAACGGTACAGAAACTTTCTGATCTTCTGTTACTTTGTCATCAGCCCAATCGATGCTTGCGAGAAGCGCTTCTTTAGTCAGATTACCAACCTTAGCAACTTTCTTGCTCTTGCTGGAAGTAAAGATAACTTCTACATCCTCAGCTGCGATACCCTTGTTCTCGATATCGTATTTCTTGTTAGATTTCTGAACTTTACCTTTGTTATTTACCAGATATACATCACCATCTACATAGTAGAGTCTGTAATCATCATCTGCTTCCAGTCTCTTACCATTGTAGTACAGGTAACCATCTTTCTCACCGGTATAACCCTGGCCATTCTTACCATTCTTGGTGTTGAAGTAGAAGGTGTAATCATCATCATCACACTCTACAGAAGCAACTTTACCAGTCTTCTGGTAGCCGTTCTCATCGAAGTAGTAGAATGCACCATCATTGTTGATGTACTGAAGACCCGTCTGCATCTGACCATCCTCGTTGAATGCGAAGTATTTGCCTTCAACTTTGATTCTAGCTACATATACCGGCTTCTTGTCTTCATCATAAGTAGCGAAGTCTTTCTGAAGTTTATCAGCATGTTTAACTTCACCGTCATCTACATAGTACCAATCGGTATCACTGTCAGTTCCAACGTCTTTAGAACCATCGATCTGATACCAACCGTTTGCTCTCCAACCTTCTTCTACTACATTGTAGTAACGCATCTCAGATACGGAAGCTGCTGCAGCACCCTTGTCATCAAGCTGAGCGTTGGAACCCGGTTTATTTACAGAGTTAGTGTTGATCCACTCGTAGAGCATCTGGCCATGATCATTGAACAGATAGTATCTGCCGTTGATTTTCTTCTTATCAGTTCCGTGATAAACTTTACCGGAAGACTGGAACCAGTACCAACCCTCATCATCACAGTCATCATCTTCGTCGCATTCAAGGATTTTTTCCTGATCCTCGTCATCGTCTGCGTCTAACATACCAGATTTCTCAAGCCACATCCACTTAGATTCTGTTCTAGCACCATCGTTCTCGTCACCGAAGTAATAACCTTCGCCATCGATCTCCTGCCAGCCATACTGCATCTCACCATCTTCGTTGAAGCAGTAGGTTTTACCATTGATCTTTTTGGTCTCGCTTGTACCAGAAGTTACTTTTTTACCTTTGTTGTTGAAGTAGTACCAATGCTCGCCATCCTCGTCCGGATCGTCCTGATCATCATCAGACATGGTGTACTTCCAAGCGTTGGTCAGCATAGCACCGTCATCGCCTACATAGTAGTCATCGTCTACCCAAGAATCTGTCAGCATGTTGCCGTCATCATCCAGATAGAACCACTTACCACCGTCTTTTTTCCACTCGCCTGTTACCATCTCATCGTCGCTGTCATAGTAGTGCCAAACACCAGCGTCATCTTTCTCCCAACCAGCTGCGAAAGAAGTCATGGAAGCACCCATAGCGAGTAAAGCTGCTGCAGAAAGTACTGCAACTAATTTAGTCTGCTTTCTCATAATTAATGCACTCTCCTTTTTACTTTTTGAAATATTTTTCTCGAAATCCTAACTGCATTACCAGGTCATTATACTTCGGATATGGAAAAGTATCGGGTGGTGGGAAATCAGCCTGTCAAACGTAACCCCTTAGACTTGTTTCAGATATTTTTTCATGTTATGATAATAAAAACATGCTTAAATTCAATAGAAAATATTGGTAAAAGCAGGGAGGTATCCACATGGGAGTTTACCTGAATCCTGGAAATGCAGCTTTTTCGGAAGCGGTGCATTCTCAAATTTATGTAGATAAAACAGAACTCATTTCTTACACAAACAGCGTATTGGCAACGAACCAAAAAAATATTTGCGTCAGCCGTCCAAGGCGGTTTGGAAAATCAATTACCGCCAATATGTTGACTGCATATTACAGTAAGGGATGTCAGTCTGATAGTTTATTTGAGAACTTGAATATCAGTAACTCAAATGCATATAAAAAATATTTGAATACCTATACGACCATCTTTTTAAATATTCAGGAATTTTTAAGTCGTAGTTCCAATGTGAATGAACTGATTCAAAGGATTCAGCGCTCTGTTATGCGCGAAATACGTCGTGAATACCCGGAGTTCGATTTCTATGAGGAATTGGATCTGACGGAAAATATGAAAGAAATTTATGCGGAAACAAATCAACCTTTCATTATCATTATTGATGAATGGGATTGTATTTTCCGGGAATATGCGGATGATAAGGCGGCTCAGGAATGTTACCTGGATTTTTTGCGTGACTTTTTAAAAGATAAACCTCACATCCATCTGGCATATATGACCGGTATTTTACCCATCAAAAAATATGGTACACATTCTGCTCTCAATATGTTTGATGAATTTTCTATGGCAAATCCCGGTGTGTTGGCACAATATGTTGGTTTTACAGAAAATGAAGTGGCAGTCCTCTGCCAGAAATATCATATGAATTTATCCGAAATCCGGGAATGGTATGATGGGTACCGCTTTGAAAAAGCCGCATCCATTTATAGTCCACGTTCAGTTGTAGCCGCCATGACATCTGGTATCTGTGATTCGTATTGGAATCAAACCGAAACTTTCGAGGCACTGCGTGAATATATTGATATGAATTTCGACGGTCTGAAAGACGATGTTTTGAGTATGATGGCTGGAGAAATGGTTCCCGTCAATACCGGCAGTTTCAGCAATGATATGACCACATTTCACAGCGAGGATGATGTTCTAACACTGTTGATCCACCTGGGGTATCTTGGTTATGATTTCAGCCATAAATCAGTCTTTATACCGAATAATGAAATCCATGGGGAATTCGTCAATGCAGTTTCTGTCTCTCACTGGGGCGAAGTTTCGAAAGCATTGAAAAATTCAGCTGATTTATTAAATGCCATTTGGCGAAAAGATGCGGATAAAGTAGCTACCTATATGGCACAAGCGCATTTTGAAACCTCTCATTTACAGTATAATGATGAAAATGCGCTGAGTTACACTGTATCACTAGCACTCTATGCTGCCAGAAATTTTTATCATGTTTATCGAGAATTTCCATCAGGTTCTGGTTTTGCAGACATGGTCTATCTGCCACGGAAAGAGTTTCCGGATAAGCCAGCGTTAGTGGTAGAATTGAAATGGAATAAATCGGCAGAGGGCGCAATCCGGCAGATATTAAAAAAACAATATTTTCAAAATCTGGATGATTATTCAGGAAATATGCTGTTAGTTGGAATCAACTATGATTTGAAAACCCGGAAACATGAATGTAAGATTGTTGAATTTATAAAATAAGCTTTTTCTATAATTATAAGTAAATAATGAACTCCCCGAATCTTGAGATGGGATTCGGAGAGGGAGCTTCTATTATTGCTTCAAATTAATTTCAAAAATCAAAGGAGAGCTGTCGCATTCATATGTGGCAGCTCTTTTTCTGACTAAATATGGTAACATTGTTTCTATGCAAAAAGGACTCCGGCATCCCAGATTTCTCTGAGATGTCGGAGTCCTCTTTATATCAAGCTATCAGCTCAATTCTTCAAGTTCAGCTCAATTACGGCTCCCAAACGAAACCATCAGTTGTGCTCTGACCATCTACATCAAAACCACCAGTTCTGATTACATCAGTCGGAAGTGTTGTTGCATTTGTATTCTTCTCATCATCAACAAAGTACTTGTTAACAGTACCGCTCTTGGTTACAGTTACATAACCTTCGCCGCCATCCAGTTCGTACTTCTTAGAAGTAGATTTCTGGATCTTACCAGTCTTGTTAACTACATACAGAACATTGTTGTATTTGTATACAGCGTAGTCATCATCAGCCTCAAGTCTCTGACCATCTGCGTACAGATAACCATCTTTGATTCCGTCATAGCCCTTACCAGTATCGTTGTTCTTTGTGCTGAAGTAGAATGTGAATGTATCATCATTGTCATCATCAGCAGTTGTCTTACCGGTCTTCATATAGCCATTGTCATCGAAGTAGTAGGTATGGTTTGCAATTCTCTGCAGACCTGTCTGCATCTTACCATCCTGATCGAAGCAGAAGTACTTACCATTGATTTTGATTTTCTTTCTGTACTGGGTTGTACCTGTGGAGTCAGTCTGAGCATCCTCAGCGCCTGCCTTCTTAGCTTCACCCTTCTTGAAGAAGTACCAGTCGGTATCGTTGTCGTTGCCAAGATCCTCAGCACCGTCGATCTCGTACCAGCCTGCTGCTCTGGAACCATCTTCAACTTCGTTAGCGTAGATCATATCGCTTGCGGAAGCACCTGCTCTGTCACCATCCAGAATAAATTCTGTGGAGGAACCAGTAGCTGTGTACTCCTTACTATTGATCCACTCGTACAGCATCTGACCATGCTCGTTGAAGTAGTAGTATTTACCATTGATTTTCTTTTTCTTGCTGTTGTCTCTGTATGCTTTACCGTCGTTCTGGAAGTAGTACCAGCCTTCGCTATCGCACAGGGAGCAATCATCATCATGAGACGGCATGGAATCGTTATCCTCGTCATCCTCATTCGGCTCTTCTAACCACAGCCACTGAGCATCTGTTCTCCAGCCTTCATCCTCAGTTCCCAGATAGTACCAGTCACCGTTATCTTCGAACCAACCGTATCTCATCTCACCGTCGGTGTTGAAGTAGTAGGTTTTACCGTTGATCTTCTTCTTATCATCGGTTACTTTCTTACCTTTATTGTTGAAGTAGTACCAGTTCTCGCCATCATCATCCGGATCGCTGCTGTCATCATCATCAGCTACTTTGACCCACTGGTTAACCAGCATAGCACCATCTTCGCCTACATAGTAGTCATCGTCTACCCAAGCGTCTGTTTCCATATCGCCATCTTCGTTGAGGTAGAACCACTTACCACCATCTTTTTTCCACTCGTCAGTTACCTGATTGTCATCGCTATCATAGTAGTGCCAAACACCAGCGTCATCTTTCTGCCAACCAGCTGCGAAAGAAGTCATGGAAGCACCCATAGCGAGTAAAGCTGCTGCAGAAAGTACTGCAACTAATTTAGTCTGCTTTCTCATAATTAATGCACTCTCCTTTTTACTTTTTGAAATATTTTTCTCGAAATCCTAACTGCATTACCAGGTCATTATACTTCGGATATGGAAAAGTATCGGGAGGTGTTTTCATGTATCGAAAAATTACAATATTTTTAGAATACTGGAAAAACAGTAAACATCGCAAACCATTGATATTGCAGGGGACCAGACAGGTAGGCAAAACCTATTCTGTTCTCGAATTTGGACGTACCCATTACGAAAATACTGTTTACTTTAATTTTGATACAAATCCAAAGCTTAAGCAGACATTTGATGAATACATTAGTCCTGAATACTTGGTTCCGATTCTTTCTCATATATCCAGTCAGACGATTGTCCGCGAAACAATATTAATTGTATTTGATGAAAACAAGAAAATCGTGCCTCTGTATGCTGCTTTTTGTATATAAAATACTTTTTACAAAGATAACTAGAAATTTTATGTATTCTTCACAAAAGGAACACATCTTTGCGTTACACTAAAGCCATCAATTTTAAGGAGGCAATCGAGTATGACAGCTAATACAAAAACAACCTGGAGTGTCTGGGGAATCCTTTTTGGCATGGCGATTGTGCTGGGAATCGGAGTGGCATTTTTAGCATTTACTTTAACCAGAGATCCACAGATTCTGGCATTTTTATATGATAAAATCACAGTTCCGCAGAGCCTGCACTTCATTACCAATTTTAAATGGCTTTTTAACCTGCTGGTTGTCTGCGTAACAGCAATTCCGGCCGCAGCCGTACTTTATGTAAGCGAGCGGGGATTCAGCCGCTGCGTGCAGCCAAAAGAAAAATAAAGACAGATAAACAAGAAGTGATATATGCTCTAAGTGACTTCTTAATCATGATATTTGTCATGGTTAGTGAAGAAATCACTTAGAGCATTTTTGTTTCAGGACGAACTTGAGATTGAGATCGCGGAACTGGAAAAGGCTGTTACCGGCTACGAGCAGAGCCAGAAATCAGCAGAGAAATTTATAGCCTTGATTGACAAGTATGAGAATTTTGACACGCTGACAAACACCATCCACAAGCAGCCAGTCGGGAGAATATGACATTCCCGATGACATTCCCGATGACCTGCCCAATCGCCGGACAGGTCATGGTCGCGGTTCTTATCCGGCAGCGGCTCGCCTATTGCCAGCAATGCTACGACCTGCTCCAGCAGCTCGATCTTCAAGCCACGCTTTATGGCTCGTTTGTAGTCTTTTTTGAAACTGGTCGTGTATTTAACGGTATATTTGGTTTCTTTCATCTTTTCAGGTCAGCAAAGCCGAATCGGAATCCGAGCTTCCAGTTTGCAAGTTTAAGTTCTGATTTAGCTAATCGCCTACTCTCCTGTATAATAAACATTTTTTCCAGAACCATTTATATCCAATTTTCCGGCACTGGATAATTCCTTTAAGATCCTATATGCTTTTGTTGTACCTATATTTAAAAGCGCTTCGGTTTCTTTTCTTGTTATTTTTTTATGCTCTGCTACATAGGAGAGAATTTCTTCTTTTTCAGAGGCAAGCGGCTGTCGGTAAACTGCTACCAGACGTTTCCTTGGTTTTGACAGCTTTTGCATTCCTTCGTTTCTATTTGGAAGTGTAACACGGAAAACACCTTTTGCTGTTTCAAAAAATGGCTTTTTTTCGTTATCTCCATAGGCTCGTTGAATTTTTCCAATTCCAGTACCATAACTTTCTATTAACATCATGCGATAAAAAATAGCTGCCAAATTAGGATTCCTTGGCTGCGATACACCCAGAAAAATAGAATTTAATTCCAGTCCGGAAACCAATCCTCCCAATGAGACAATTTCTATACGATCGTCATAAATATTTATAAGATTACTTCCACTAAACGAATAATCTCGATGAACGATACTATTTAAAAGCGCTTCTCTGATTGCCTCTTCTGGGTAATCTTTTTTATCAATACGGATTAAACCCGAAAAACTGGCTTGCGTTTTATTGTTTAAATCAATAAACTGATAAACGTCTTCCAATTGTTTTAAAATAGAACCAGAAAATTCCTTTCTATCTCTGAAAACCGCTTTATCTGTTCCTTGAAAAAGAGCCACTTTTGTTGTTACTTCACATTGATCCGATAATAGCAATGCAAGATTTGTGTATAAATGATCATCACCTATCAGTTTTAATGTTTGCATCTGTGATCTTCCAAACGCAATTTTTCGTTTGTGCATCTCATTTTCAAAATACTCAAGTGTCAAATCCTGATTCATGCTTCGGCTTGTTTCATAGGAACATCTGCCGCTTTGAATGATCATTTCCCGGATGCCCTCATCTGTCATAGGTTGTGAAGAACTTCCTTTTCGAACATATACACCACTGGGCTTTAGACCTTTTTCCCGAATATAATATGGACGATTCGTTCCTGTTGCAATATTAATTTCAACGACCGTTTTTCCGTCAATTTCCACAGTTTTTATATTGACAAAAGGCATAATATCAGGTGCGATAGAATCTTTTAAAGAACCTGCAACCTGAAGCATGATTGCATCTGGATCATCTACGCCACTAATTGTTCCATCTTTTCTAACACCAATCAAAATAGTACCTCCAGAAGCATTTGCAAAGGCAATTACTTCTTTTCGAATCTCAGGTACATATTCTTGCTTAAATTCCACCTCTTGATTCTCAAACGAAAGCATACTATTCACCTTTCTTTCTTTCTTTCTTTCTTTCTTTCTTTCTTTCTTCTATTGTATTGGGGAAAGAAAGAAAAGTCAACGAAAAAAAGAAACGAAAAATCGACAAATCCCACCGCCCGATACTTTTCCATATCCGAAGTATAATGACCTAGTAATGCAGTTAGGATTTCGAGAAAAATATTTCAAAAAGTAAAAAGGAGAGTGCA
>OMGP01002462.1_pt1 | contig 11821 bp, 8 predicted proteins | sample 1646091 | NCBI WGS metagenome assembly OMGP01 (sample SAMN05578580, study PRJEB25193) | human gut metagenome | biome: Human Microbiome; feature: human-associated habitat; material: feces | host: Homo sapiens | place: USA:Birmingham | reverse complement strand
GGCATATTCCCCGCATCCGGGTCTCCATTGGGGTTGCCGTTTTCCACGTCAAAGAGAATGACAAATTCATAGCGGTTCTTGATGGGTTCAGACATCTTTCGCTTCCTCCTTTTTCTGATAGCGGGCCTGGGTCTGGCAGTAGTAGCCCAGCTGGAACGAGCCCTGCTGGGGCAGATTCATGTGGGCGGGATACGCTTTCCCAATGCGGCTGCAAAGCTCTGTCAGCTGTTTTTCATAGAAGACCACCAGCCCTGCGTTGGAGCCGCGCAGCTTTTTCAGATGCTTCTGCGCCAGATTGATGAGAACGGGAAAAATCACGGCCGGCGTAGCGGCGGCGGAGTTGAAATACTTGTCCTTGATGGTGGCGTTGATGCCGGGATTTGCAGAGGCCTGGATGGCCTCCAGCACAGAAAAGAGCCGGCCCAGCGTATAGGGCACGTTCGATGCATCCGGATTCAGGGACACTTGCAAGACCTCCTCTGGTATGTCTGGATTTTCGTGTTTGGTAGTTTCTGCAAGCTTTTGGTAGTAGGCTTTTACGATGGCTGCCCGCCCCCGAGTGACCTCCCGCTCCGCCCGGATCCGGAGGGCCACGCCGTTCAGCAGCGTGGCGGGATACCGGGTATTGGTCAGGACTGCCCGCAGCACTTCACCGGCCAGGTCGGGAGCAGGGGATTTGTCCCTGGCATTTTGGTTGACGGTCTCACTGAGCAGCTTCCAGAGGGGCAGCGTCTCAAATTTGTCGTAGGCCGGGCGGACGATCTCCAGCCGGTCATAATGGGCCTGGACATTCCGAAGGAACCCACCGAACGTATTGTGGAGGAAAAACCGCACCGACAGGCGGGCGGAATTGGGAGACAGGCCCAGGATGTAAAAGTCCATGCTGGGGTCCAGTTTTGTCTCATCGTAGACCACCGGATTGCCCTGACACAAGGCGCCAACCAGCCCTTTCAGGTCCGTTTCGTCATAGAAATCGGAGAAAAACGTCTGAAAGACGTCCTGATATCCCCGCTCTCCGCTTCTGGCCCAGCAGACGACGGTAGCATCGCCCACGCGAAAGACGTGTTCCCGGTCGGCCAGGAGCGCGTTCAATGCAGAGGTATATGCAAATGCCGCATACTTGCCGGTGGGAGCGTTGAGGTTCTGCTCCTTTCCGTAGGAGCAGAAGGCCGGGGCGTTGAAGGACACCAGGGCCGCTCCGCTGGACTGGGCACCCGCCACATTTTTGATGGCGGGGTGGACGCTTTCCACCGGTCCCGGCTGCCCGGTGACCAAACAGATTCCCTGAGGACCATCCCCCTTGGTCTGATAGGATGCGTCCCAGGCCCTCCGGACGGAGGGGTCCCTGTGGACATAGCCGTCCAGGGTGCGGAAGATCAGGTTGCCGCCGGAGAGGATGTCCTCCAGATGCTCCGCCAGAGCGGGGTGTTCCCGGGCTGTCTCGGGGTCCCAAGAGCGGAAGAAAGCGGTGACCGCCCGGGCGGCGGGGGAGTCTACACCCGCCAGCAGCCGCTCGTGTAGAGATCTGCTGGCTTCAAAGCACTCCCGCGTTCGCTGGGGCTTGCCCTTGCTGTCGATCCCCAGCAGATAACCGGCGTTGTCGCAGAGGAAGTTGGCGGCCACTCCCACCGTTCGTTTCACAGGCGCGGGGAGGGAGAGGATCTGCGGCGCGGAAACCATCTTCTTTCCCCGCGGCTGTTCCGTCTGAATGTCAAGCACCTGCTCCAGCGTGCCGTTTTCCGAGAGCAGCAGCGCATAGGACACCTTCACCGGCGCCCAGCCGGGGGCGTCGATCTTCCCGGCCTGTTCCAGTACCCGGTAGTAGTCGGTCAGCGCCTGTAAGATCATCCCCGCACCTCCCTGCTGTTCCGCCCAGGGACCCGCAGGACGCCGTCTTCCAGGGACGCCCGGAAGAACAGGGGGCGGATATCCTCCGGGTTCGTGTAATCCATGTCATACAGCATCCAGCCCAGATCCCTTGGCCCTTTCAGCTCCTCCGGACAGGGCGGCGGCTCCTCGCACCAACGGAACTGGGCGGGAAATTCCCGGCAGCCGAAGCAGGGCTGATGATAGAACTGCCCCCGCTGGATGCGGCGCTTGACAATGTCCTGGAACTTGCCCGGGTTATCCCCGGGAGCGGCTTTGTCCGTCACATCAAAATGGGCCTCAATGACATAGTGCACATCCCGCAGCAGCAGCGCCGCCCGCTGCTGGATGTCGTTGGCAGTACAGAGATACAGCTCTCCGGTCCCGCGTTCCATGACGGTGCGGACAGACCGGGCGGAGAGAGTGGACTTCACCTCATTGCGCCGCAGATTGGTGAACCGGATCGGCGCGCACACGTGGATGCAGTCGATCACCCACCGTAGCCCCGGATGCCAGTAAATTGCCTCGATCAGCCCCCGGGCTGCCGAAGGGGTCATGACATCATAGCTGACCCGTTCCACCTTCATCTCCGGTCTGGTGAAGAGGGCGTAGTCCCCCCAGACCTCCAAAGAGATGGGCATCAGCATGCACTCCTTTCTTTCGTTTGTGGAAGGGTGGAGCAGCGTACCGCTCCATAGACAGATTTTGGTATAGGTATTTCAATGGATTCTCCGGCCTATCCGATGAACAGGGCATTTCCACCGCTGGGCTCCAGAGTCAGCCCGGTAGTCTGTGTATACAGCCCAATATCCCGCAGGACCACGGAGCCGTCCTCCAGATGCTCCAGCGCCCCTGCCTGCTCCAATGCCGCTAAATGCTGCGGATAGACCGACACGCCGTATTGCCCCAGGCGGCGGTACAGTGTGCGGCTGTATTGACCGCTCCGCAGCAATTCCACAAGTCCGGCGCCCTCCTCCAGAGGAAGGTACACGGTTGTGGTGGGGCTTTCAATCAGGTGGAATCGCTCCGCCACAGTGCGGAAGGGGAAGAACTCCGATTCCATCAGCGGCAGGATGTGGTGGGCATCCTGAGCTTCCGCGCCTTTCAAATCCAGCAACGTGGAGAAATAGGTGTGTATGGCCGCTCGGGAACTGACGTCCTGGCAGTGATCCAGGACGATCTTCCCGGCGCCGATGGAGGTCTCAAACAGACGGGGAGGTGGATCTTCTCCCTGAAAGATGGTGACGATGCTGTCCTCCGGAGGGCGCTTGCCCTCCCGGTTGCACCGCCCAGCGGCCTGGAGGATGGAGTCCAGACCGGACAGCTCCCGATAGACGGCTGGGAAATCCACATCGACACCGGCCTCGATGAGAGAGGTGGAGACCACTCGGCAGGGCAGCCCATCCCGCAGGCGCCGGCGGATCTCATCCAGAATTCTCCTGCGGTGCGCGGGGTACATCAGGGTGGAGAGATGGAAATTGCCTGAGCCGGACAGTTGGTGGAAGACCTCCCGCGCGGCCCGGCGGGTGTTGACGACGCACAGAACCTGCTCCTGCTGCTGCAGGCAGGCGGCCAGGTCCATCCAGGACAGCGTTCCTGCCTGCTGGAAGGAAACCCGGCGGAAGGACTCCCAGTGCGCTTCGGCCATGGGGCAAATCTCCCGGATGGGGATCTCCGGAGCGAATTCCTGAAAAATGGGGTCCAAAGCGGGCTGAGTGGCGGTACACAAAACAGCGGAAGCGCCGTAGTGCCGGACCAGCTGGGCAATCGCCCAGACACAGGGGCGCAGATAGGGGAGGGGGAGCATCTGGGCCTCGTCAAAGATCAGGACGCTCTGGGCCAGGTTGTGGAGCTTCCGGCATTTGGAAGGCTGGCAGGCATAAAGGGATTCAAAGAATTGGACTGCTGTGGTGACGATTACAGGAACATCCCACGTCTCCACAGACCGGGTCAGCGGAGCGGCCTCCGGACTGGATGCATCGTCCTCCTGCTGGTCGAACTGCACACCGGAGTGAAATTCCAGAACGTTTTCATCACCCAAAATCTCCCGAAAGGCCTGGGCAGTCTGCTCGATAATCGATGTGTAGGGGATCACATAAACGATTCGCTTCATCCTGCGGGCTTTGGCCTGCGCCAGCGCAAAGGACAGGGAGGCCACCGTTTTTCCGCCGCCGGTGGGCACTGTCAGCGTGAAGAGGCCCGGTCCATACTGTGCCCCCGCCGACATGCACTGTTCCAAAATCACACATCGCTGCATGTTCAGAGCGCCTTTTGGGGGAAACCAGCCGGAGACATAGGTTTCCAGGCGGCGCCACAATTCCTCCATAGAGGAGGACGATGCTGGCAGATACGGGCTGTTGTCCATAAACGCGCCCGTATCTGTGTAGTCTGCATCTACCAGGCAGGAAAAGAGCATCCGCGTGAAAAACATCCCCTCCAGCCTTGTTCCCGCAAATGCGGGGGTATTTGCATGAGGCAGGGAGAATTCACTCTGCCAGGCATGATAGTCCTCCAGATTCCTCTGACTCGCCCGATTGATGCGCCCCCAAAAGGTGCCGGTGCCAGCGGCGTCTCCCCGGCCGCCGCCGTCGGGGAGGCCGCCGTGGTGTCCGGAGATCGCAAAAGCAGCCGCCAGCTGTTGAGCTTTCAGACACTCGAAAGCCCCGGCAGAGGCGTGATCCACTTTCGGCCCGCCATGAAGCCGCCGCTGAAAGGCAGCGGAGTATTTTCCAATATCATGAGCCATACCGGCCAGCTGTCCCTGCGCCTCTGCGTCAAAAGCAGCTGCGAAAGCGGAACACAGAGACGCGGTGCCTTTGAGATGTTCCAGAATTGTCTGGGTCCGGCCGTCTTCTGTGAGATGGGCCAGATAGGCGTAAGTATCCATCCTGCAACCACATCCTGAAATTATATAAAATGCACAATTTATAGATTTATTATATGATTTTCTTGGTTGTATTGCAAGGGGGATATCTGATTCCGGCAGCATCCATGAAACAGGGGGAGTAGATAGAGACATCTTGCATGGAAGCTCAGGCAAGAATACGTGAAAATTGGATGACATTGGGTGACGAAACTGCTATTTCGCAGAGCAGTTTAACGCGTGATCTATCTCTGCAAGCAAGCTCGCTAGAAGCGGGCTTGCTTTTATGTGTTTTGCGACAAAATCCGATGTTTTTCTGTTGCTCTATCCAACAAGAACTATAGGTCCGTCCAAATTTTTATAGTTCATGGTTAAAAACCTCTATATAAGGAGGGATTTTCCTATGACAAAAATAACTTTACGACGAATCTTTTCAAAGCACGTCCTTCTCAAACGTACGCAATTTCGACTGACACAGGCTCAACTTGCAGAGGCGGTTGGGACCTCCCATGGATGGATTCAGAAAATTGAATCTGGTAAGAAGATGCCTGGCTTTTTTCTCGCAATCAAACTTGCAGTCTTTCTCGAAATTGATATGAATAGCTTTCTGAAAGATCTGATAGAAGCCTCTGGCACTCCAATAACTGCATCTAAACGTCAGGAGTCTCTTGTTCATACCGATGCAGCAAAAGAATCCGGGGATACTGAGGTGACTGGTCATGTACAAGTATGAGGTATTTAAGATACATTCTTTATCTTCCAGATCTTACGGCATTCTTGCTAAAGAAAAAATAGGCCGAAGTTGGATTACAGTAGCAGTTACTGCCCCTTTTTCCAACGATTACGGAACCGCCCATCAACTAGCTGAATCCTGTTCTGCCCGCCAGCTTTCTCCCCCGCATCTCGTGGATGTTGTTTCTGATTTTATCTCTTAGAAAACGGTTATATCTTGAAGTTTTTAGCCTTTTCTACAGGAGCGATTCCATCGGAATGGCTCCTACCAGTTTTCTCCTATTTGGACGCTACTACAACGGGTGAAGCACACCCGTCAGACGTGCTTCATTCGTTCCCAAGATTCAGCCACAATGGGGCAACATACAGACAGCGAACGATCACTGCTTCGCGGGCTGCCAGGCAAGCCCCGTGTTGTAATGGAGTCTACGGGTAATTATCATTTACCGGAAGCCTGACTGCTGAATGCCTCCGGATTCTATGCTTCGGCAGTCAGTGCAGCGCTGGTGCCAATTTGCGCCGTGCCAAGACCGACAAGAAGGATGCCATTAAACCGGCAAACGACGGTCTTGGCCACTGGCTTACCTTGGCGAGGTATAGATACCCGATTGATGCGCAGAAACTGCTACCAGGCAATACCAGCCGTATTCAAAAGTTGAAGAACAACCTGATCTCTCTGTTAGACACAGCTTTTCCGGACGCAAACCGCCTGTTTTCAAGCCCTCCGCGTACCGATGGCAGCGAGAAATGGTGGACTTCGCAGCGACATTTTGGAACTGTGAGTGCGTTTGCGTTTTATGTGAAAAAGCATTTATTTCCAAATACCAAAGGTGGTGTAAGAAATATAGCTATAACTTCAGCGAAGATAGGGCATTGGATATTTATGCTTCTGCCCGTAGTCACTTTGATGTTATGCCGAAAACTGATACTGCCAGACTTCTGGCAGAACGGGCTGTCTCTCAACTCCGGACGGCCTGTGCAGCATTGGCCGCCCTGAAACTGCAAAACTGCAAATGCGATCTTTGGCATCTTCACGACCGGAATATCCCGTGGTGATGAGGATATTTGGTGTTGGTCCATCGCTCGGCTCACAACTTATGGCGGAGATTGGCGATGTCCGCCGTTTCCACTCCAAGACGGCGTCGGTGGCTTTTGCCGGTATTGATGCATCGCCTTACCAGTCTGGTCAAATAGATATTTACATCCGCAATTCCGCTTCGTTACAGAACTTTTCCTGCTGATGGGTGGATATCTCCCCAATGCCCCTGTAAACGAGGCTGCGCATCAATTCATAGAGAAAAAGTGCTCTGAGGGCAAGCATGACAAGGGTTACATGACGATCCCTTTTACCACACAGTCATGGTTCGATCCGGCTCCCGGACCAGATCCAGTTGGCAGCTTCCGGTTTCCCCGTGAAATGCGAGACAAGGAGTTGGCGCAGCATATCAGTTGTTCTTTCCGAAGAGCTGCGGAGGCCCTGGAGAAGATCCCCCAAGATCATCCAGATAGTTGAGCTGGTGCAGCTTCAGCGCAACTGTCCGGACTGGGAGGGATCCCAATCTCCAGTGCCGGAAGTGCGATGAGGTGGCCCGGAGATACGGGAAAGAGATTGCGGTCGTGGAGTCGGTGAAGGGAGGCGCTCTGATGAACTTACCGGAGGAGGCCGCTGTGCTGCTGTACCAAGCTGATGCGACCGCCGGACCGGCCTCCTCCTGGTCCATCCGGCTCATTGCGGGGCTGGACGGGGCTTTGACTGTTTTAAGCGGCATGAGAAATCCGGAGCGATTGGGGAACAACACGGGCTACACTGCCAACCAGGAGGCGTATTATGCGGCTCTGCCCCAGACTTACAGAAAGGCATCCGACTGCATCCGCTGTGGCCTGCGGGAGAAAATTGCCCGCAGAGGCTTCCGCCCGTGATCTGCTGGAAACGGTTGCAGAAGCGTTAGAAGCGGAAATATAAAATTTCCGGTGTCCCCAGACAAAACACATTCATAAACAATTGGCTCAGAAACATTAGAAATCTATCTCGGGGCTGTCATTTTGAAGAATATATTGGGACGCCGCACCAAAAGTCCATTGGTGCGGCGTCCGATCTTATTCAATACCTGTGTAAATATTCCTATGTCCAGCCAATTACTTGCTGTGTATTGCCCCCGTAAAATCCATATCCTGCGCCTGCCAGGAACTCCAGACGGGCTGAAGGATAGACCACTCTTTACGGAACAGGGCAGGGGGGGGACGATGCTGTCCGTATTTACGAGACTCGGAAGGACATCCTTATTCTGGGGGGCTATCGCCGCATAGATACCATAGCCCAGCAGAGTTCCCGCTTAGATGCGGCCAACGGTCATCCACAGGGAAAAGTAGCTGTCCGGAACACCCTCCACGCCAGAAAAAATCTCATTCATCATTCTTTTATAGAAGAAAATCTGAGAAAAATCCCGGGTATGGATGAGCAAGGATGGTCCAAGTTATACTCTGGATCAGCAGTTTCTGAATCTCCGCCTGGAGCAAGCAGGTTTTATGTAATAAAAGGCACAGGATGCGAGGCCGAGACGAGACTGGGCAGAGAAGTGTTTCGGAAGGGGAGATTTGAGGATGGAAGGAGGCTGCTCCATGTCGCTGTTTGCTCAGTATGTCGGAATATCCTCGTTAAAGACCATGGAACATTTTTTTCAGTTCTTCCACATAGGGAGCGGTCAAAGGGTGAGGCGTCTGCCCCTTCTTGGTGACATAATAATGGGCCAGGATACTATCTTCTCCCTTAAGCGGGACCGAGGAAAAATGGTAGTGCTGCGGATGCTGCCAGCGGGTAGAACTGATGAAAAAAGCATCGGATTGGGCCACAATATCCTGGCTGGCAGCACTGTCGTTAATAGAGATGATGCATTTTGGGGGAGACTGAAACAGTTGAGAGATGGACTCGGAATCATCATCGTAAAATCTGCCGAAATTCTCGTGGTTTTCTGCAATCACATAGGGATAGTCCGTCATACGGTCTTCCACCGGAACGGTCTCCTGAGCCTGCAGAATGGGGTGGTCCGCTCTCGTGACGATGCTGATATGGCTCTCCCCCAACAGATGGTAATCCAAGTCCTTTACGCTGCAAAGCCGCGTGATCCGATTACTGTGGGATTTCATCAGGAAGACGATCCCCAGGTCGGAGCGGCAGTGCTGCACATCATCCAGAACATCGTAAAAAGACTGTTTTTTCAGCCTGATATAGATAGAGCCGCCGTGGCCGTCTGAAATCTGCGGCCAAAGCCTTGTGATGGGCGTGCTGAGAAAGAAGGATCGCATGGAAGAGACACTGAAATACTGCTTGCGGAAGTGGCTCTTTGCATACAGATCTTCTACAAAAATTTTTTTGTCTATGATCTCGTTTGCATAGCTCAAGAACTCCCGCCCCTCTTCCGTGACGGAAACGCCCTTTTTGGTTCGAAGGAAGATCTGGATTCCCAATTCTTCCTCCAAGGCCTTGATGCTGTTGCTGACATTGCTCTGGGACGTATAGAGCCGCTCGGCGGCTTTGTTGATGGATTCGCAGTTGGCGACCTCTACCACGAAGCTGAGCTGTTGGAACGTCATGTTGGATCCTCCCTCCGTACATAATAATGCCCCCCTAGACAGCCTCGGCATTTTCCGCCCAGTTTGCTGAGGGGCCTTTGGGATTGCTCTCCAATGTCCTGTCACAGTCCGGAAAAACGCGGAAGTCGGACAGGAGATCCGGCGTGCGCCCGGGAGAGACAGTCTCCCTGAAGTGTGCCCGTAAAGATATGAAATTCATATATTTAGTACTAACAATACCATATAAACGGATTTCCTGTCAATGTGATAAAATTAAGACAAGCAAAACAGGACAGGATCAGACAAAAAACACAATGTTTGCAGAGAGGAGCAGTACGGACAGGAAAAGAGCTGACGAGATCACCTTCAATCAGGCATAGAAGCCGCGGTAATTTTGGAAATGGAAACAACACCTAAGGAGAAACGCCCTTGGGTATTTTTTCAAAGCAAAATACGTTTGTTCAAATTCCATAGGAAAATGAAATGTGGAGGGAATCAAGATGTTGAAATTTGCGATTATCGGAGCGGGCGCAGGCGGACAGAGCATGGCCGCCATTCTCACCAGCAAGGGCTATATCGCCAAGCTGTATGACATCGACAAGGAAAAAATCCATCGTCTGCAGGAACTCAAAACAATCAAGGTCACCGGCGTCATTGCCTGCGAGGCCGCACCGGCGGTTATTACGGACCGGATCGATGAAGTCATGGATGACGTGGACGTGATCATGGTCGTCTCTACTACGGATGCCCATAGAAGCATCGCCTATGCCTGCAAGCCCTATCTGAAGGATGGGCAGATCGTCATGCTGAATCCCGGCCACTGCGGAGGTGCTCTGGAGATCGCCAATATCCTGCGCGGCGAGGATGGCTGCGGCAAGGATCTTATCATTGCGGAGGCGGGGGACCTGATGTATGGCTGCCGCAGTTATGAGGTCGGCAATATCCTTCACACGGGCCTGAAGGTCCACGTGCCGGTGGCGACACTGCCCGCCAGTGATATCGACCGCCTGATGAAAGTGCTGGGACCCATCTTCCCCTGCCTGCAGCCTGCGGCCAATGTGCTGGAGACCGGCTTTGAGGGCGCCGGCGCCATGCTGCACCCCATCCCCAGCCTCATGAACATCAACAAGATGGATCTGGGGCAGAGCTACGACTATTACATGGAGGGAATCACCCCGCATATTGCCGATATCATCTCCGCTTGCGACAAGGAGCGTGTCGCTGTATGCAGGGCGCTGGGCGTGGATGCGCTGGCGCTGGGGGATATGCTGGTCAAGACCTACAAGCTGGAGCCGAAGGACAGCCTGTATGATCTGATTCAGAGCATCGAATCCTATCGCGCTCTGCGCAACCCGACCAATACCAAGCACCGGTTCATCGTGGAGGATACCATGTCCGGCTTGGTACCTCTGGCTTCCGTGGGCCATGCATTGGGCATCCCCACCCCGATGATGGACGCCTTTGTCAATATCGCCAGTGCTGTCTGCGGTCGGGACTTCTGGAAAGAGGGACGCACCGCAGAAAAGCTGGGGATGGCCGGCAAGACGCTGGAGGAGATTCAGGAGATGGTCCGCTGACCAGCGGCTTTTGGAGGAAAAGGCATGGATGTCATAGGGGCCATGAAGGCTAGAAGAAGTGTGCGGAGCTATCTGCCCCGCAAGGTGGAACAGGAAAAACTCAATGCAGTTCTGGAGGCTGTCCGCCTGACGCCTTCCCGACATAACGATCAGAATATCCGGGTGATCGTGGTACGGGACAGTGCCTTGAAGCAGCAGATCCGCCAGCAGGCTGAGACACAGCCCATGGTGGAGGAAGCAGATGTACTTTTGGTGTTCTGCGCTACGGACCGCACAGATTTTGTAATGCCCTGCGGGCAATATGGCTATGTAGTGGACATGTCTCTGGCCACAGGATTTGCTCTGCTGGAAGCGGCAGAACAGGGGTTAGATACGTGTATCATCTGTGCATTTAGAGAAGATGCGGTCAAAGATTTGCTGCATGTTCCGGCATCTGCGCGGGTCGTATCTATGGTAGCGCTCGGATATGGTGCGGACAACAGCCCCCGGAAGACAAAAAAGAATATGGAAGAAATCGTCAGCTATGACCGGTTTTAAAGGGGGCAACAAAAATGGCAGTTTCCGGTGAAAACCGGTGATTGTAAAATATGAAAAAGGAGAAGAGATGTTATGAAAAAAAAGTTGCTGCGGATTTTTTCCTCCGTGCTGTGTCTCTGCATGTTGACAACTGCATGTGGCGGCGGCACAGAAGATGCCGGAAACGGCGATGATGGGGGAGAGGCGAAAGATACTCTGACTATTGCCGTTCAGGCAGATATGGCAGACAAGGACCCTATCAACGGAAGCAGCACCAATGATACTTTGAAGATCAAGGCAAATGTCTACGAGACCCTGATCGAGCGCACAGTGCCGGAAGGAGAGTACAAGCCGCTTCTGGCCGAATCCTGGGAATTCAACGATGATGCCACTGAGCTGACAATGACTCTTCGGGAAGGCGTCATGTGCCATAACGGCGAGCCTTTGACGGCCGAGGATTGCCTCTTCTCTCTGCGCTGCCTGCGGGAGAGCTCCAACACCTCTGTTACCGACCATATGGATCTGGAAAACAGCTATGCGGTGGATGAGAGGACTTTTGTCATCGTGATGGACGAACCCTATATGCCTGTAATCGCCAACCTCTCATTCCCTACCTGCGTGATGTTCAGCCAGAAGGGATATGAGGAAGGAAACGGGGATTGGGCCAATATGGACATCGGTACCGGTCCTTATACCT
>OMGP01002441.1_pt1 | contig 11943 bp, 8 predicted proteins | sample 1646091 | NCBI WGS metagenome assembly OMGP01 (sample SAMN05578580, study PRJEB25193) | human gut metagenome | biome: Human Microbiome; feature: human-associated habitat; material: feces | host: Homo sapiens | place: USA:Birmingham | reverse complement strand
CCAGAATCATGGTTGACCGGAAGTGATTCCCGAGGAGCGCGCCCGCAATGAAGGTGCCGAGGACGTTCGCCACTCCGAAGACCAGCAGGATCACGGAAAGCGTATTGGCTCCCAAGGCGAGATCCAGCTCCAGAAAGGGCCGCAGGTATGTGAAGAAAATATGGTATCCGCCGAAACTCAGGATGTTCCCGCCGATACCCGCCAGAATCCATGTGCGCCGGAGCAGGGCGGACATGTCCCGGAAACCGCTGCCCGCGCGGGCCGGGAGAGAGGGCAGGGCGCGGTATTGCCAGACGAACCCGAAAGCGGCCATGAGCGCGCCGAGGAAAAAGACATTTCGCCAGCCGATCAGATGGCCGATCCAGCTCGCCACGGGCAGGGCGATGATCGTCGCTACGGAAACCCCGGCGTAGACGATGCTCAGGGCGCGGGGGACGTCCTTCGTGGGGACGAGCTGCAGGGTGACGGCGGAGGCCAGCGACCAGAAGCCGCCCACGCAGATGCCGAGTATCGCACGCCCGATGAGCATGATCGAATAGGTCGGAGCCATGCCGATCAGCATGTAGGACGCGACAAGCATGGCGGAAAAAGCCAGCAGGATGCGCCGCCTGTCGGTGTTTCCCGTCAGCGGGGCCAGCAGGAGGCTGGTCAGCACGGCGAGCACGCCTACGGCGGTGACCGTCTGCCCGGCCATGCCCTCGGAGACGGCAAGATCTCGGGCAATGGGCGTCAGCAGGCTTACGGGGATGAATTCGGCTGCAATCAGGGCCATGACGCCCATAAATAAGGAAAAGACCGCCGACCAGCGGGGATTGCCGGTCTGAAAGACACCGTTCTGCATACTATGCCCTTTGGGATGAGGGCGGTGCCCTCAACTGAGGCCCCGCCCTTCCCGGAATGTTACTTCAGATTTTTCGTAAAGAAGTCGGTGAGCTTGCCGAAGGGGATAAGGCTTGCCCTGTCATACAGATCCACATGCCCGGCTCCGGGGACGATATACAGTTCCTTCGGTTCCGCCGCGAGCCTGTACGCGTCTTCGCTGAACTCGATGGAGTGCGCCTTTTCGCCCGCGATGAACAGCATGGGGCGCGGGGAAATCGTCTCGATGTCCGAGAACGGGTAGAAGTTCATGAACTTGACGTTGCTGGTGAACGTCGGGTGCGTGGTGAGCTGCGGGGAGGAGCCTTCCGGAGTGAATTCCCCTCTCGGCGTCCGGTAGAATGCGTAGAATTCCCGCTCGATGGGCGTGGACGTTTCCGTCAGTTCATGGACGGTGCCGCTGGTGTACCGGGTTTCGCCGCCCGTGAATTCCGCATAGCGCTGTTCCGCCGCTTCCCTGAGGATCTGCTTTCGCTGCTCCAAGGTCATGCCATGCCGGAGTCCGTTCCGGTTGGCCGCGCCCATGTCGTACATGCTGATTGTCGCTATGGCCTTCAGGCGGGGATCGATCTTGGCGGCGCTGATGGCGAAACTGCCGCTGCCGCAGATGCCGATGACCCCGATCCGTTCACGGTCCACAAGAGGGTTCGTGCCGAGGAATTCCGCGGCGGCGCTGAAGGTTTCGGCATACAGGTCCGGTGAAACGGCATTGCGCGGCTGGCCTTCGCTTCCGCCCCAGAACGCCAGATCCACGGAAAGGGTGACGAATCCCTGTTCCGCCATTTTGACGGCGTACAGGTTTGCGCTCTGTTCCTTCACCGCGCCCATGGGATGCCCGACGATGATCGCGGCGTGTTTCGTCTTCTGATCCAGATTCTTGGGCAGAAAGAGGTTCCCGGCGATGTTCATGTTGTACTGGTTCGGAAATGTGACCTGCCGCACGGTTACGCTTTCGCTCTTGTAGAAATTGCTGGCGTCGGCGGGGATTTCCTGAGCCAGAACTGGGGCGGCGGACATTGCGCCGATAATGGCGGCGGTCATACCGAGCTGTTTCATTGCGCGCATCATGTTGTCTCCTTTGAGGTTTGAGTATTCTTGATCGGACTGGGGATTGAAAGGAACGCGGCAGGACTGTTTCAGCATCCTTTTTTCAGTTGAAAAAGAAGGTAATCAAGGCAATCCAGCTTGTTCTGATCCTTATGGAGGTCTTCAAGAAGCAGATTCCGCTGTTTTACAAGAATATGTATTTGGCAAAATATGTTCCCTTCCTTTCTGCTCTGCATGAATTGCTCGATGATCTGTTGTGAGCATCCGGCATCATGCAGGTTTTGGATCAGCGGATCGTCTTGTTTGGGGTTACCTTTCATAGTTGCTTTCTCCTGTGACATGCATATAAGAGCGGGGGCATTGAATAGCAAATACTTATATTGAATCCTTTACCATGCCTAATAAGCATGGTATGAATCGCCATATCAAAGAGTTTTCTCAGGCTGGCAAGGACGTCATCACGTGTCACCCGGATTCGGGGAAGACATGCGGGCGAACGGCGCGCGGCGGTCTGTAATAAGCGGAGATGAGCTATGGAACTGAGGGTGCTTCGCTATTTCCTTGCCGTGGCAAGGGAGGAAAGCATATCCGGGGCGGCGGAAGCCCTGCACGTCACCCAGCCCACGCTGTCGCGGCAGATGATGGAGCTTGAGGAGGAACTGGGGAAAACGTTGTTCCTGCGCGGGAAAAGGAAGATTTCTCTGACGGAGGAAGGCATGTTCCTCCGCAAGAGGGCGCAGGAGATCGTCACGTTGGTGGAAAAGACGGAATCCGAGTTCAGCGCGGCGGAAGAAAACATCAGCGGTGATGTCCATATCGGAGGCGGCGAGACCGACGCCATGCGGCTGATTGCCCGCGCGGCGCACAGGCTCCAGTCGGCGTACCCCCACATTGCGTACCACCTGTTCAGCGGCAATGCGGATGACGTCACGGAACGGCTGGACAGGGGGCTTGTGGATTTCGGCGTCTTCATCGAACCGGCGGATCTGTCGAAGTACGACTTCATCAAGCTGCCGGTGACGGACATTTGGGGCGTGCTGATGCGAAAAGACTGCCCTCTCGCGGCAAGGGCAACGATAAGGCCGCAGGATCTGCTGGGCCTTCCGCTCCTCGCTTCCAACCAGCATCTGGTGAAAAACGAATTTTCAGGATGGTTCGGAGAAGGTTATGAGAAGCTGAACATCATCACGACATACAATCTGCTGTACAACGCCTCGATCATGGTGGAGGAAGGCATGGGATACGCCCTGTGTCTGGACAAGATCGTCAGGACATCCGGCGGCAGCCCGCTGTGCTTCAGGCCGCTGGAGCCGAAGCTGGAAGTGGGGTTGCATATCGCTTGGAAAAAGTACCAGTTTTTCTCGAAGGCCGCTGAAAAATTTCTGGAATGCCTGCAACGCGAGATCGCGGATCGGCGGGAGGCGGATAGCCCAGCGTACCAATAGAGCCACAGGCAAGCGGACGCAAAAGGGGAAGAGGTGCTTTTCTGGAAAACCCCCTCTTCCCCTCTGGTCTATTCTTCTTTTGCCTACAGATTACATCCGATCCGGCGTCCGTCTTCAATGGCGTTCACGATGAGGCTGCCGACCTGCGCGCCGTTGACCGAGCCCGCGCAGAGCACCTCCTTGACCGAGCCCTTGAGCGCTTCGAGCAGGCTGGTGTCGGGTTCCTGCGAAAGGAGCACCATCACCGTGTCGGCTTCGATGAGTTTGCGCTGATTGTCCTTTGTGGTGATCACCACGCCCTGATCTGTGATCTGGTCGCAGGTCACGCCGCCGAGCAATTGGACGTCCTTCTTGGCGAGCCAGGGCTTGAGCCGATCAAGATAGCGGGGCGGGATGCCTTTGCCGAACGTCTCGGAAGGTTCCAGTACCGTCACCTCACGGCCGCGCTTGCGGAGGAAGACCGCGCCTTGCAGCCCTTCGATCTGCCCGCCGATGATCGCTACGCGCTTGCCGATGGGCAGGAACAGTTTGGTCAGCTTGTTCAAAAGCTCGGGCCCGAAAACAAGCAACGGCAGCTTGACCTGTTTCGACAGGCTGTTGACGCCCGCGACATTGCGGTTTTCGACGCCCTTGAGCGAGGGCAGTCTGTACAGGCCCCCCGTGGCGATGACCACGGCGTCCGGCTTTTCGGCAAGGATCTTGGATACGGTGGCTTCCTCGCCAAGCCTGACCTTGATGTTCAACTTGCCGACCTGCGTGGTCAGATAGCTGATGACGGGGCGCACGTCCTCGACTTCCACGCCCTTGATCATTGCCGCGAGGGGCAACTTCCCGCCGAGCCGAGAGCTTTTTTCAAACAGCGTCACGTCATGCCCGCGCAGGGCGGCGACGCGGGCCGTCTCCATTCCGGCGGGGCCGCCGCCGATGACCACAACCTTCTTTTTCTTTTCGGCGGGCCGGATGGCGAAAAGGCTTTCCCGGCCCATGGCGGGGTTGACCCGGCAGCGGCGCGGGCGGCCCACCGGCGGATCTTCGCAGGTTCCGCAGCGCGTGCAGCGCACGATATCCTCAATGCGGCCTTCCGCGACCTTGCGGGGGAATTCCGGGTCGGCCCAGAGAACACGCCCGAAGGCCACGAGATCCGCCTTGCCTTCTTCAAGGATCTTTTCGGCCTTGGCCTCGTCAAGACGGCCTACGGCGATGACCGGAATGTTCACAGCCTGCTTGATGGCGGCAGCGGCGGGGATGAGCAGGCCGTCGCCCATGAAATCCTTCAAGTAGGGCTTCATGTGTTCTTCCGGCTCGGGATAGGGCCAGTAGTCGGGCAGATAGCGGAACGGCAGCGGTCCGAAGCCGTAGCCGGACACGCTGATGTACCGCACGCCCGCGCCCTCGAAAATCTTGGCGATGGCCACGGTTTCCGCGATGGTCAGCCCCTTGTCGGCACCCCACTCCTGACCGTTCATGCGCAGGCCGAGGGGATAGTCCGCGCCGAGACGCTCGCGCAGCCCGGCGATGATTTCGAGAGGCAGCCGGGTACGGTTTTCGAGGCTCTGGGGGCCATACTGGTCGTCGCGGCGGTTCCAGACCCGGCTCACGAAGCTTTCCAGATAGTAGCCGTGCGCGCAGTGGACTTCGATGCCGTCAAACCCGGCGGCTTTGGCGCGTTCGGCGGCCTTGAAATAGAGTTCCTTGTCCTCCGCGATTTCTTCGGCGGTGAGGCCTCGCGTGGGCTTGCCCACCGGCGGGGGACAGGGGATTTCATCCGGCCCGAGATCGGAGGGGCCGATGGGCAGGCCGCCGCCGTGTCCGGTCATGGCCGAGGCCCCGGAGTGGTGGAGCTGGCAGAACACGGGGCAGCCGTGCGCGTGGCAGCGTTCCACGAGGCGCTTCATGCCGGGGAGGAACCGGTCGTCGTGGAGCGCGCCGTAAGCCCCGGCGGGATGGTCGGAACGCCATGTGATGGCGGATACGATCACAAGCCCGACCCCGCCGGCGGCGATGGCTTCGTAAAAGTCAATGACCCTGTCCCCGGCCGAGCCGTCGTCCTCAAAAAACCAGCTTGACTGGGGGGCCTTGATCATCCTGTTTTTCAGGGTGAGGCCGCTTCCGAGCGAAAGCGGTGACAGGAGCTTATGGAATTGTCCGGTGCTCATGCCGTCTCCTTGCGTGTGTAGAATGTATGGTTGACCCGCGTTGGGCGGGATTTCGGGCAAAGTGAGGGCTCCGGCGGAGGAAGGGCCGCCGGAGCCGTAGGAATGACGGGAATCTGCTAGAAGGAGTAGAGAACGCAGACCGCGCCCTTGAAGTTGTTCTTCTTGGATTCGTAGTCTTTCCAGACGTTGGAATCGAGATCCATACGGATGTAGCCGAGTTCGAGGAACAGGCTGAGGTTTTTGTAAATCTTGTATTCCGAATCGACGTTCACTTCCCACGCCTTGTCGGCGGTGGTCATGTAGTACATGGAGGAAACCGTTTCGGAGGGCTTCGTGATCATCTTCTGGCGGACATTTTCGGTATTGTTGGTACCCCGATAGAAGGCCACGCGGAGGGTGTGGCTGAGGTCTTCAAAGAAAGAAATGTCCTTCAAGTGGGCCACGATGCCGAACGTGCCGTCGACGCTGGTGCCGAGGACCTGCTGGGCGCGGCAGAAGTTCGTGCCGTCGAAGCCGTAGGAAGTCACCTTCACGTCGGGGTTGATGGTGGGCAGGCGCTCGGAACCGTTGTTGACGTTGGCGTCGTCGCCGGAGGAATACCATGCCGTGAGGCCGGGCGTGACGGATTCCATCTTGTATTCGGCAAGGGCGGACACGATCCAGCCTTCGCGTTTGACGTCGATCTTCTTGCCTTTGGTGCTGAGGCCTTCGCCGAGATCGACACGGCCATAGGTGGCGTCGAGGGCGAAGCGGAAGGGATCAAGCACCTTCAGTTCTGTCGTGAACCCGGCCCACCACGCGTCGCCGTGGCGATCGGTCAGGCTGTTGCCCGTCAGGGTCTTGTTGCTCACGCCGAGAGGCAGCAGGCCCTGCAACAGTTTCTTCTGGTCACCGGAGGCCCCGGCGTTTTCAAAGCTGTCTCGGCCCACAAAACCATACATGGCCCACGGGGTCACCTTCACGCCGTCGAACTTGAGGGGCAGGGTGATGCCCGTGAAGTCCATGGCGTCGCTGTAGTGGTATTGCTTGCCGTAGTCGGTGGCGCTGTCGGTGTTGTCGTTTTCGGCGCGCAGCCAGAAGAGGGTGGCTCCGATGTTCTTGGTGAACTGGGAGGACAGGGTGATGCCCGCGCCGTCCGCGCCGCCGCCGCCGAGGATGACGTTCGGAAGGGCGAATCCGGGCAGGCTGAAGTTCTGGAGGCCCATACGGACCTTGGCGTCCGTCTGGGGGATGACCCAGTCAACATAGTTGTAGCGGACCTTGACCACCTTGCCGTCAGTGCCGAGGGACGCGCCGTCCGCGCCCTTGCCCCAGTTCTGGGGCCCGATTTCAAAATAGACGACACCCTTGAGGCTTTCCGACGCGATGACGTCGATCTGCGTACGGATACGGGTGGCATTCTGCATCTTGTCGGAGCCGTTGTGTTTTTCAAAATTACGGTCCGCGAAGGACATGGCATTGTGCCATAGGCCCTTGGCTTTGATGTCCACGGCGTTGGCGGCGGATGCGGCGCCGATGACCAGACCGGCGGCAAGCAGCAGGGTAATCACTTTCTTCATGGGATTCTCCTCAGTTTCTCCTCAAGCGTTTTGGATTGGTGCAACCGTTTGTGTCTTTTCGCTCAATCGGAGGGGCTGCTGCCCGCCACGCGGACTGTCCCACGACGCAACCACAGCGAAAGATTGAAAAGAATCTGATCCCCCACGGAAAGCCGTTTCTCTCCAGGATGGGGACCGGATTGCCCCTGTAACGGTATCCTGCCTATGAGAACAGCAAAGAGTGGGCCAATATCAGCATGTTACACGGATGTACGGAAAAGAAGAATCATTTTGCAACATTAGAAAGGCATATCGTGAAAAGTGTCTTCAATGCTGTTCATATTGAAACCATGTGTATATGAACATGTCTTTTTTATGGACACAGCTTGAGGAGGCCATTTATGGGAGAAATGGCCGCAAGGGACGACCTGGAAGGTCAGGGGGAAGGGATTATGGATGAAGAACGCGATACCGGCATGGCCGCCATGAGCCGGAAGGATCGCAGAGAGCATACTTCCAGTCACATCCGGAGGCGTCAGGCGTTATGGCTAGCGGTATTCGTCGGGGTTGAGGCCGAGTTTTTTGAGCTTCACGTAGAAGCCGCCGCGTGAGATGCCGAGGAGTTTGGCGGCTTCGCGGACATTGCCCGCCGTCCGTTCGAGCGCGGCGAGCAGGCGTTTCGCTTCGTGGCCGGGCAGCGGTTTTCCTGTGGGTGCGGAAACCTCGGCTGCGGAGATCCGGGCGTGAAGATCGGAAAGCCCGATGACGTCGCCTTCGGCAAGGGCCACGGCCCGCTCCAGAACGGTTTCCAGCTCCCGGACATTGCCGGGCCACGAATACCTGAGCAGAGCCTCCATAGCTTCGGGGGCGATGGGCTTCGGCTGTTTGCCGAGGGCCTGCGCGAACCGGGAAGCGCAACGGGCGGCAAGAGCCTCAATGTCCGAACGCCTTTCACGTAGCGGTGGAACCGTTATGGTATATTCCCGTAAAAGTTCATGCAGTTCTTTAAGAAAAAGCCCTTCGCGCACGGCTTCGGAAAGCCCCGGGCCTGCCCCGGCGATAAGGCGGACGTTCACTGTGCGGCCTTGCCCTCCGCCGACGCGGGCGGTTTCTCCGCCGCGCAGCAGGCGCACGATCCCCATCTGTGCCGTCAGGGGGAGGGCTTCCACGCCGTCGAGGAACAGCGTGCCGCCATCTGCCAGCTCGCATTTGCCGGGCCTGCCGCCTTCCCCATCGAATCCAAACAGTTCGCTGCGCATAAGGCTGCGCGGGATGCCTCCGCAGTGCACGGCGACGAAGGGGGCCTCCCGGCGGCGTCCCGCGTTGTGGATGGCCTGAGCGAAGCCGTGCCGCTCCGTCCCTTCCTCACCCGTGAGCAGGACCGGAGCGTCATGCCGCGCGGCGCGGCGGAGCGCCTCCCGTGCCTGGGCAATGGCGGGGGAATCGCCCGGAATATCGTCAAGCGCGTAGACCGCCCCGGCCCCGATGGTGCGGGCCGCGAACCCGCACAGGCGGCGCGATTCGCGCAGGGCCAAGACGCCGCCCTTGCCCATACCGAGCGGCGCGAAGGAGAGCACGCACGGGAGCGTGCCGTTCGCGGTATGCAGCAGGGCTTCCCGATCCTGAAAGGCATTGTGTTCGTCAAGGATGTCGCGGCGCACTGCTTCGGAAAGCACCGCGTCCTGCAAGTGGAGATGGGGCGGCAACGCCTCCAGCCCGAGCATGGATAGCCCGCGCCCATTGGCGGAATGGATTTCACCCGAGGCGCCGACCTCAAGGATGCCCTCGTCCAACACTTCCATGATCGCACGCTGCCTGCCGAGAGCGGCCCGCAGGTGGAGCTGTTCCGCGATGGCGTGGGCCGAAGCCTCCACCATGCCCCGCGTATGCAGATGATAGGATTCCCGGGCGATGGAAACATTGAGGACGCCTGCAAGCGTGCCGTCTTCGTAGCGGATGGGGGATGCGGTGCAGCTCCAGACATGATGCCGGGCGCAATAGTGCTGTGCGCCGATGATGGTCACGGTCTCCTGTTCGACAAGGCAAGTCCCGATGCCGTTGGTGCCGGATACGGTTTCCGTGGCGATCTGGCCGGGAAGCACGTCGGGCCCGTCGCCCTCACTCCGCAGGGTGTGCAGCACGAGCCCTGAGCCGTCTGTCAGCGAAATGCTGCACCGCGTGGCGCGCACCACGGAAAACAGTTTGTCCATGATGGAACGGGCGCTGCACAGCAGATCGCTGTTGAGACGCTGGGCCTGCTCAAGGAGCAGCGCGTCCACGCGTACAATGCTGTTGGCTTCCGTGGTAATGCCGGATTCCCGGCAGCGCTCCCAGGAGGCGAGGATGAACGGGGGGATATATTCGGGATCCACGGGGGCGGTCCCGTCGCGGAATTTTTGCCATTCCGCATACAAGGCTGCGTGCAGGGCTGGGGACGCCTGATCCGGCGCCTGAATCATGAGTGCGGGCATGGAGTGACCATCCGGAGAAAAACCTACTAGCCTGAACACTGCGAAAAAAACAGATTATCGCCTTTTACATACTAGAAAGTGATACCGGAAAAGCCTCCGCCGGGCAAACGGAAAATGCGCGAGTCCCGCTGGGGCTCCGCTTCGTGCTTTACTGGGAGGCTTTGCCCCCTGACCCTGCAAGAGGTTCCCCCGTCAGTGCGGGCGCGCCGGAGTCGGCACAAGTGGGAGCGGGTGAATTTCCGCTGGCACGCGGGTTGTGCTTTGAGCTTATGCGTATTTCCCTCGGCGGCATTGCCGCTCAACGGAAAACGGAGGTGGGGTAAATGAAAGGCATCGTGGGCGGCATTTCGCCTATGGGAAAAAGCATGGGGAAAGGCATTCCGCGCAAACCTGAATGAATTCCCCGCGCGCCGTTTTCCCATCAGCGAAGCCTAGTAGGGAAGTGGAGGGGCCGGAGGAGGCATACCCCGTGTGGGCTCTCACATTAAAGGGGGTTCCTCCCTCCGGTGCCGTCCAAGGTGGCTGAAACTCAGGCGCTCTTGGTTTCGCCTTCGCCCATTGGGGAAAAGACATCCGTCGCATTGCCCCGGCTCTTGCCGAGGCCGAGCAGGGTTGCGGAAAAGGCGGTCACGAACATGGCCATGAACAGGATGAACATGGAGGCGTATTGTCCGATGCCGTAGGCGGCCTGACCGGGGGCCTGCGCTTCCATGATCCACCCGCTGGCGAGCTGAAGCAGGGCCGTCCCGATATAGGAGTAGATGTTGATCATCCCGGTGGCCGTGCCCACGATTTCGGGGGGGAAGTCCTCTTGTACCTTGGTGAGGGCGATGCCGCCGAACCCGCCGCAGAAGATGCCGAAGGCGAGGCTCCAGACCGGGAGCAGGGAGGCGGGGAGCACGGGATGATCCGCAAGCAGCGGCGCGGCGAGCAGGATGGTGACGCCGCTGGCGGCGAGGAGCAAGACACCCTTGGACCACCGGACCCACGTCACGACGACCCCCACCAGCGACGGGCCGACCACCGCGCCGAGGGCCATGCAGAAAAGGATGCCGCCCGCCGTGCCCTTGTCGAGGCCGTAGCCTTGAATGAAATACGGCCCGGCCCAGAGCCCGGTCATGGCGTAGAACGACCCGTACATGCAGAAGAACCACGTGGATACGCTCCAATAGGTGCGGCTGCGGACGATGCGGAGCATGGTTTCACGCAAGGGCGGGGCGGGGTGTTTGCGGGGAGCGATGGAAACCCATGCCGGGGCGTACCCGGCCTCTTCGGGGCGGTTGCGTACCCACAGCCATGTGGCGCCGGCCACAAGCACGGTCGCCGCCGTAGCCGCGAACATACTGCCGCGCCAGCCCACGGCCTGCGAGAGCAGCATGAGCGGATAGGTGGCGAGGAGCATACCGCCCGTGCCGAGGGAAAGGATCAAGCCCGTGCCGAGGGCGTGCCGTGCCGGAGGGAACCAGTACAGAATCACCCGCAAGGCGGGCACGAAGACCATGCCCATGCCGACGCCGATGAGTACGCGGCCGACCGTCGCCGCCGTTACCGAGCCGGAAAGGGCGAACAGGAGCGACCCCGCCGCCCCGATGAGGAGGAACGAGGCGATGGTGTTGCGCGAACCCCAGCGGTCCGAAAGGATGCCCGCCGGGATCTGCATGAACCCGTATGGGTAAAAATAGGCGGAGCTCATGACCGACATGAGCCCGCCGCCGACGGCGAATTCGCGCATGATGTCCACGGCGAGGGTGCTCGTGGATGTCCGAAAGAAACTGACGAGCGCATAGCAGATGGTCAAAATGGAAAAAATAAACCATGCATGTCGGGTCATGGCTTTGGATGAATGGGGGGACATAGGGCCTCCGTGAAAGCCGCGCCCGCCGGACGGGAGGGCGCAGCAAAGCCTTCCGGCGGAAATGCTTTCCGTCGTCGGCTTTTTCGGGAATAAAGGGGGGACGTGCGTCCGGCGGGACGCCCTCAACAGGGGCTGAAAGCGTCCCGCCGGGGGATTATTCCCCGCACGGGATATCGAGCTTGAGCGCCTTGATCGCGTTGCGGTACAGCAGGTTGGGCAAGACTTCAGGCTTGAAGGGCAGAGCCTTGAACTGCTCCACGCCTTCGCGGAAGCCGATGAACGGATAGGCCGTGCCGAACAGGAAACGCTCGGAGAGGAAGGTATTGGCGGCCATGACGTAATCGCTCACGCCGGGCATATTGTACATGTACATGTCAGGGCAGAGGTACAGGTTGGGGCGCTTGAAGGCCACGAACAGGATTTCCGTAACCCACGGGTAGCCGCCGTGCGTGTTGATCACGGTCATTTCGGGGAAGTCGCCGCACACCCGGTCGATGATGATCGGGTTGCTGTGGCTGAGATCCAGATCGGAAGAGCGTCGTGTAGGGAAAG
>OMGP01002425.1_pt1 | contig 12000 bp, 15 predicted proteins | sample 1646091 | NCBI WGS metagenome assembly OMGP01 (sample SAMN05578580, study PRJEB25193) | human gut metagenome | biome: Human Microbiome; feature: human-associated habitat; material: feces | host: Homo sapiens | place: USA:Birmingham | reverse complement strand
CGGCCCGTGAATTCGGATCAAAAAAGAGAGCGGCCGAAACTCCGGCCGCTCTTTTCTGCGCTCACTGGGCCAGGAACACCAGGTTCCGGTCCGTGATGAAGTTGGGGATACTGTACACGACGCAGATGGCGTCGATGCCGTTTTCCGCCGCGTACTGGGCGGGGGGCATCCGGTAATACCGCGGGTCCAGCAGGTGGACCTCGGCAAAGCTCTGGGCCAGGAAGGGCGCCAGGGCGTCAGAGTAGGAATCCCGGATCAGCAGGAGCTTGCCGCCGTCTCGGGCGTTCTCATTCCGGATGACGCACAGGGGTTGGTTGCCGCCCAGGAAGGAGGCGTATTTGTCCTTCTCGGTCAGATAGCTCCGGTCGTACAGTATGCTGGGTTCCGGAGAGCCGGTGCGCCAGGAGGTGACCGTGAGGCCGTCCTCCTTTACCCAGAATTCCATGGTGTCCGGCGTCAGCCAGTGGATGCCGGACTTGGAGTACAGCGTGCCATTGAAGCTGGTACTGGCAATCTCTGGTGTAAAGCTTTCCTGCTTTAATGATTCTCTTCCCAGGACTTCCAGCAGAGCATTGGCCCCATAGAAGGCCCCGAGGGACGTCCAGTGGTGGTCTGTGCGGTAGAAGATGGGCTCGTCGGCGTGAGCGGTCAGGGCGGCGGAGAAGTCGATCATGGGCAGCCCCAGGCCCGCCGCCTGGGCAAGGTAAGCGTTCTGGTCCCAGGACTCCGCGCCCTCCGGCAGTTTGTCCCGCCACACCTCCGCCGCGGAGGGGATCAGCCCCAGATACATGGGGATGTCCGACTTCTCCGCCAGCTGGGAGACGTAATTCAGGTTCGCCTTCTCCAGGCCGTCCGCAGGGGCGTCCACCTTGGAGATCAATGTTTCGCCTTCACAGAGATAGATGTTGTTGAACAGCCGTTTGCCGATCAGCTGCTCCGTCCGGGCCTTCAGGCCCGTCCACTGGTCCCGCAGGGGAAACTGGTCCTGGACGTAGGCCTCCACGTCCTCCATATAGCTGCCGTCCAGCACGCTGGACAGAGTCAGTGCCGGCCGCTGCTGGAGGGTGCGGTTCTCCACGTCGGACCGCTCCCGGTCCGGCAGGAGCATCTGCCACACCATCAGCCCCCCCAGAAAGAGGCAGAACACCGCTGTGAGAAATCTTGCGTATCGTTTGGACAAGGTCTCTGCCTCCTCTCAGAACCGGAAATACAGGAAGGGGTTGTAGCTGCCGTCCACCAGATAGGCCGTGCAGACCACCAGGGAAAGGCCCATGAGCACCGGGGTGGCCAGCTGTTCTGCCTGCCGGGGCAGCTTCGCCCACAGCCGCTGGCCCAGAGCGGTGGAAGCCAGCACCAGTACCGCCAGTGTCACGGCGTAGCTCCGCAGCCGGAACAGGTCCGCCCCGCTCCAGAGCGGCGCACCGCCGAAACAGGCGGCAAGGTAGTCCCCGCACACGCCCAGGTCCACCATGGCAAAGAGGCCCCAGCCCACGAACACCACGATGAGGGTGTAGAGGTGCTTGAGGATCGCCGGGGTCTTCTCCAGTACGCCCCGAAGGACGTACCGCTCCAAGATCAGCCAGGCGGCGAAGTACAGTCCCCACAGGATGAAATTCCAGCTGGCCCCGTGCCAGAAGCCCGTGCAGAACCAGACGATCAGGAGGTTCCGGATGGTCCTGGCGGTGCCGCCCCGGTTGCCTCCCAGGGGGATATACAAATAGTCCCGGAACCAGGAGGTCAGGGACATGTGCCACCGCCGCCAGAAGGTGCCCACGGAGTCGGCGCAGTAGGGGTGGTCAAAGTTCTCGTTGAACCGGAAGCCGAAGATCCGCCCCAGGCCGATGGCCATGTCGGAGTAGCCGGAGAAATCGAAGTAGATCTGGAAGCCATAGGCGGCGAGGCCCAGCCAGCCCCCCAGCACCGTCAGCGTCCCGGCCCCCTGAGCGGCGAGGCAGTCCTCCCACAGGGCGCCGATGGAGTTGGCCAGCAGCACCTTCTTGGCAAGTCCCACGCAGAACCGCCGGGCCCCCAGAGCGAAGTTCTCCGACGTGTGGAGCCGGTGCCGCAGGTCCGCTGCCACCGTCTTGTACTGGACGATGGGTCCGGCGATCAACTGGGGGAACATGGTGACGAAGGCGCCGAAGTCCACCATGTTGCGCTGGACCGGTGCGTCCTTCCGGTACACGTCGATGGTATAGCTCATGGTCTGGAAGGTATAGAAAGAGATGCCGATGGGCAGCGGGATGCCCAGCTGGGGCAGATCAATGCCCGGGATCAGGGACAGATTGGCTGCGATGAAGTCCCAGTACTTGAAAAAGCCCAGCAGAGCCAGGTTGAAGATCACCGACTGGGCCACGAACCACCGGGCCTTTTTGTCGTCGCTGCGGAACTTCTCCACCAGCAGACCGTGGGTGTAGTCGATGATGATGGAGAGGAACATGATGACAATGTACACCGGTTCTCCCCAGCCGTAGAAGAGCAGGCTCACCACCAGCAGCACGAAGTTCCGCCACCTCAGCGGCGAGAGAAAGTACACCAGCAGCGTCAGCGGCAGGTAGAGAAATAAAAATGTCAGGCTGCTGAAGACCACCGGCGCCCCTCCCCTCTTCTCCGTTTCACACAGCCAGCCGCGGCGGTGCCGCGGCTGGCTGCCTCCTTACGCAAAGAGCGCATTGAACTGCTCCGCGATCTCCTCCTGATGGTCTGCCGTGGCAATCATGGCCACATAGGTTCCATTCTGGACTACCTGTGCGTTGGACCAGGTCTCCATGGACTCCGGATACCAGGCGCCGCCCTCTGCCTGGGCGTCCACCCGGTCCTGCAGGATGGAGGCGGCGGTGGCAGCGTCCTCCTCCGTCCCGCACTCCGCCAGCACGATCTCATTCACCACGGCGCTGATCATGGGGGCTTTGGCGATCAGCTGCTTGGTGGCCACATCGGCCAGGCCGGGATAGGAGCCCTCCAGCATGTCGCCCTCCAAGTTCATCATCATGATGTCCTCTTCGCCGCTGGAGGCGGCGTCCTCCGCCCAGCCGTACTCCTCCGCCAGGGTGTTGTAAAAGGCCGTCAGATCCACAGTCTTGTCCGTAGTCTTGCCGCCGCAGGCGGTCAGCAGGCCCATCGTCAGCAGCGCCGACAGCGCCAGGGTCAAAAATTTCTTCATGGTGTATTGATTTCCTTTCTGAATGTTCTCGGGGAATACAGACGGACCTCTCCGCTGAAAAGTTCCCTCTCACCGCCAGTATTTCCAATTTTTTTTCTTTTACCATCCCATCCGCCCTGCCCTTGCAATTCTCCGCCGGAGGCGGTATCATGGCTCTATCACAAGGAAAAAGGCGGGAGATCACAATGTACAGTTTCCGAAACGATTACAGCGAGGGCGCCCATCCCAAGGTCCTCCAGGCCCTGGCGGACACCAACCTCCGGCAGACCGTGGGCTACGGCATGGATCCCTGCTGCCAAGCCGCGGCGGATACCATCCGCCGCCTCTGCGCCGCGCCGGATGCGGCGGTTCACTTCCTGGTGGGCGGGACGCAGGTGAACCTCGTCACCATCGACGCGTTTTTGCAGTCCTATGAGGCGGTGGTTGCCGCCCAGACCGGCCACGTCAGCACCCATGAGACCGGCGCCATCGAGGCCACCGGACACAAGGTCTGCACCGTGGAGAGTCCCGACGGCAAGCTGACCCCAGCCCTGGTCGAGTCCGTTCTGGCGGGCCACAACGGCACGGAGCACATGGTGCTGCCCCGAATGGTGTACATCTCCGACACCACGGAGATCGGCACGGTCTACACCCGGGCGGAGCTGGCCGCCCTGCGGCAGTGCTGCGATGTTCACGGCCTGTTCCTCTATCTGGACGGCGCCCGGCTGGGCTCCGCCCTCACCTCCCCCGACAACGACCTGACATTGCCGGAGCTGGCCGCCCTCACCCACGCCTTCACCATCGGCGGCACGAAAAACGGCGCCCTCTTCGGGGAGGCGCTGGTGCTCACCCGTCCCATGCCTCACTTCCGCTGGCACATGAAGCAGCGGGGCGCCGTGCTGGCCAAGGGCCGGCTGCTGGGACTCCAGTTCCAGGCCCTGCTGGAGGACGGGCTCTACTTCGACCTGGCCCGCCGCGCCAACGAGCTGGCCTTCCGGCTCCGGGACGGCGTCGCGGCCCTGGGATATCCCTTCCCGGTGGCCTCCCCCTCCAATCAGCAGTTCCCGGTACTGCCCAATGAGACGGTGGCAAAGCTCCAGGAGATGGGCTATGAATTTGAGACCGACCACCCGGTGGATGCGAACCACACCTGCATCCGTCTGGTGACCAGCTGGGCCACGCCGGAGACGGCGGTGGAGGACTTCCTCAGGGACCTGGCCGGGTGCTGAACATCCAAGGGACCGCCAAACAGGCGGTCCCTTTTTGTGTGGTGCTTCCCGCTCTGCTGGCCCATGGGAGCTGTCAAACTCTCTCGTGCTTTTGTTCGATTTCTGCTTGACAGAAACGTTTGTTCGAGTTACAATGCAATTAGAACAAAAGTTCGATCAAGGAGGTTTTTTCCATGAGCGGCTGGACTTTCTTTTTTATTCTGGTAGGCGTGGTCTTTCTGACCTCTCAGCTCTTCCGGGTCATCGACGCCATCGAGCGTCCCAACCGGCGGCATGACCGGCGGCGGACAGCCCTGCGGTGAGATGGACGTTCTGGAAAAGCTCACCATCCTGACGGACGCGGCCAAATACGATGCGGCCTGCACCTCCAGCGGTGGGAACCGGAGGGCCAAGGCGGGGTATATCGGCAATACCACCTCCTCTATCGCCGGGTGCTGCCACTCCTTCTCCGCCGACGGGCGATGCGTGACCCTTTTGAAGGTGCTGATGACCAACCGGTGCGTGTATGACTGCAAATACTGCGTCAACCGCCGCAGCAATGAGGCGAAGCGGGCCATGTTCACCCCGGAGGAGCTGGCGGACCTCACCATCCAGTTCTACCGCCGGAACTACATCGAGGGGCTGTTCCTCTCCTCCGGCGTGTACCGCTCCCCGGACTATACCACGGAACTGATGATCCGGGCGCTGCGGATCTTGCGGGAAGAGTACCGCTTCAACGGCTACATCCACGCCAAGGCCATCCCCGGCACGGCTCCGGAGCTGGTGGAGCAGATGGGGTTCCTGGCGGACCGGCTCAGCGTCAATATCGAGCTGCCGTCAGAGGCGGGACTTCGGACCCTGGCCCCGGACAAGACGAAGCAGGCCATCCTGGCTCCCATGGGGCAGATTCGGGTGCGGGGACAGCAGAGCCGGGAGGAGCTGGTGAAGTACCGCCACGCCCCCAGGTTCGCCCCTGCCGGGCAGAGCACCCAGCTGATCGTGGGGGCCACGGCGGACACGGACTTCCACATCCTGCGGCTGACCCAGGGGCTGTATGACCGCTACCAACTCAAACGGGTGTTCTACTCCGCCTACGTGCCGGTGGTGGAGCACGCCCTGTTGCCCGCCAAGGACACGAAGCCGCCCCTGCTGCGGGAGCACCGGCTGTATCAGGCGGACTGGCTGCTGCGGTTTTACGGCTTCCGGGCGGAGGAGCTGCTGGATGCAAGCCATCCGGACTTCAACCCCCAGGTGGATCCCAAGTGCAGTTGGGCCCTCCGGCACCTGGACTTCTTCCCGGTGGAGGTGAACCGGGCGGACTACGAGGCCCTGTTGCGGATCCCCGGCGTGGGCGTGGTCTCCGCCAAGCGCATTCTGGTGTCCCGCCGGGCCCGGAAGCTGCGGATCGAGGATCTGCCCAAGCTGGGGGTGGTGATGAAGCGGGCCCAGTATTTTCTCACCGCCTCCGGCCGCATGGCGGACGGCCTGCGGTTCACGCCGGACAGCCTGCTGCGGAATCTGATCGCGGCGGAGCGGCCCTCCCTGCCCCAACCGGAGCTGGAGCAGATGTCCCTGTTTGCCCCTGTGTGAGGGAGGTTCCCCATGACCGAGATGATTTATGAATACGACGGCAGCTTTGAGGGATTCCTCACCTGCATCTTTGAGAGCTACGCCCAAAAAGAAGTCCTCACCGCCATCAGCTGCGGTGAGGACATTCCATTCACGTTGTTCCCTGTGCGGACCGTCCTGACGGACCGGGACCACGCCGCACGGGTATATCGGAAGGTGGTCAAGCTGTCGCCGGAGGCGGCGGACCTGCTGCGCCGCGGCTTTCTCACCTGCCTGCCGGACCGGGAAATGCACCTGTACCGTCTGGTGGTGAAGCTGCTGGAGGAGGGGCCCCGGTTCCTCCGGGACCTGTCCGATGAGACGCTGTATCCCATTCTGCGGGCGGTGCGCCACCTGAACGGTGAGGTCCACCAGTACAAGGGCTTCGTCCGCTTCTCCGACCTGGGGGGCGTACTGGGGGGCGAAATCGAGCCGAAAAACCGGGTCCTGCCCCTGCTGCGCCGTCACTTCTGCGACCGCTACCGGAACGAACGGTTCTTCCTCTACGACCGTACCCACCAGGAGGCCCTGTTCTACGCCGAGGGCCGCTCTGCCGTCCGGCCCCTGGAGCACTTCCAGATGGCCCCGCCGGATGAGGCGGAGGCCCGCTACCGCCTGCTGTGGAAGCGATTCTACGACACCATCGCCATCCGGGAGCGGGAAAACCCCCGCTGCCGCATGACCCACATGCCCAAGCGGTACTGGGGCACCATGACGGAATTCCAGGGGGAAGCGCATTTCAGAGCGAGAGGAACTCCCGCAACCGTTTCAGGCCCCGGCGCTCCAGCCGGGATACCTGCACCTGAGACACCCCCAGGATCCGGGCAGTCTGTTCCTGGGTCAGTCCCTTGAAGTAGCGGAGAAGAATGGTCATCCGCTCCTTCTCCGGCAGCTGATCGATGGACTCCCGCAGGGCGATCCGCTCCACCATGCCCTCCTCCGGGGCGTCCGTGCCCAGCATCCCCTCCAGGGTGAGGCCGTCTGCGGTCTCCCGCTGGAGGGACTCCGGCGTGTCCGTGGCGATCTCCACCTGGGCGATCTCCTCCGGCGTCAGGCCGGAGGCCTCGGAGAGCTCGCTGAGCACCGGCTCCCGGCCCAGCTCCTGCCGCAGCCGCTCCCGAATGGTGTAAAGTGTTTGAGCCTGCTCCCGCATGGTGCGCCCCACTTTTACCGCGCCGTCGTCCCGGAGAAAGCGACGAATCTCCCCGGCGATTTTGGGCACGGCGTAGGTGGAGAAGCAGGTCCCGTAGTCAAAGTCGAATCCCTGCACCGCCTTCAGAAACCCCAGGCACCCCAGCTGGTACAGGTCCTCCGGGTCCACGCCCCGGCCGTAATACCGCCGCACCACGCTCCAGATCAGGCCGTTGTTCTCAATCACCGCCTGCTCGCAGGCATCCCGGTCCCCCTCCTGGGCCGCCCGCAGCAGCTCCAGCGTGGCGCTCATTTTGTGCCCTGCATCCGGGGTGCCAGCCGCTTGCGCATCACCACGGTGGTGCCCCGGCCCGGCGTGGAGCGGACCACCAGCCTGTCCATAAAGCTCTCCATAATGGTGAAGCCCATACCGCTGCGCTCCTCCCCGCCGGTGGTGAACATGGGCTGGCGGGCCTTCTCGATGTCCGGGATGCCCCGGCCGTGGTCCCGCACCGTCACCTCCAGCACCTGGTCCGGGCAGATGCGGACTTTCACCACCACCTGGCCGATGGAATCCGGATAGGCGTGGACGATGGCGTTGGTCACCGCCTCGCTGACGGCGGTCTTGATGTCCTCCAGCTCGTTGAGGGTGGGATCCATCTGGGCGGCGAAACAGGACACGGCTGCCCGGGCGAACCCCTCGTTGCTGCTGCGGCTGGGAAATGCCAGCGTGACTTCGTTGTTGGCCTTGGTCTTCATGGTATGTACTCCCCCTTTTATCGTATCGTCACCAGCCGGCCGATGCCGGCGGCATCCAGGACCCGCCGTGCCTGCTGAGGCACGTTCCGCACCAGCAGGCTCCCGTCCAGCAGCTGCATCCGCTGCTGGGCCCGCAGGATCAGCGCGATGCCGGAGCTGTCCATGAACGTCACGCCCGCCAGGTCCAGCACCAGTTTTTTCGGCAGCGCCGCGTCGATGGACAGCTCCAGCTCCCGGAGGGCGTTCCGGGCCCCGTGGTGGTCCAGCTCCCCCTTCATCTCCAGCAGCAGATTCCGGTCCGCGCTTGTGGCTTCGATCTCCATAAAGTTCCCTTCTTCCTTGTCGTTTGTGTACCAAGATACAGGGTACCCCGTTTTTCCTCCCATTATAAGGAAACGGCCCATTCTTTTTTGTCGGAATCACACCCCGCCGCAAAATCTTCCCATTTCTCCGCTTGCATCGGCACCTGCGGCGGGGTATCATGAAGGTATCTCAAGGGAAAGGCAGGCATATACATGAAAATTTTGCTGATTAATGGCAGCTCCCGGCCCAACGGCTGCACCTACACAGCCCTGCGGGAGATCGCTGATACGCTGGAATCCGGCGGCGCGGAGACGGAAATCCTCTTTCTGGGCAGCGGCCCCGTCCGGGACTGCACCGCCTGCCGGACCTGTCAGAAGACGCCGGGCCGCTGCGTGTTCGATGACGATATGGTGAACCCAATCATTGAGAAGGCCCGGGAGGCGGACGGCTTCGTGTTCGGTACGCCGGTCTATTACGCCCACCCCTCCGGCCGCATCCTCTCCGTGCTGGACCGGGTGTTCTACGCCGGAAAAGACGCCTTCGCCCACAAGCCGCGCGGCTGTTGCCTCCGCCCGCAGGGCGGGCACTACGGCCTCTGTAGATGTGCTGGACAAATATTTCACCATCGCCCAGATGCCGGTAGTTTCCTCTACCTACTGGAACATGGTCCACGGCAACACGCCGGAGGAGGTGCGCCAGGACGCGGAGGGAATGCAGACCATGCGGAATTTGGCCCGAAACCTGCTCTGGATGGTCCAGTGCATCCAGGCGGGAAAGGCCGCTGGACTCCAGCCGCCCCAGGCGGAGAGCGAGGCCCGGACCAACTTCATCCGCTGAAGCGCGAAAGCCCCCGGAGGGGATTTCCCTCCGGGGGCTTTGCTGTATTTAGGGCTCTTTCATGTTTGCTCCCACACCATGGGCGTGTATCGGATGCCGTCCGGGGACAGCTGTTCCTCTGCCGTGGGAGAAAAGCCCAGATGGCGGTAGACCTCCACTGCATAGGGGGAGCTGTGAACCGTGATCCGCCCGCGGCCGCCCTCCGCCAGATATGCCTGGAACAGGAGGCGGCCGATGCCCTGGCGGTGAAACGCCGGGTCTACGAAAAACAGGGCGATGTGGCTCCCCTCCGCCGCCAGGACTCCCATAGGCCGGCTCCCTTCCCAGGCAGCAAATACTGTTAAGGAATTTACCTGTTCAGCATTTGCAAGATAGGCATCAAATGCTTCCACGCCCTCCGGCGGATACTCCGGCGCCTCAAATTCAAGGAACACCCGCCGGCACAGGTCCATGGCCGCCGGAAGCTCGCCACCCTGTATGCGTCGAATCTCCATCGCACACCTCATTCCCCCAGAAGGGGCCGTACCCGGTCCAGCGCCTCCGGCGCCGACGGCTTGATGCCGATCACAGGTACGGTCAGCCCTGCCGACTCCAGTGCCGCCCGGAGAGATGCGATAAACACGCCCCGGCCGGGCAGTTCCCGGTCCTGGTCCGAGGTGGTGTTCACCCCGCAGCAGGGGGAGCGGTCCACACCTACGATGCCCAGCACGGCAAATCCGTGCTTCTGGTACTCCCGAATCTGCCAAACAACCTGATCCGTCAGCTCCCGCAGCCGGGCAGATGCCTCCGGCTGGCCCATGGCCCGGCGGATGCGGGTGTTCTCCGCCACCACCGGCCGCTCCCCGCCTTTGGGGTCTCCACGATCCAGCCCCAGGCAGCACAGCTCCGGGCACGGCAGCTGCACCACGCCTACCCGGGCATCCAGGACTGTCCGTAGAATCTCCCGGTGGGCGGCAGGCACCTCCGCCGTGCCGTCGGAAATGGCGTTCTGATTCAGCAGGCAGTGGGCCAGAAACACCACACGCCTGCTCCTTCCGTCGGTAAACATCCCGTCTCTCCTTTCATCGGCGGGGACTTCCCCTTTCTCAGCCTCTCAGACATCTCAGCGCAGACAGCCGGTGACGAACTTCAAGGGCACCTCCATCCGCGCGGCGATCTGCTCCGGCGTCATGCCCTGGTCCCGGAACCGACGGCAGACGGACTTCATATTCTCACCCACCTCAATGATGTGGCGGTCCGGGTCATAGAGCCGCACCACCCGCTGCCCCCAGCGATGCTCCAGGGGCAGGCGGACGTACACCACATCCGCGCACCCAACCAGGTGCGCCAGGAAGCCGTCGAAGTCGTCCTCCTCAAAGTAGACCTCGCTGTCATTTGCACCAAAGCGGATCTCCTCCGCCTCTTTTCCAAGGAAATCCGTCCAGGTATCCAGTGTTTGGAGGCACAGGCCGCCGGTGAGGGTCACGTTGGCACCGAAATCCATCACCACATGAAGCCCCAGGACCTCCCGGTAAAAGGTCTTGGACCGCTCCATGTCCCGGACTGCCAGCAGGGGATTTTTCAGCTTCACAAGATCAGCCCTTTCTTGAAACGGATTGTGCTGCCGGGCCTGACGGCCGTCTGGACAGCACCCTTGCTCTATGATAAAATTGAAAAAACCATACAGGGAGGATTCTGCGATGGCAATCACTGTCAATATCTATTACACGGGCAACCGCGGAGCTGCCCGGAAATTCGCAGAGGAGATGACACCCACCACGCCTCCCCCATGATGGCGCAGATCGCCCGGCTTCGGGAGCAGTACGACCTGCACATGCGGGTGGAGCGATATCTGTCCGATGAGACGCCAACAACCTCTCAGGATGAGGCGTTTATCCGCAGATAACTGCAACCCCCGACTGCAAGAAAGGGGCGGCGGTCAGAGCCGGGCCTTTGGTCCGGGCTCTGACCGCCGCCCCTGCATTCTGTTTTGGAACGTGGGGGGTTACGTTCTCCTTCAGCCGGGACTTACGCCTGCATGGCCTTGGCGGATTCCTCCAGCTTGGCGATCAGCTCTTTGTACTTGGCGGCCTTCTCCCGCTCGGCGTTCACCACCGCCTCCGGGGCCCGGGAGACGAACTTCTCGTTGGAGAGCTTCTGCTCGACGCCCCGCAGGCCGTTCTGGGCTTTCTCGATCTCCTTGCGGATCCGCTCCAGCTCCGCGGCGATGTCCACCAGCTCGCTGAGGGGCAGATAGGCCGTGGCGTTGTGGGTGACGGCGGTCACCATGCCGGACACATCCGCCGGGGCGGCGTCCGCGAACTTCACCTCACTGGCATAAGCCAGCCGCTGGATGAAGTGCCTGCCCTGGGCGTAGACGTCCGGGGTGGCGGTGACGATCAGCACCTCCGCCTTCCGGGAAGGGGGCACGTTCATCTCCGCCCGGCGGGCCCGGATGGCCTTGATGGTGTCCATGACGGCCTCCATTGCGGCTTCTTCCTCTGGGAAGGCCAGGTCCGCCCGGTACTCAGGCCACCGGGAGGTCATGATGAATTGTTCCTCGTGGGGCAGGGCCTGATAGATCTCCTCCGTGATGAAAGGCATGAAGGGGTGCAGCAGCTTCAAAAGCTCCGTCAGCACAAAGCAGAGCACATTCTGGGCCGCCAGCTTGGCCCCCTCGTCCTCTCCCTGGAGGCGGGTCTTGGTGAGCTCGATATACCAGTCGCAGTAGGTATCCCACAGGAAGTCGTAGACCTTGGCGGAGGCCACGCCGATCTCGTAGGCGTCCAGGTTCTCCGTGACCTCCTTCACCAGGGTGTTCAGCTTGGAGAGGACCCACTTGTCCTCCGGCGCCAGGGCGTCCGCCGCAGGGAGTTCACACTTGTCGATGGTGAGGTTCATCATCACGAACCGGCTGGCGTTCCAGATCTTGTTGGCGAAGTTCCGCATAGCCTCGCACTTCTCGGTGTAGAACCGGGTGTCGTTGCCCGGGGAGTTGCCGGTGATGAGGTTGAAGCGCAGGGCGTCGGCGCC
>OMGP01002362.1_pt1 | contig 12334 bp, 10 predicted proteins | sample 1646091 | NCBI WGS metagenome assembly OMGP01 (sample SAMN05578580, study PRJEB25193) | human gut metagenome | biome: Human Microbiome; feature: human-associated habitat; material: feces | host: Homo sapiens | place: USA:Birmingham | reverse complement strand
ATAAGGCCAGTTGGTCAAGGGGTTAAGACGCCGCCCTCTCACGGCGGAAACACGGGTTCGATTCCCGTACTGGCTGTTAAAGTGCAATCAAGCGATTTGATTGCACTTTTTGTTTTGTGTAAAAACATGCGGATAACTAACCATTATTAGAAAAACAGTTGCAAAAAATACAGGAATGGGTTATGATACAGAACGAATGTTTGAAAGAGAGAAGAAAGGAATTAAGACAGTCATGGCAAAGAAGGAAACGTATGATGCAGGCAGTATTTCTGTTCTGGAAGGACTGGAGGCAGTGCGGAAACGTCCCGGTATGTATATAGGAAGTGTTTCAAGAAAGGGATTGAACCACCTTATTTATGAGATCGTAGACAATGCGGTGGACGAGCATCTTGCAGGCTACTGTACCAACATCCATGTGGTTCTGGAAAAGGATGGTTCCTGTACAGTTGCTGACAACGGAAGAGGAATCCCTGTGGATATGCATGAAAAGGGCGTTTCTGCAGAGCGTCTGGTATTTACTACTCTTCATGCAGGCGGCAAGTTCGATAATTCTGCCTATAAGACAAGCGGCGGCCTTCACGGTGTAGGTTCTTCGGTAGTCAATGCCCTGTCTACCTATCTTGATATTAAGATCAGCAGAGACGGATATGTGCACCATGACCGTTATGAAAGAGGAATTCCTGCTATAGAACTGGAAGACGGACTTTTGCCAAAGCTTGGACGGACAAGGGAGACCGGAACCTGCGTGAATTTTCTGCCGGATCCGGAGATTTTTGAAAAAACAAGATTTTCTGCCACTGAGGTAAAAAGCCGCCTTCATGAGACTGCATATCTGAATCCTGAGCTGACTATTCTCTTTGAGGACAGAAGAGGGGATGAGACCGAGGCTGAGGAGTACCATGAACCGGAAGGAATTGTGGGATATCTTCGTGACCTGAACCACAAATCGGAAGTGTTACATGAACCGGTTCTTCTGAAAGGAGAGGCGGACGGTATTCAGGTGGAAGCAGCTTTCCAGTACACCAATGAATTTCGGGAAAATGTTCTGGGCTTTTGCAACAATATTTACAATGCAGAGGGCGGAACTCATCTGACAGGCTTTAAAACAACCTTTACCACTGTGATGAATACCTATGCCCGCGAGATTGGCGTGTTAAAGGACAAGGATGCAAACTTTACCGGAGCGGATATCCGAAATGGAATGACTGCAGTGGTGTCCATCAAACATCCGGCTCCAAGATTCGAGGGGCAGACAAAAACTAAGCTGGATAATCAGGATGCGGCAAAGGCTACTGGCAAGGTTCTGGGAGAACAGCTGGTTTTGTTTTTTGACCGTAATCTAGAAACTCTCAAGGCGGTTCTTTCCTGTGCGGAAAAGGCTGCAAAGATCCGTAAAACTGAGGAGCGGGCAAAGACCAATCTTCTTACAAAGCAGAAATATTCCTTTGATTCCAATGGAAAGCTTGCCAACTGTGAGAAAAAGGATCCATCTCAGTGCGAGATTTTTATTGTGGAGGGAGATTCTGCAGGTGGATCTGCAAAGACAGCCCGCAACCGGAATTATCAGGCCATTCTTCCCATCAGAGGAAAAATCCTGAATGTAGAAAAAGCCACCATTGATAAAGTACTTGCAAACGCGGAGATAAAAACCATGATCAATGCCTTTGGCTGCGGATTTTCTGAGGGCTACGGAAATGACTTTGATATCAGTAAATTACGCTATGACAAGATTGTGATCATGGCAGATGCGGATGTGGACGGCGCACATATCTCCACGCTGCTTCTGACTCTTTTTTATCGCTTTATGCCGGAGCTTATTTATGAGGGACATGTATACATTGCCATGCCGCCTCTTTACAAGGCTATGCCGAAAAAAGGCCCGGAGGAGTACCTTTATGATGATAAAGCCCTGGAAAAATACCGTAAAACTCACAAACCGGGAAGTTTTACCCTTCAGAGGTACAAAGGTCTTGGAGAGATGGATGCGGATCAGCTCTGGGAAACAACCCTGAATCCTGAGACAAGAAGAATGAAGCGGGTGGAGATCGAGGATGCCCGCCTTGCCTCCAGTATTACGGAAATCCTTATGGGAAGCGATGTTCCGCCCCGCAAGGCTTTTATTTATGAACATGCGGCTGACGCGGAGCTGGATGTGTAAAATATCGGAACAGTTTCAGAAGCAGATACCAAGACTTATTTCGGGAATATGGAAACAGAACCGGGAACAGATACGAATATCTGTTTTAGAGATATAGAAATAGCATCAGAAACAGAAGCAGAGATTCGTTTCAGGAATATAGAAACAATGTCAGGAACAGATACAGAGCTTTGTTTCAGTAATATGGGATCAGCGTCAGGAGCAGAATCAGAGATTCGCTTTAAAATACAGAAACAGAATCGAGAACAAAAACAGTTTTTTCATTTTAAGGATATAAAAACAGAATCGGGAATGAATGCAGGAAGTCTCTCCCGACAGAAACAGCAGTATCAGAACTGCGCCAATGGAACGATTGAAAGGAATAACAGATGGAAACAAAACAGGAAAATATTGTCCGGACAGATTATTCGGAGATTATGCAGAAATCATATATTGACTATGCCATGAGCGTCATTATTTCCCGTGCTCTTCCTGATGTGAGAGACGGGCTGAAGCCGGTGCAGAGAAGAACGCTGTATGACATGTATGAGCTGGGAATCCGCTACGACAGGCCTTATCGAAAATGCGCCCGTATCGTAGGCGATACCATGGGTAAATACCACCCTCACGGCGACAGTTCTATTTATGAGGCGCTTGTTGTGATGGCCCAGGAGTTTAAAAAAGGAAAGACTCTTGTGGACGGCCATGGAAATTTTGGTTCTATAGAGGGAGACGGCGCTGCGGCCATGCGATATACAGAAGCCCGGCTGGAGAAGCTGACCCAGGAGGTGTTTCTGGAGGATCTGGACAAAAATGTAGTGGATTTTGTACCGAACTTTGATGAGACAGAAAAGGAACCTTCTGTTCTTCCGGTCAAAATTCCAAATCTTCTTGTAAATGGCGCGGAAGGAATTGCAGTAGGTATGGCAACCAGTATTCCGCCTCATAACCTGGGAGAGGTGATCGATGCAGTCAAGGCATATATGAAAGACAATCAGATCAGTGTCAGAGGTCTGATGCGTTATATTAAAGGACCGGATTTTCCTACAGGAGGAATTGTGGTCAACAAGGACGATCTGTGCAAAATTTATGAGACAGGAACCGGAAAGCTGAGGATCCGGGGCAGGGCCACAACGGAGAAGCTGAAAGGCGGCAAAAAACAGCTTGTGATCACAGAGATTCCCTATACCATGCTTGGGGCAAACATCGGCAAGTTTCTCAATGACGTGGCTTCTCTTGTGGAAACAAAAAAGACCACGGACATTGTGGATATTTCCAACCAGTCATCAAAAGAGGGAATCCGAATCGTCCTGGAGCTGAAAAAAGACACAGACGTAGAAAATCTTACCAATATGCTTTATAAAAAAACCAGACTGGAGGATACCTTTGGCGTCAATATGCTGGCAGTTGCAGACGGAAGACCGGAAACTCTCAGTCTGAAGCAGGTGATCGAGCATCATGTGGATTTTCTTTTTGAGGTAACTACAAGAAAGTATAAAACCCTTCTGGGCCGGGAGCTGGAAAAACAGGAGGTTCAGGAAGGTCTGATCAAAGCCTGTGATGTGATCGACCTGATCATTGAGATCCTCCGCGGCAGCAAAAACCGGGAGCAGGTAAAGAAATGTCTTGTGGAGGGGAATACGGAGGGCATCCGCTTTAAGACAAAGACAAGTGAAAAAGCGGCAAAAAAACTTCAGTTTACAGAAAAGCAGGCCACAGCCATTCTGGACATGCGCCTTTATAAGCTGATCGGTCTGGAGATTGAGGCTCTTCAGGCAGAGTATGAGCAGACCATGAAAAATATTGCTCTTTATAAGGATATTCTGGATCATTATGATTCTATGGCAGAAGTGATCATAAAAGAGCTGGATGCCATTAAAAAGGAATACAGTACAAAGAGACGTACCTCCATTGAAAACGCAGAGGAAGCTGTTTACGAGGAAAAGAAAATGGAGGAAACTGAGGTCTGCTTCCTGATGGACCGTTTTGGTTATATGAAGCTGATCGACAAAAATGCCTATGAAAGAAACAAGGAAGCTGCCTGCAGTGAAAACCGTTATGTGTTTACCTGTATGAATACGGATAAAATCTGTCTTTTTACTGACAGCGGTAAGCTTCATACCATTAAGGCTGTGGACATTCCTCTTGTAAGATTCCGGGACAAAGGAACACCTGCAGATAATCTGAGTAATTATGACAGCGCAGCAGAGCAGATTCTCTATGTGGCCCCTGTCAGTCAGATTAAAAATGACACCCTTCTTTTTGTGACAAAAACTTCTATGTGCAAGCTGGTGGAGGGCAGAGAGTTTGATGTTGCCAAGCGGACCATTGCATCTACAAAGCTTGCTCCCGGGGACGAACTGATCTTTGTGGGAAGTGCCGGAGAAATGGAACAGGTGGTTCTCCAGAGTGCGGGAGGAAGCTTCCTGAGATTCTTAAAGCAGGAGGTTTCCACTATGAAAAAGACCTCTATCGGAGTCAGAGGAATGAGGCTGGCAGAGGGAGATCATCTGGAGCATGCCTACCTTCTGGGAGGCCATCAGGAGTATACGATCACCTTCCGTGACAGACCTTATGTATTGAACAAAGTGCGCCTTGCAAAGCGTGATACAAAAGGGGTCAGACCGAGAGTCTGAAATTAATCCTTGCTTTTCCTTATGGAAGGTGCTATGATAATTGTAACATGATAACGGATAGCATAAGAGTGGACTTCGGTCCACTCTTTTTGCGAAAGTGATTACCCACCGGGAAATAACAGTGTGTGATCCGGCATCCGTATGTGCGAAAGGCAGGTGGAAAACATGAGCAGAAGAGAAGAATACGAACAGAAGGCAGAAGCCCTTCTTGCTCCCATTGTGGAGGAAGCAGGATTCGAGCTTGTGGATGTGGAGTATGTGAAGGAAGCAGGAAACTGGTACCTGAGAGGCTACATTGACAAGCCGGGCGGCATTACGGTAAATGACTGTGAGGCAGTCAGCCGGAAGTTCAGCGACAGACTTGATGAGAATGATTTTATTGAGGACAGCTATATCATGGAGATTAGTTCTCCCGGTCTTGACAGACCTCTGAAAAAAGAAAAGGATTTTGTCAGAAGCATGGGAAAGGCTGTAGAACTCCGTACCTACCGTCCCATAGAAAAACAAAAGGAATTCAGCGGAATTCTGACTGCATATGATGATAACAGTGTGACGATTGAGGAGGACGGTGCTTTACGCACATTTGATAAAAAGGAAATTGCCCTGATCCGTTTGAAAATCGAATTTTAACAGTGTAGAAAAACAGGAGGAAAGAAGAAAAATGAACAGAGAGTTAATGGAAGCACTGGATATCCTGGAAAAAGAAAAAAATATCAGTAAGGATACTCTGCTTGGGGCTATTGAGCAGTCACTGATCCAGGCTTGCAAGAACCATTTTGGCAAGGCAGACAACGTGCATGTGACCATTGATCCGGAAACATGTGATTTCAGCGTTTATGCGGAGCGTATTGTAACTGATTTTGTAGAGGACCCGGCATTGGAAATCTCTCTTATTGATGCACAGAAGATCAATGCAAATGCCGAGGAGGGAGACACAGTAAGAGTGCAGATCCAGTCCAAGGAATTCGGACGTATCGCAACACAGAATGCAAAAAATGTGATCCTTCAGAAGATCCGTGAGGAAGAGCGCAAGGTTCTTTACGATCAGTATTACGGACAGGAAAAAGAAGTTGTCACAGGTATTGTACAGCGTATCATGGGCAGAAATGTCAGTGTGAACCTGGGCAAGGCAGACGGTATGTTAAGCGAGAACGAGCAGGTTAAGGGAGAAGAGTTCCATCCTACTGAGAGAATCAAGGTTTATATCCTTGAGGTTAAGGATACTCCCAAGGGACCGCGTATTCTTGTTTCCAGAACACATCCGGGACTTGTAAAGCGTCTGTTTGAATCAGAGGTGGCAGAAGTAAGAGACGGAACTGTAGAGATCAAGAGTATTGCCAGAGAAGCCGGCTCCCGTACAAAGATCGCCGTATGGAGCAACGATCCGGATGTAGATCCGGTAGGAGCCTGCGTAGGTATGAACGGAGCCAGAGTCAACGCCATTGTTGAGGAGCTTCGAGGCGAAAAGATCGATATCATCAACTGGGACGAGAACCCGGCGATCCTGATCGAGAACGCCTTAAGTCCTGCAAAGGTTATTGCAGTTATGGCAGATCCGGATGAAAAAACAGCTCTTGTAGTTGTTCCGGATTATCAGCTTTCTCTTGCCATCGGCAAGGAAGGTCAGAATGCCCGTCTAGCAGCCCGTCTTACCGGATTTAAGATTGATATCAAGAGTGAGACTCAGGCAAGAGAATCCGGCGAACTGTATGACTATGACGACGAGTATGAGGATGACGAATACTACGGAGAAGAGGAAAATGGTCAGGAGACAGTTTCTGAGCAGGAAGCTGAGGTAATAGAAGAAGCTTCTGAAGAGGCGGAAAATACAGAAGCCGATGAACAGGCAGAGGTTTCCGCAGAATCCGGTGAAGAAGAGTATGAAGGCGAAAACTAAAATCCCCATGCGCCAGTGTACCGGGTGCAGGGAAATGAAAAACAAAAAAGAAATGATGCGGGTTTTGAAGACACCGGAAAATGAGATTCTTCTGGACACTACCGGAAGAAAAAACGGAAGGGGCGCTTACCTGTGCATTTCCATGGAATGCCTGAATAAGGCAGTAAAGAATCACGGGATCGAACGTTCACTGAAAACAGAGATTCCGCAGGAGGTCTATGAAGACCTGAAAAAGGAGTTTGAAAAGCTTGAAAAACAGCAGTAAAGTTTTATCATTGGTAGGACTTGCCACAAGGGCGGGAAAAACCGTCAGTGGAGAATTTTCCACAGAAAAGTCCGTCAAAACAGGAAAAGGCTTTCTTGTTCTGGTGGCCGAAGACGCGTCAGAAAATACACGGAAGAAATTCCGGGACATGTGCGATTTTTACGAAGTACCGGTTTATGTTTTTGGAGATAAAGAGGAACTGGGAAAATACTGCGGAAGGGAATTCCGCGCCAGCCTTGCGGTTCAGGATGAAAATTTTGCGAAAGCAATCATGAAGGAACTTGAGAAATCACAGGCCTGAAGGAGGAAATCGCATGTCAAAAATCAGAGTGCATGAGCTGGCTGCCAGAATCGGCAGACAGAACAGAGAAGTCATAGAAGCTTTAAAAGAAAAAGGTGTGGAAGTCAAAAGCCATATGAGCAGTCTTGACGAAGCATCTGTTGCATATATTAACCAGAAATTTTTACACAGGGGAAAGGAGCAGATTACCAAGGTGGATAATTCCAGAACAGAAGAAAAGATGGTAACAGCGAAGCCGGAAGCAGAAAAAGCGGAGGCTCCCAAAAAGAAAAAAAATATTATTCGCGTGTATCACGCACAGAATGCCAGCGACGGAGGCAAAAACAGACCGAAACGTCAGGCACAGGATAAGAAACCGGGCGCAAGAGGCCCGCAGGCGGCAAAAGCGCCGAGAAATACAGAGGCAGCGCCAAAGAAACCTGCTGAAGCAGTAAAACGTCAGCCGGAGGCTCCGGCAGCAAAACCGGCGGAGCAGACAAAGGCGCCGGAAACAAAGAGCCAGGAAACAGCAGCGCAGAATCAGGGAAAGAACAGACCTTCCCAGGAGCAGGCAGGAGCAGGAAGAAACCAGAACCGTCAGCCAAGAGAGCGCAGAGAAGGAAGCCGTGACAACAATCGTGACGGACGTGACAGAAGCCGTGATTTCCGCGGTGGAGACAGAAGACCTTCTGACAACAGAGGCCAGGGACGTCCTCAGGGCGGCGGTCAGGGAAGACCTGCAAGAAATAACGACGGAAGACCGGTAAGAAACGGAGAGGGCGGAAATCGTCCGGTAAGAGGCGGTCAGGGCGGAAGACCTTCTGACAACAGAGGTCAGGGACGTCCTCAGGGCGGCGGTCAGGGAAGACCTGATGGAAACAACCGTTTCGGAGGCGGAAACCGTTCCGGTCAGCGTCCGGGAGGAAGAAGAAACGACGGTGATGCAGTATTTACTCCGGAGTTGACAAAGACTTCCAAGGACAGTAAGAGAGAGCGCGACAGAGAGAACAAAAACAAAAAGAAAGATTTTGATAAATCCCAGGGCGGCGGACACAGACCGAATCAGGGTGGAAGAAGAAACATGTCCAGACTTCCGAAAGCTCTTCAGAAGCCGGCTCCGCAGCCGAAGCAGGAAGAGAAGAAGCCGGAGATCAAGGAGATTACTCTTCCGGAGAAAATGACCATCCGCGAGCTTGCAGAGGCTATGAAAATGCAGCCGTCTGTAATTGTGAAAAAGCTCTTTATGGAAGGAACCATGGTAACAGTAAACCATGAGATCGACTTTGAAAAGGCACAGGAAATTGCTCTGGGCTATGATATTATCGCAGAGCCTGAAGAAAAGGTAGACGTGATCGGAGAGCTTCTGAAAGAAGAGGAAGAGGATGAGGCTGATATGGTTTCCAGACCTCCGGTAGTCTGCGTTATGGGTCACGTTGACCATGGTAAAACTTCTCTTCTTGATGCTATCCGTAACACAAATGTAACAAGAGGAGAGGCCGGGGGAATCACACAGCACATTGGTGCTTACGTGGTAGAAAACAGCGGTCAGAAGATCACTTTCCTGGATACACCGGGACATGAGGCGTTTACAGCAATGCGTATGCGTGGCGCCAATGCAACAGATATCGCAGTTCTTGTTGTAGCGGCAGACGACGGTGTAATGCCTCAGACAGTAGAGGCCATCAGCCATGCAAAAGCGGCAGGCGTAGAGATCATTGTTGCCATTAACAAGATCGACAAGCCAAGCGCTAACGTAGAAAGAGTAAAACAGGAGCTTTCCGAGTATGAGCTGATTCCTGAGGACTGGGGCGGAAGCACCATCTTTGTTCCGGTTTCCGCACACACAGGAGAGGGTATTGATACTCTTCTGGAAATGATCCTTCTTTCTGCGGAAGTATGCGAGCTGAAAGCAAACCCCAACCGTGCGGCAAGAGGTCTTGTGATCGAGGCTCAGCTTGACAAGGGCAAGGGCCCGGTTGCAACAATTCTGGTACAGAAGGGAACCCTTCATGTAGGCGACTTTATTGCGGCAGGCGCATGCAGCGGTAAGGTACGTGCAATGATGGATGATAAGGGACGCAGAGTAAAAGAGGCAGGTCCTTCCACTCCGGTTGAGATCTTGGGTCTGGGAGACGTTCCAAATGCAGGAGAGATCCTGATGTCCTTCCCAAGTGACAAGGAGGCCAAAAACTTTGCAGGAGCCTTTGTATCTGAGAACAAGAACCGTCTTCTTGAAGAAACAAAAGGCAAGCTTTCTCTGGATAATCTCTTTGATCAGATTCAGGCAAGCGATCTCAAAGAGCTTCCGCTTATTGTCAAGGCTGACGTACAGGGATCTGTGGAGGCTGTGAAACAGAGTCTTACCAAGCTGTCCAACGAAGAGGTTGTTGTCCGTGTGATCCACGGAGGCGTCGGCGCAGTAAACGAATCTGACGTTTCTCTTGCAGCTACCTCCAATGCCATCATCATCGGATTTAACGTACGTCCGGATGCTATGGCAAAACAGCTTGCAGATCAGGAAGGCGTAGATCTTCGTCTGTACAGAGTCATCTACCAGGCGATCGAAGATGTGGAAGCTGCCATGAAGGGTATGCTGGATCCGGTATTCGAGGAAAAGGTGATCGGCCATGCGGAGGTTCGTCAGCTGTTCAAGGCTTCCGGAGTGGGAACTATTGCGGGAAGCTATGTGCTTGACGGTATTTTCCAGAGAAACTGCAAGGTTCGTATCACAAGAGAAGGCGAGCAGATCTTTGAGGGCGAGCTTGCATCTCTGAAGAGATTTAAAGATGATGTAAAAGAAGTAAAGGCAGGCTACGAGTGTGGTCTTGTATTTGACGGCTTTAATGATATTAAAGAAGAAGACCGCGTAGAGGCCTATATCATGGTAGAGGTACCAAGATAGGAGTGAGCATAAATGAGAAAAAACAGCATTAAGAATACAAGGATCAACGGAGAAGTTCTGAAAGAATTAAGCTCCATTATCCGGGGTGAGATCAAAGACCCCCGTATTCATCCCATGACATCTGTCATGGCTGTAGAAGTGGCTCCTGATTTAAAAACATGTAAGGCATATATCAGTGTTCTGGGAAATGACGAGGCAAAAAAAGCCACGATCACAGGTCTGAAAAGCGCAGAGGGCTATATCAGACGCCAGCTTGCAAAGAACCTGAATCTCAGAAACACGCCGGAAATCCGTTTTATCCTGGACGAATCCATTGAGTATGGAGTAAACATGTCGAAAATGATCGATGAAGTGACCAGAAAAGATGCTTCTTCTGAGAAGCCTGAGGAAGAATAAGAGGGATGGATATGAAGAATATTTCAGAGGTACTGACTGGTGTAAAAACAATGGGAATCGCCGGACACATCAGACCGGACGGGGACTGTGTAGGCTCCTGTATGGCGCTATATCTTTATGTGACAGAGCATTTCCCGGAAATTGATGTCAGGATATATCTGGATCATCCCAAGCCTGTCTTTTCTCATATTGACAGAATCGGCGATATCCGTACAGAGACAGACGGAGACAGAGAGTTTGATCTCTTTGTAACCTGCGACGTAAGCGCGCGGGACCGTCTGGCTGTGGCGGACGAATATTTTGACAGGGCAAAAAAGACGGTGTGCATTGATCATCATGTCAGCAATCCGGGATTTGCGGACATCAATCATGTAAGAGGGGATGTCAGCTCCTGCTGCGAGGTCCTTTACGGACTTCTGGATGCAGACAAAGTAGACCGTCCGGTTGCGGCTGCCATTTATACAGGCATGATCCACGATACCGGAGTATTCCAGTATTCTTCCACCTCTCCGGAAACCATGAGAATTGCCGGAGAACTGATGAAAACAGGATTTGAGTTTAACCGGATCATTGATCAGTCATTTTATGAGAAAACCTATATTCAGAATCAGGTTATGGGAAGGGTGCTGGCAGAAAGCATCCTGCTTATGAACGGCGCGTGCATTATCGGTTATCTGCGCAAAAAAGACATGGAGTTTTATGGTGTGGACGGCAAGGATCTGGACGGCATTGTCAGTCAGCTGCGTCTTACTAAAGGCGTGGAAGTTGCCATGTTCCTTTATGAGACAGAAACTCAGACCTTTAAGGTTTCCTTAAGATCCAACGGTCATGTGGATGTCAGCAGAATTGCAGTTTATTTTGGAGGAGGCGGCCACACAAGAGCTGCCGGCTGCGATCTTCAGGGCTCCATGTATGATGTGATCAACAATGTGACAAGAGAGATCGAACGTCAGATCTGTATGGAGAAAGTCAGATGATGGATGGAGTTTTGAACGTCAGGAAAGAAAAGGGATTTACTTCCCACGATGTGGTGGCAAAGCTCCGCGGAATCCTGCACATGAAGAAAATCGGTCACACAGGAACTCTGGATCCGGAAGCAGAGGGGGTTCTTCCTGTTGTTCTTGGAAAAGCCACCCGACTTGTGGATATGCTGACAGAAAAAGAAAAAACTTATGAGGCGCTTCTGCATCTGGGAATTGAAACAGATACCCAGGATATGACGGGAACGGTATTAAAAGAGCTTCCTGTCACAGTTACGGAAGAGGATGTAAAAAAAGAACTAGAAAGCTTTCTGGGAGAACAGCAGCAGATCCCGCCCATGTATTCTGCACTGAAAGTGGACGGAAAAAAACTGTATGAACTGGCCAGAGAAGGGAAAACTGTAGAACGTAAGCCAAGAACCGTATACTTTCGGGAAATCAGCATACTGGAAATGAAGCTTCCTCTTGTAAGGATTTCTGTTACCTGCAGTAAGGGTACTTATATCCGTACGCTTTGTCACGATATCGGGCAGAAGCTGGGCTGCGGAGGGTGTATGGAAGAACTGCTCCGCACAAGATCCGGTCAGTTTGCTCTGGCAGACAGCCTGACTCTTGATCAGATCCAGACGCTTACGGATCAGGGAGAAATAGAAAAGCATCTGATCGGGATTGAGGAAATCCTGGGAGAGCATCCTGTCCTTTTTGGCCGGAAAATGGCAGACAGGCTTCTGAAAAACGGAAATCCTGTAACAGAGGCGCTGACAGAAGGCAGCTACAGAGACGGATGTGTTTTTTTTTTCAAGCAGAAGACGGCATACGAGGTACATCGGTGACTGGAGTT
>OMGP01002356.1_pt1 | contig 12363 bp, 8 predicted proteins | sample 1646091 | NCBI WGS metagenome assembly OMGP01 (sample SAMN05578580, study PRJEB25193) | human gut metagenome | biome: Human Microbiome; feature: human-associated habitat; material: feces | host: Homo sapiens | place: USA:Birmingham | reverse complement strand
ATGGTTTTAAGTAAATGTGTGTTTTTGATTTTCCAAATGGGACATATGGTGCAATTTCACTTATTGATTTTAACATCGTCTTACTTAATAATTTGTAAATTACTTTTTCGTCCTCAGTCAAATTAACATTCGTTTCAAATAGCGGCAGCACAATTTTTATAGCATTTTCTGATACCTCAAAATCTGGTTTTATCAGACTCTCTGCATACAGTTGTTTTATTCGTGTAATTCCCGTTCCAAATATCTCTACAAATCCCAATCTGTAAAACACATTTGCAAGATTTCTATTCCTTAAAACAGAAAGTTTACCTGATAAATATTCTTCGGCTGTTATTCCAGCTGGCAATCCACCAGGAGATACAACCTCTATTCTATCATCAAACATAGAAACTCTGATGTGTGAATCAATATCCCATACCCTATGAATTAAAACATTTGCAATTGCTTCTCTGAAAGCTGCTTGTGGTATTTTCTCCATCGTTTTTCTATCAGCGCCCTGTATGACTTCATATTGGTAATAGTCTTTAAATACAGCAAGTGTTTTTTCATATACATCTAAAACTGATACATTTTCAAAGGTTACTCTTTTTTGAATAATACTGATGTTCTCACCGAACTTAACAAGATCAATTCCGGAAAAATGATTTTTATCTGCTAAAAGTCCTGCTGCATTATTAAAACCATTTGCATTGTCATACAGATTCAGTGTCTTTAAAGTATCCTGATTGAAACTTTCAATCTGAATATTTTCTTTTAGTTTATGCTGTAAAAAATCAAAAGATAGCTCCTGATCTTTACACTGTAATTCTTCAAAGCTAATATTTTTTCCTTCTAATACAAGCCTTGAAAATTCAAGTGTGTCTACCTCTATCGTTGCTGTATCATTTCGTTTGTATGCTTTCGATTTATATAAATATGGCTTCTGAAGACCACTTTTTACAGTAAGTTTTATCGTTTGATCATTATTCTGTAGTTCAAGCATATAATTTGGCTGAGGCGAAATACTGTCATTGATTTTATTTTCGATATCCAGGCAAGCCTGCTTTACATCTGGCAAGCCTTTTACATTTCCATCATCATTCACACCAAAAAGAATCGTTCCGCCATTATAATTTGAAAAGGCACTGACTGTTTTCAAAAAAGTATTCGTAATCGTTTCCTTGAATTCCAATATTCTTGTTTCACGCATAGCAATCATTTCCTTTCCCAGTCTTAATGGTTATATTATATGTTTAAATATGCGAAAAATCAATCGTAACTTTTTACGATTGATTTTTCAATTGATTTTGAGTGTGTTTTTCTGTTATTCTTCTTCATTTCAATTCACGTCTTCACGGGAGACGACCAATGCCGCTTCACTTTATAGTAAGTGTTCTACCGGTTACGATTTTTCTGGGCTGGTATAATTTATTTATGTTTTCTTTAGATTTTTTTATTTTCTCTTTCGAGTACCAGACCACATCCTGACAAATGCTTTCATCATTATTTTTATTTTTTTCTTTCCTGAAACCTGGAACTTTAAATATGCTTTATAAGTTTTTTCCAATATTTTCAAGTTCTTTTATAGAATCCTTGTTTTTTGCAAGTTCATCACTGGCTGTTGCATAATATGATTTTTGGAAAATCATATCCCATGAAAGATATTTCGCCATGCAGTCGAACTGTTTGTCAATTAACTCATACTGGATACTGTCCACCGGGGATCCTCCCACAACGATTGTTCCAACTTTTTTATTTTTCAGCTGCAAACCGCGGCAGTAGCACTTATCAATGATAAGTTTCAACTGCGCAGACATTCCCCACCAATATACCGGAGTAGCAAAAAGAATCACATCTGCAGCAGTAATTTTATCAATCGTGGGATTTGTATCATCCTGATCAATACATCCTTTATAACATTGACAGACCCCACATCCCTTACAAGGTGCTATATGAAGTCTGTCTGGTTGGATGATTTCAATCTCATTCTTTTCTGATGCCCCCTTTATAAATGCGTCAATCGCCGTCAGCGTGTTTCCCCTTCTGGCACTTCCGTTAATAATCACAATTTTCATGTATGTTTCCTCCAGCTTCTGATTTCATGAAATCATTATACCTTTTTTCGCTTATCCTGTCATCACATTTCATCAGATCAGAACCTGTCAAAATCCTCCTGCGTGGCAACCTGTCTCCATCCCTTATAAAAAATATCGTACAGGACTATGGGCATCAGGCAGTTGCGATAATGCTTTCCTGTAATGGCGTTATCCTGAACTATGCTTTTGTGATGTACAATAAATCAATTTCCAAGATTGATATTGTACAAAACATTGCAAAGGAACTGCCCGTTCCACCGGTAATGTCCTATTTTCTTTGTGACTGCTGGTATGTTTCTGAAAAAATAATCAATACCTTTGCAGAACGGGGATTTCACACGATTGGTGCTTTAAAAACAAACCGCATACTTTATCCATTCGGAATCCGCTGTCTTCTCAAGCGGTTCCTTTGTCTTCTACAATGTGATCCAATGCAGCCAGCGGCTCTCTCCTTCGCGATTGTCGCACGTGTGCGGCGCTTTGGACGATATGGGAGATACAGGTCTTCTACTGCCACAAGCGTTTCCGCTGCCAGAATCTGTTTCTTTAATTCTTCTTTCAGTCTCTGATTAATATCCATTCTTTTTAGTTCTTTCCACTTTCATAGGCGTTCTGCACCCGTTCGGTCAGCACTTTTCCACCGTTTGCATACCATTCTGCCACAAAAGTATCAAAGTAATCCACTGGTTTCTCCCCACTAATGATCTGAAGAAATGCTTCCTGTTCCAGTTCCTGTAATTCTTGCGGAATTTCTGCATTTACATTTTCCAGAGGCAATGTCGATGTACTTGTTATTCCTGCCTTCTGCAGTTCCCCCACAGCCTGAATTCTTGACGCATACGCCGCCCATCCATTCGCGGTTGTCAGCTGTCCATTCAAGTAAGATTTGCATGTATTAAAATAAGACTTTTCCAAACCGCTAAGCTCTGATACATCAAGCGTCTTATCCAGTGCTGCCTGAATATGTTCTGTCGTACGGTAAAGTGCATCCTCATAATCCACATTAATATTCAGTGGCCGGGCCGTCGGATCTACATTAATAGAAAAATAATCATTCACTTCTCTTGCCGCACTATCATTTGCATATCTAGACTGATCAAAAATCGCACTCACATACTTTGCTACAATTTCCGGATGCTCATATCCTTTACGCACCACCACATACATCCACTGGTCATACGATTCAAAAACTGATATCTTCTGCGTCTCATTTACCTGTTCTTTGTCTAAAAGATACGGTTTCCACTCTGCATTTGAATCGACATTATATGCTGCACTCAACGGGTTATTCGGAGCCCACCAGCGTCCACAGATAGCACCGCAATGTCCGGTTTTTAACAAATCATCTATGTTTTCCGTCTTTCGTAGCAGGAATCTCTGGTCGAGTATCTCATCCTCATATAGATTGTGAAGTTTCAAAAGCGCTTCTTTTGTTTCCTGTGTTACTGACCCATAAACTACATTTCCATTTTTATCCAGGATCCAGTGACATGGCATTGCACCGGCATGTATAAAAGTTGCATCCACTCCATAAGTCTGATCCGCACCGGCAACCACGTCTGTACTACAGGCAAGGCCGATTGTCTGACCGTCTCCTGCTGCATCCTGTTCTACAAATGCCCGGATCACTTCCAACGCTTCTCCTACTGTTTCCGGTTCCTTTAATCCCAACTTCTCAATCCAGTCTTTCCGCAGCCAAAGAAGCGGAGTTCCATCGTCAATCACCGTATTCGGAAATGCATATAGCTTTCCATCCACGGTTGCAGACTGTAAAAGAGAATCTCCATAACTTTCATACATTTCTTTGATCGTATCTGTCGTACACTCTTCATACGTTTCTGTAAGTTCTTCGATCAGGCCTGCTTCAATCAGGCGGAGCAGGTTATCTCTTCCCTTCACAACAAGCACGTCTGGAATATCACGATCTTCAATCGCTACATTGACCGCCTCTTCATAAGTATTGCCATCCTGCAATTCAAAGACATCTTCATTCTGAATATTAAGTATTTTCTTCAAATATCTCGTATATGCATTATTTTCGTACGTATTTCCTACAGGAAGATTCGAATTATTCGCCCCTGCAATCTTGCCAAGTGTATAGGTAACAGCCTCAGGATATTTCCCAAGTGGTGTATGCATCGCTTTATACATCAGCTTTCTTTTCACTTCAACTGCATTGTTTGCACCAGACTCACTTTGGGATGCTTCTAACTGTTCCATCTGTCTTTGACTTTCCTTCGTCTCAAAATAGGTTCCGCACCAAAGCATCATCAATAAAATTAATGCAAGCTGGGCTGAGAGAATTCGCTTTTTCATATCGTTTTTCATAACACCTTCGCCTCCGTGTTCTTCGGAATTCGGATAAAGACCCGCGTTCCTTTTCCTGGAGTACTTTCTATCTTCATCTCACCTTTTTCTCCATAAAGGACATGGATTCTGTCACAGACATTTCGCACACCATAACCGGAGGACTGATATGTCAGAATCTGATCCGCCTTCTCCTGCGTCATTCCCGCACCATTGTCCCTGATTTCAAAGAAAATGTGCTCAGCCTCTTCACGAATCGTCAGCCACAACGTCGGATTCTCATTATCTGACACATCAATTCCATGATCGATTGCATTTTCTGCAAGTGGCTGCAGGATCAACTTCGGTATCAGATAATCATTAAGACCATCCGAAATCTGTTCAACCACACGGAACTCGTTATCATGCATAACAAGTTGGATTTTGAGATATGCACGGATGTTATCAATTTCTTTTGCCACTGTAGTCATTGTTTCACCACGATTTAAGCTTGTCCGATAATAAGTAGACAGTGCCAATGTCACATGACTGATTTCATCCTCCCCCGCTTCAATTGCTTTCCAGTTGATGATTGAAAGCGAATTATAAAGGAAATGTGGATTGATCTGTGCCTGCAGTGCTCTCATCTCACTGTTCTGAAGCTGGATCTTACTCTCATATACTTCTGAGATCAAATGGTTCATCTGATCCATCATGCGCCGAAATGACCGGATCAGCACACCCACCTCGTCTTTGGATTTACTCTGCACGGTAACTTTACGAAGTCCCATATTGATCAGGTTCATATTTTCAGTCAATAACTCCAACTGCGATACCATACGGAGAGAAAAAACATATCCCAGAAAACTCAGAAGAAGAACACTGATCAAAATAATCGGAATATTTTTGAGCAAAAGCTTATGGATTGCGTTTTCACTTACTTCCTTTGGACGATAGATATAGAAATTCCATCCTGTATCCTTCATTGTCCGCTGTACCAGATAATAATTCTCACTGATATCTTTCGGACTCTCAATATCCTTCGGACGATATTTCTTATCCATAGAACACTCGGCATAGACAATATTTCCATTATCATCCTGAATCATGCCTCCTGTATTATCTGTAAGCTGGCTCATGAATGGTTCAAGAACTTTTTCATAATCCAGACGCATCTCCAACACCGCTTTGATCGTATCATTGTCATAGAATTTCCGACTGGCAATGATTGATTTATTCACACCGCGAGTGATGCTCCACTGCATTAATGTTCCCTCATTCAACCTGGAATACCACTGTTGATTCTCCGCTTCCGACATTGGAAGAAGTGTATCTCCATGTGGCACTTCTATATTGTCAGAATATAATGTAATGCTCTGGATCTCTTTGTGATAGATCGTCGGCATCTGCAACAGTGGATCAGCCACCTTCACATATTTCAAATACTTCTCATAATCCGACTCTGTCTCCACATCAAAAATATTCCTGAGATTTTGAGAATAAGACAGATAATCAACCAGGTTCTTATAGATCTGAGACTGATTCTCAATCGAACTCACTGACTGTTCCAACATTTTCTCCAGATTGTACTGTTCCTTCTCTCGCAATTGATTCATCATGCCATACTGCATGGAAAAAGCAAGGAATCCTACCGGAACCAGTCCTGCAATCAGCATCAAAACAGACAGTTTTTTACGAAATTTCAGATTTTCAAATCGATGGATCAACTTCCGTATTTGTTTTTTCATCCGCCGCTATTCCTTTCCTGCATGCTTCCGGTGTATCTCCGAAAAACTCTCTGAAACTTCTGCAGAAGTATGAGTTATTGGAAAATCCTACTTCTTTCGCAATTTGGGAGATTTTCATATTCGTTGTCTCTAAAAGCTCTTTTGCTTTATTCATTCGCACTTCACGGATAAAACGGTTCAGTGTCATCCCTGTTTCTTCTTTAAATACAGCACTTAAATATCCCGGTGACAGAAAAACCATTGCGGAAAGTGTCTCTGCTCCCAGATCCTTTTCCTTATAATGGTGATAAATATATCCCTTCACGGTTGTAACTTCTGATCGGAACCCATCTTCCTGCTCTTGTATGCAATGTTCATATTCCTGAAGTACTTCTTCTACTATAGCAATCACATCATTAAGGTTTCTGCAACGATATAATCGATCCACTCTCTTTGAAAGCATCTTTTCATCCAGCCCTTCCATCTGGTCGAGCAATTCTTTCATAATTCCAGAAAATACAAACTTTACATACATATCCGAAAATTGCTTATGTGCACGATATTTTTCTTCCAGTCTCTGAAAATCCTGACGGAGATGTGGCAGATCTTTATATTGAATATCTTTCGTAATCTGTTCCATGATTTCAGAATCTTCTGCCGGATCAGCTTTCTTCTCTTCCTGCTTCTCCCCGTGGAAAAACAGATGCTGACGTGGCTGATAGAACTGCTCTTCTAACATTCCTTCCAGCACCTTAAATTCCTCTGCCAGATTTTTTCCATCTTCGATTTCCTCACTGACTGCAAAATAACATTCACTGTCAAACTGGTGCGCAAAAAAACGGTACATTTTCTCTACGATTCCATGATAATCTGCATATTTTTCCGTGAACAAAAAGATGGATTCGTTCGAATTCAGATTCACATAATGAAACTCTCTCTGCACCTCTTCCTTCAGGCTCATCAGGAAATGTTCCTCTTCCGTTTCGAAGAATCCATTTGAGGCACTGACAAGAACCATACGGGTAAATTGGGACAGATCATCTTCCATTCCATCTGTAAGTTTCTTAAACTGAACAAAATCTTCCTCTTTTCCCCCATACAGATATTTCAGTAAAAAGTATTTTTTCAGATAATCTTCTTTCTTTTCCTGCTGCTCTTTTTTCTCTATCTTAGAAGAAATATTTTCCATCACTCGTTGAAAAGTCTTATGGAATTCCTCCGGATCAACCGGCTTCAGAACATAGTCCACAACTCCATACCGCAATGCTTCTTTTGCATAAGAGAAATCATTATACCCGCTGAAGATCACGATTTCCATATCCGGATGATCTTCTCTCACTGCTTTCGTCAGCTCCAGTCCATTCATATAAGGCATCTTTACATCCGAAAATAAAATATCCACATGGTTTGATTCTAATACTCCCAGTGCATCCTTTCCATTCGTTGCTTCTAGGATCTGGAATTCTCCTTCCTCCCTCTTTAACAGAAAGCGGATTCCCCTTCGCTCCAGTTTTTCATCATCCACGATCAATATTGTAATCATTTCCCCACTCCTCCCACACGTTCACTTTACATTTTCACTATTCCTTTTATAACGTCCGAAAACAGCAGGGAATGTTCACTCACTCTCTGCTGTCTTTTTTTAATTTTTATAATTCTATTTTAATTCATTTTTTAGACAATGTCCACACTAGCCTTTAACCGCTCCGGCTACAACGCCTTCGATAATATATCTCTGGCAGAACAGGTAGAAGATGATAATCGGCACAATTGCAAGAACCAGAGTTCCCATCATTGCTCCCATATCTACAGAACCGTATCCACCTTTCAGATACTGAACTGCCATCGGCACTGTCTTATATTTTCTCTGATCCAGTACAAGTGATGGAAGCAGGTAGTCGTTCCAAATCCACATTGCCTGAAGAATTGTAACTGTTACGCAAGTCGGCTTTGCAATCGGAAGTACAATTCTGAAGAATGTCTGGATTGGTGTGCATCCATCAATCATTGCAGCCTCTTCAATCTCCAATGGAATGGATTTCATGAACCCGGTAAACATAAAGACGGAAAGTCCTGCACCAAATCCAAGGTAGATCACAACCAGTCCCCACGGATTTCCCATATGAAGCATATTTGCGATCTTGGATAATGTAAACATTTCCATCTGGAATGGCACGATCATTGCAAACAGGCAAAGCATGTAAAGGATCTTTGTAAATTTTGTCTTCACGCGGCAGATATACCATGCACACATGGAGCAACATAAGATAATCACTGCTACAGATAAGATTGTGATAAATAAACTCCATCCAAATGCCTGAATCAGCCGTGTCTGCTTAATACCACGGATATAGTTCTCTAATCCGACATACATCTTTCCGGTCGGTATCTCGAACGGTGCTTTACTGATATAGACTTTTTTCTTAAAGGAGTTGATAAATACCAGTATGATCGGATACAGATACAGCAGGCTGAGTAGTGTAAAAATAACGGTTAATAATGTACCATGTTTTACTTTTTTATTCATTACTGCTGCACCTCCTTTGATGTTGTCAGTTTATTCTGGATCAATGCAATCACTCCTACGATAATAAAGAAGATAACTGCTTTCGCCTGTCCTACACCTTCCCAGCCAGTTCTTCCATAGAATGTATAATAGATATTCAGGGCAAGCATTTCTGACATCTTGTCCGGTCCACCGTTTGTCAATGCAAGGTTCTGGTCGAAAAGTTTAAATCCGTTTGTAAGTGTCAGGAAAGTACAGATTGTAATGGATGGCATAACCATCGGAATTGTAACATATCTTAAAAGCTGTACTTTATTCGCTCCATCAATCTGTGCTGCCTCGATCAGCTCTCCAGGAATATTCTGGATTCCTGAGATGTAGATGATCATCATGTATCCAACCTGCTGCCAGAGCATCAGGATAACCAATCCCCAGAAACCATATTTTGAAGAATATGTAAGTGTTTTCTGGAAATGTGCCAGAATACCATTTAATAACAGCTGCCATACATACCCAAGTACAATACCACCGATCAGGTTCGGCATAAAAAATACAGTACGGAAAATATTGGTTCCCTTAATATTCTTTGTCAAAAGCATTGCTACCGCAAATGCAAAAATGTTGATCAATAATACTGTCACAATTGTAAATAATGCGGTAAACCAAAGAGAGTGAAGAAAATCTCCGTCTCCAAGGATCTTTGCATAGTTGCTAAGTCCAATAAATTTAGCGTCTGTCACCGTTGTGAACTTGCAGAACGAAAGATATACGCCTAACACAAACGGTGCAAGGAAACCTATCGTGAATGCAATCAGCGTCGGCAATACAAATACCGGAAAATATCTCTTTATTGCTTTTTGCATGTTCTTCTCCTCCTGTCTTTCTTTTCTGTAAAAAGCCTTTCTGCGCCTTTGCTTTTCACAATTCTAATTACATAATTTCAGCCTGCCCCGGTATGCTCGTTGGCAGGCTGTTTGATCTTCTTCTCTATTTCACAGCCTTTTTATCTGCCTATCCTGTGAAAAGTCTTTTTTATTCGTTTGCTGCTGCGTATTCTTCAGCCCATCCATCAACAAATGCTGTCTGTACACTATCCCATGCGCCTGTACCCTGTGCATAGTTCAGAAGAGCTCCACCAAGATTGTTTTTCCAGTTCTCAGATGGCATTGTTGTAAAGTTCCAGCTTACTGGTGTCTTTCCTGCCTCTGTATACTCAGCATTTGCTTTTACAAGCGGGTTGTCCGGAAGGTAATCTGAGAATGTTGTGAACGGTGTTACAAATCCCATCTCGTTAGCCAGCATGTCACGACCTTCATCGCTCTCAACTACCCATTTCATAAAATCAAGTGTTGCCTGAATGTCTTCTTCTGAAGCGTTCTTATTTACACACCAGTAGTTCTCAGATCCTGTACAAAGTCCCTGATTTTCTTCTCCATCAACTCCGATGTAGATTGGAAGCATTCCCATATCTTCATCTGCTACTTCATTATCTTTGATATCATTGTAAGCCCATGTACCATTCTGATAGAATACTGCTTCGCCAAGTGCAAATTCACTTGCTGCGTCATCTCCTGTCTTAGAAGAAATCATAGATGGCTCACATGTAGAGTTGTTCAGATACAGATCCCAGATCTGTTTGTAGTTGTCAAGGTATGTTCCTTTGATTGCATCTGTGCTGTCAATTCCGTCTGCCTTATACTCATAGTAGATTGGAAGATTTGCAAGGTGTGTCTTGAATCTCCAGTCAGAGGAAGAATCCATTCCTGCTGAAGTAAAAGCTCCTTCTACTCCAAGATCATCTTTGTGTGCCTGAATCTCTTCTGCAACTGTCTTAAGTGCCTGGAAGTTATTCAGATCATCAATTGATTTGATACTTGCATCCGGCAATTCGAAGTATTTGTTCAGAAGAGCTTTGTTGTAGATCAGACCATAAGTCTCAATAACATAAGCGATTCCGTCTACTGCGTCGCCATCTTTTAATATATAATCGTCAGACTCGACATCTTTATAAACATCGCTGTCTGAAAGGTCATAGCAATAATTTTTCCATGTAGCAAGTCCAACCGGTCCGTTTACCTGGAACAATGTTGGTGCCTCATCTTTTGCCATCTCTGATTTCAACTGTGACTCGTAAGTTCCTGATGCTGCTGTCTGTACATCAACCTGAACACCCGTCTCATCTGTATACTCTTTTGCAAGTTCTACCCACTGGTCAGCCTGCTCTGGTTTAAAGTTCAGATAATAAACTTTTCCGGATGACTTATCTCCTTTCGCTGTTTCATCTCCGCTTGATGTGGCTCCACATCCTGCAAGCATTCCTCCTGCCATTGAAGCTGCAAGTACAAGTGCAAGAATCTTTTTCTTCTTCATAATTGAATCCTCCTTTTATGATTACTTGTCTTTGTTTTTCTTGATGATGTTATTATAAGAAAAAGTTCCAAAATAAGATATAATAAAATTCCAAGAAACATAACACTATTTCAAGATTATTGTAATTTTTGAAGATTTTGTGTATGATACAAGAGTTCGCCAAGAACCAAAAGTGAAGTTTGAAACAAATAAGTAGAGAACAGCCACGAAATAGAGGGTATAGCAAACAAACCACCAGATTAGCTGGTTTTGAAAATTGAATATATAAACGCAACACCTAATTAGGAGACCGGCGAAGGCTCATCTTTAATGAGATACCCTCGTTGCCTTAGAAGATTAAGTGCCTGTGAAGTTGTAAGAACTTTTTCTTTTTTCACAGGACGTGATTCAAGAAAACCATCGGATGTATAAGGTTTTAAATCTGTGAGTATGTGCCAGATAGCGGTCAGGATCATACGGCAGCGTGCAATAATGGCTTTCTTGTGGCCGCGACGTGTTTTGATACGCTTATAGCGGGTGGTAAATTCAAAATGTTTCTTCGATTTGATTAAAGCATTTGCTATCTGTACCAGAACTGGTTTAAAATAAGAACCAGCACAGGAAATCCGAGTGGATTTGATTTTACGGTCGCTCTTATCATTTCGGGGACAACATCCAGCACAGGAGACGAGGTGTTTTGCTGTGGGGAAGACAGACATATCACCACCAATCTCTGAAAGCACCTGAATTGCAGTCATTGGATTCTTATCGAATCCAGGAACCGTTCTTATTAAGTTTAAAGCAGCCTCGTATTTATCACTGAGACGAAGGATTTCCTGTTCTACTTCTGAAATGTGCTTTTGAAGTTCGTCTATGTGATCAAGGCACTGTCTGAGCTTTACATCCTGTTCTTTCGAGATATTACCATCAACGGCCGCCTGAATTTCTTCTATTGGAGTTTTACAGCGGCTGTCAACAAAGGGTGACACATCAAATTTTTCCCCAGGGTGCTGCAAAATCTGTTCCGTAATGGAACGGGAAGATTTCCCGAATACATCAGAAAAGACATCATCAAGCTTCAGATTGGAAACAGTAAGACAATTTTGGGCACGATTCTTCTCACCGGTAATCATACAGGTGAGTTTGAAACGGTATCTTACGAGATCCCTGAGTTCTCTGATGTCAGCAGGTGGAATAAAAGAAGGTTTCACCATGCCGCACATGTGATCCATTTGGCATCTTTGCGGTCGGTCTTGTTTCCTTTCATGGGTTTGGTGTATTTCGGATGGGATAGAGTAACCCGGATTTTGTGTTGCTCTAAGATATTGAAAACAGGGATCCAATACTTGCCGGTAGATTCCATACAGACATCGTTACAGTTGTATTTAGCAAGCCAGACACACAGCTGATGCAAACCTTT
>OMGP01002344.1_pt1 | contig 12405 bp, 17 predicted proteins | sample 1646091 | NCBI WGS metagenome assembly OMGP01 (sample SAMN05578580, study PRJEB25193) | human gut metagenome | biome: Human Microbiome; feature: human-associated habitat; material: feces | host: Homo sapiens | place: USA:Birmingham | reverse complement strand
ACTGGATCAGTTTAATGACCTCATTTTTATCAAGTCCAATGCTTGCCGCTTCCTCCAACAATTTTTTGACATAGTGATCGTAAAATTCATTCCGTCTGCGGTTTAAAATATTTTCTTTTGCCCCTTCTGCTACAAACATACCGATTCCTCTTTTCTTATATAAGATTCCTTCATCTACCAATATGTTCACACCTTTTGCCGCGGTTGCCGGATTGATCGCATACAGTTTTGCCAGTTCGTTCATGCTCGGCACCCGCTCTTCCTCCAGAAGAATATCCATCAAAATATCTGTCTCGATCATCTCCGCGATCTGCAGATAAATGGATTTCTCCTGCGTTAAGATCTCATTGCAGATTTCAAATACATCGCCTTGAACGTGTTCTCATGTTCATGCCTCCCGTTATTTAAAGAATTTTTTAAACATTTCTTTTGCTGTTTCATAGTCCTTGACTTTCTTTTCAACGTATCCAGCAGCAGCGGTGCCGTTTTGATCGGCAACCATTTGAAAAACTTTTTCTTGGTCTGCTGGATGAAGTTTCGCGATTTTTTCAATTCCTTTTGTAAAATCCTTTATTTTTTTATCAGTCATCTTGCTTACCTCCGTTTTTTGTATTCCTGTTGATATTATAATATCACTTTATAAAGTGATAGTCAATACTTTTTATCACTTTTTTTGGTAATATTTTTAATTGACTTTGGGAATTATCTATTATATAGTAGATTTATAAAAATGATTTAGAAAGGAATAAGAAAGTATGATTAAATATAAATTTAATGTAGGGGATGCGTTAGAGCGCGCCGGATTTAATATGTATAAGGCAAAAACAACAGGATTGATTAGTCAAGAGACACTTAAAAAGATAAAGAACGAAGATACGAATATAAGTGCTAAATCATTAAATAGTCTTTGCTTAATTCTTGATATGCAGCCTAAAGACATATTTATATATGAAGAGACACAGGAAGATTTGAAACAGAAACAAAAAATTTATTAAAATATCACTTTACATAGTGATAAATATATGCTATTATAATATTGTCGAAAGGCAATAGGCGAAAGCCGGAAAGGAGAAAAATGAGTTTTAAAATCTAAGGATTATGAAAAAGCGGAAAAGATGGTCGATCAGCTGATCGATGATACTCAAAAAGGAATTGAGGACAATTAAAAAGAAAGGGCTGGAGAAAATCCAGCCCGACACACAAAAAAACATACCAAGTGATGTGTGCTATTTGAATATAGCACATCCAGAGAAGAAAGAAAAGAGGAAAAAGCTATGTTAAAAATTTTAAACGAGTTAGGACAGATGAAAGGACATTTTGCAGTGGAGATCTTTGATCTCGAGAACTTCGGGCTGGTGGCTGTCGATCACGATACCAGCAACGGCGAGACCATGGAAGGCTGGAAGTGTGACAGTAACGGCGTGGCACTGGATAAAAATACACCAAATTTTAGAGTAAAAGAGGTTCAGGAACCGATTTCACACGACGAGGATGGAGAACCGGATCAATGGAAAATTATTGGTTTTGAAACAGTATAATATATTTTAGAAGCCTCCTCACGGTGAGGAGACTTTTTGATAGAGGAGATAATTTATATGTCATATGGAAAAATACAAGAAAAAGAGATTGCAACAATCAAATCAAGAACTTATAAATTAAATTTATCTGATGCAGATGTAATCAGACTTGCAGAAAAGGCATTAAATTACAATATGACGGCATCTGAACTGTTGGAAAATTTCATTGGTGATTTGGTTTACGGAACATATTCTAACGGAAGTGATGAACGTGAATATATATCAATGTGGGCAGAACGCTGTTGGTTTGCATATGAGTCTGCAGAACGCAATATGACCAACTTTTTCTTTGGGTGTGATCCAGATCCGTTTTATGAATTTATAGACATTGAAAAAATACAAGAAAATATCAACAAATGGAAAATGGAAGTTGAGAGGGATAAAGAAGAAATAAAGAATCCAGGTGATAAATGGAAAGATATTGTAAGATATAATTCGAAAAAAGAGGCTGTTCCAGTATATTCTTGTATCGAGGAATATGTGGAAGAGATAAAAGAGGATTTAGAATTAAATCTTGAACAAATAAAGGCAGAAGAGGAGCAGCTTGAAACATTAAAAAAAAGGTTCGCTGATTATATGGGAGATAAACCATATTCATGGGATGAACAGCTTGAGGAATGTAAAATATGGTATAAGGTAAATGTTGAAAATGTAATTGATGAACAGAAACTTTTTTTGAAGGAAAATGTTGCAGAAATTAGAGAAAAAATTATGAGAGAAATTAATGAATGTGCAAAAACTGGGGATTCCCATGTGAATAAAGGCGATAAAGTAAATTGTTATATAAAACTTTCTGATGTGGAAAGTATTATAAAAAAATATATGGAAAATTAAAAAGGTTATTAAATCTACAAATTGGAATTTAAGGAGGAAATCAAATGAATTTGATAAAGTTTATAAATGAATATGCGAATCGCAAGAATGCGTTTACAAAAGTTGTGTTGGAGTTCTTTTGGAAAGATGATGGAATTGATGAGGATTATTGTTTTGAGGGAACACCTTCAGAGTTTGTGGATAGATATACAAAGGACTATGATTGCATTAGGGGATTAGACATTTTTGATGTACATGAGCTGAAAATAACTAATGAAGGTTTGCGTTCTCAAATATATATAGAAGTTATTAGAGAGTAGCTAAATTGAAATTTATAGCGGACAGTTCCTGCCCTCATTCTGAGGGCGGGCAACGTTCCGTTGCAGGAACTGAAAAAAAGAAAAAATTACATCAAAGAGATAATGCTGATATCTTTTTTTATATCTTATTGACGGTATAAGCAGAAAGAAAGAGGTATCAACATGAGAGAAAAAATTATGAGAGAAATTAATGAATGTGCAAAAACTGGGGATTCCCATGTGTGTTATATAAAACTTTCTGATGTGGAAAGTATTATAAAAAAATATATGGAAAATTAGAAAGGTTATTAAAATGAATAAGAGGCAAGCAAAAAAGAGAATGAATAAGGCAATGGAAGCAATGAAGACTTCTCGTAGATCTGGTATGGGTGTATCAATTACAACACAGGTTTTTGTAGATAGAACAGGAAAAAAATGTGATGCTATGCAGCAAGACGCAAGATTCATCATACTTAAACGTCCTAAAATTCAATACTTTAAGTCTACAAATTGAAATTTATAGCGGACAGTTCCTGCCCTCATTCTGAGGGCGGGCAACGTTCCGTTGCAGGAACTGAAAAAAAGAAAAAATTACATCAAAGAGATAATGCTGATATCTTTTTTTTAATATTTTATTGACGGTATAATTTATACATGATACAATATATTTGTAAGTTAAAAACAGCTTAAAAAGCAGAAAGAAAGAGGTATCAACATGAGAGAAAAAATTATTGAGAAGTTAATTGAAAGGGGGTATAACGCGAGTGCAATTGATACTGTGAAAAATGGTGTTGTTTGGCATGGTATTGTAATAAAAGAGGAAAATAAATCTATGGCGCCTGTTATTTATTTAGACGACTTGGATGGACAGCATGATTTAGAAGAAAGTGTATCCTATGTGATAGCTGTTTATGAAAAACATAGAGATTTTCAGTTTGATGTAAATCTTTTGAAAGATAAAGAATTTATAATGAAAAGAATTTATATTGGAATGCAGAAATCATCTTCTGAACCATTAGAAAAAAGAGAAAGTTTTTTAAATGGGATTGAGGAATACTTATTCATTGATGTGTCGGACGGAGTCATAAAAGTAAGAAAAAATTTACTAAATATGGATATGCATGAAGTATGGGAACAGGCATTAAGAAATACAATAGAAAATTCAGAAATTGAAAGTATACAAGAAGTATTAAAGGAAGTGTTTTTTGATACCGGATTAGAGGACGAATTAAATGAAGGATTAAAATTACATCCAATGTTTGTTATAAGTAATTATAAAAAACGTTATGGTGCATCTGCAATTTTAAATAGGCGATTGTTGAAAAAAATTGCGGTGCAATATAACACTTCAAAAGTATTAATTTTACCGTCGTCGGTGCATGAAATGATTGTTATACCATATAATGAAAATATGGATATAAATGATTTTTCAGAGACGGTTCATGAAGTTAATTCTTGTACAGTTGCAGAAGAAGAACAGTTGACAGATAGAGCATATATTTTAAAAGTTTTAGATGTTTAATTAAAGGTTTTCTCCCAACGCTATAAACGTTGGGAGAAGTAAATGAGGTTTTAAAATGTCAGAAGAAGCTTTGATGATTTCTATTAAAAATGGAGATATAAAATGTGATGTAGGGGAAGTTCGATTTTTATTGTATATTGTTGAACAGATGAACCAATTAATTAATAAGTATGCAGTAGAAGATAAAACTGAGCGTGAAAAGATAAAAAAATTTATTGAGTATTATGAATATTTTAAAGATAAATATTTAGTTTTACAGGAAGTTAGAAATCAAGAAAATTTTTACTTCAATCAAATGAAAGCATGGCAAAAAAAATTGAATGAAAGTAGTGATGAAAATATGAAAAAACTGATTTTGGAATCAGCTAATGAATATCAGACAAAATATAAAAAATTAAAGAAGAAACGAGAATGTTTATGTAAAGAATTGGAAAAATTAAAAAAAGAAAAATATAGTGATATACCGTTTATTGTATAGATATGGTATAGATATGGAGAAAAATGAATATAAATAAAAATTGGAAGAAATTTTATGGTGTATGGAACGATCTGGATTATATAGAAGCAGATAATATATACGTTCCTAAGAAAAAAATATTTTTGAGACAGTCAACAAAGAAATTCATGTTAACTATAAATATGGTACAAATATTAACTTGCATAGTACGAATCATATATGGAAAGCATTATTTGATAGGTGGGCTTATAGGAATTTGTAGCATTTTATCTATAATATTTTTATTTATGGCTAATAAAATAAATAAAAATATTGCGTTTGTTTTAGAAGTTGTTGCTGGAATTTTTTTCATTATAGCAATTATGGTTGTTGTGTTTTTTTAAGATAACATGAAAGAAAGGAGCAAATAAATATTATGAGAAAAATGATTGATATTGAAAGCAGATATAAAAAAAGATAGTAAGAAATTCTGATACTACAAAAAAGTGGTTCTCTTTTTGAAGAAAGAGAACCACTTTTTTGTTTGTGTGTGTTGATCGATTGTGAGAAGTTAAGTATTTGTTAGGTATATGAAATATAGCCTATTTTATATAGCAAGCAATGACCTTTGTATATACACAACTATCATCGTCATTTCATTTTGATGATAGTTGTGTATATACAAAGGTCGCTTGTTAGGGACTTTGCCCCTAAGACCCCTATAGACTATATAAAACATAAAAAAGACATTGATAAAGGAAAAGCTGCATATTAAAATAAACATATAAAATAAAGCTACAGCCGGAGGTACAAATGAAATCAAGAAGAAGAGATAAACCTATTCTTATATACGTTTTGCAATCGGAAAAAGAAATAATACAAGAAAATGCAAAAATGCAAGGAATGAATGTAAGTGATTTTTTAAGAACGTTAGGTTTGCAAAAGAATAAATTACAAATAAATCCAGATGAATTTAAAAATATATCTTTGGAGTTAAATTATATTGGAAAAAAAATTAATATGATAAGCCAGGATGTTGAAAATGATGAGAAAGAAAAATATGTACAATTAAAGCAAGAAGTTGAACAAATGCAAAGTATTATTTTTAAAGCCATTAATGATCTGTATGATAAATTTATTTAGGAGAAGACGATATGGGATATACAAAAATATTTCCAATTAAAAGAAGTTTTAGTAATGGATCAGGTGGAATGATTGCAACTGTACTTTATAACACGAAAGACAAGTTAAAAGAATTGGATTTAGAAAAAGTTAACCTGAATGATCGTGAAAGTGTTAAAGAGGCATTAAAGGTAATCGAATATGTATCTGGTGATAAAACTGAAAAAGAAAAAATTGTATTTGAAACGGTTACATCATATATAAATTGTTCGCCAGATCCATATTATGCAGCAAAGGAAATGAAACAGGTGCGAGTTAGATACAATAAAGACGGAGATGATATTATTGGCTACCATTTGATTCAGAGTGTTAAAGAATCTCCTGCAATGGTTGATATAGAAAAATTTCATGATATTGGTGTGCAATTAGCTACAGAAGTATTTGACGGATTTCAAGTGGTTGTGTCTACTCATATCAATACAGATAATATTCATAATCATTTTGCTATAAATGCTGTAAATATGTTTACAGGAAAGAAATGGCTCGATAAAGATGAAACGAAAGATTTGATAAGAAAAGTATCTGATCGGCTATTAAAAGAAAATGGATTTGAAATATTAGAAAACACGAAGGATTATAAAAGATATTATAGTAAAGAGCGAAATGAAAAAACACATTTAAAAATGACTGATTATCGATCGACAGATGCATATGAAAAATGGGAAAGAAATAATTGGAATACAAAAGAAATATGTAAATCAGATATTTTAGCATTGTTACCATTTGTAGAATCATACGAGGAATTAATTGAACGTTTAATTGATAGTGGATATGATATTCGGTATAAAAAAAAGAGTGGCGAATATCTAAAATATATAACGTTTAAATTACCTTTTCGAGAACGCGGAATAAGGGATTATCAGTTAGATAAGAATGGATTTTTTCTAAGGGGAAATTTAACAAAATATATTCAAGAAAACAACTTGAAAAAGAATAATGAATTAAATTGGCATGAAGAGTATGAGAAAGATATCGAAGCACATAAATGGAAAAATCAGTATTACAAAAGACAAGATTATATATTTAAGTTTAATGGAAAAACATTAGAAGATCTTAATACAAAATATAGAAGCATTACTATGGAAAATGGAAATACTGTATATCGATTTCGGACGGAGGATGATATTACGCTCATAAAAGATATACGGTATTATCATGAATTAATTCAAAATGCAACAAGACAGTATTGGAATAATAAAAAGTTTAAGAGGGAAGATGATTTAGAGTATGAAAAGTATGTATGGAAGGATAAAAAGTTAAAATATTATTTTGAATGTATTCAAGAGAATATTGATTTATTGGAATTTGCAGAGAATGAAAATATATATAGTGTAAGAGAAGCGTTATGCAGCATAGAATTGTTGTATAACCAAAGGAAGAATATAGATAATCGATTTTCTGCTATAAAAAAATTATTGGTTCGAAATGGGGAGGACGTCATAATTATAAATCAATATCGAGATATACTAAAAAAAATAGAAAATGAAAAAAGCAATATTAACCAGGATTCGGAAAAATTGCAACGGTTAGAATCATTGGCAAAAGGATATCAGGAAAGGCTCTTAATACGAGGATTTAAAGATCTGGAAGATCAGGAAAAACTTATTCAAAATTATCAAAAGTATAGTAAACAATTCAAATTACTTATGGATAAAGTACAGGATATAACAGATAAGATTGTAAAATATGATGATTATATGCGAAGCATTTATCGTATTAATGCAAATACAATGAGCGGTAATGGATGCTTTGAGCAAGAAATCAGTAGGTATCAATATATTAAAAGGATCAACAATGCAAAGAAAAAAGAGGTTGGTGTTAGTGCTGGAATGGAAATTAATCAAAAGGAAAAACAAGAATTTCAAAAAGAAAAGGAAAGGGGCAGATAGGATTATTTGGTAAAGCAATATAAATAATAAGGTTAAATTTAGTTTGTTAAAAAAGATAGCGTTTAGTCTGTTAGACTAATGATGCTATCTTTTTTTAGTAATTTATATTGACTTTTTTATGAAAAAAATATAAACTTCAAATCAATGATGCGACATAAAATGTCAAACTTTGTTAAAATACTCACCGTGAGGAGATTAAATAATATATGCCAAAAATAATAATTGAAAGAACAGTGGATGACTATGTAGATATGCTTGTTAGCTATTTTAACACTATATCAAATGAAAGTTTTTTGAAGGTGTCTAAGGGGGAAATTACAAGAGAAGAATTTCTCTTTGATGCGGAAAATTATCTTTATAAAGTGCTCCCACAAAATAGAATCAATGATACCGAAGAAATAATGGTAAAATTTCAAAGTTATTTATGGGGATTTTCAGTTCTTGATCCTATTATTGCCGATGAGGACATAACAGATATAAAGGTAATATTCCATAACCATATTAGAATTAAGAAGAAAGGCGAAAGAATGGGGGCAGGTGTGGAATTTCCTTCAGCAAAAAGTTATGAAAGATTCATTAATTCTATTGCAACAAGAAATGGAAAAAATCTTTCATTAATAAATTCTATTTTGTCATTTACGGATAACGATAGTTCTGATAATTGGACCCTACGATTTACGATAGCTCTTGATTCAGTTACTTCATCTAGGGAACCAGTACTTCATATAAGAAAGTTGCCCAAAGAACATAAAAGCCTGACATATTTTGAAAAAAATGGTTTGCTGGTAAATGAAAAACAGAATGAATATTTTAAAAACAGAATACGCGAAGCGACAGGAATTTTGATTGTCGGAAAAACGGGTAGCGGAAAGACTATTTTTTATAATGGTCTTCTTGACTATATTCCTCATAGTAAAGCAGTGCTGCTTATTCAGGATAATGAAGAATTAAACAATAAAGGTAAAGATATAGATTATGTGCCACATCCGGAAATGATTTTTTTACATACGTTGATGACAAATGGGGAAGGAAAAGTAACGTATACACTGGAAGATTTGGCAAGAATGGCAATGTTGTTTGATGTTGATTATATCGGCATTGGAGAAGTCAAGGGGGGTGAAGCAAAATATCTTTTAAATTGTATTATGACAGGAGCGATTGGAATGTGTACGGCGCATGGCAGCTCTGTGGAAGATGGAATGGATAAATTAGCCGATTATGTTACATATGATACCCCATATACAAAAGAACAGGCATTAGAAATGCTTAAAAGACTTAATACGGTGGTTTATGTTCAGGACTTTGAGATTAAGGATGTCGCGGAGGTTATGGGGTATGATGATGTTTCTAAAAAACTGATATATCATCATATTACCTTTGAATAAAAAATAAAATCTTCTCACCGTGAGTAGATTTTATATAAATATTAACGAACAGACAAGAGAGGAAAAAGAGATGATTGTAGGATGGTGTATGGTGTATATCATTATTATGTATTTTTTTTATCAAATGTTAAAATATATACATGATAAAAGAATGTTGATTAATGCATATGACAAATTAAAACAGGTATCTGAAAACCGTCAGATTGCAGAAGAAAATTTAATGATTGCACAAGGAAACAGAGAACATGTAGATGTGTTAACACAGATTGATATTTTATTAATTCAAAGTGGGTTAAGACAAAAAATTCATTTTCTTACAACCGAAATATTTATTGCTCTGGATATTGTCGTTGGAACAATATGCTTCATCAGTATCTTAAAAATTTCTGAAAGTGTAATTTTTGGAATGGCGGCATTTGTTATTGGTGCTGCATTACCATATATTGCAATGAATGTTAGTGCAATGTCAAAAGCTAAAATGATGGAAGATGACATGGGAGTATTCCTTGACATGATTGATGCTTATGCAAAGTCTAGTGATGATATTGTTGATATAATGGGAAATGTTTATCCATCTTTACATGAACCATTACGCGGGTATGTGGAGGAGTTTTATTTTGAAGCAATCGGAATTGGTGACAAAGATACGGCTTTTCGGCACTTGAAATACAAAATTCCACATAAAAAATTAAGAGAAATAATAGGAAATTTACAACTCTGCAGTACAAAGGTACTTGATTATCATGTAATTGTAAAGGATTCCGAAGAACAACTGCGGACATATTTGGACGGTAAGAGAGATCGCCAGGATGCAAGAACTGATGGTGGTATGCAAATGGTTATTTTTGCAGTAATAGTTATTGGTGGTTTTTATATAATGGGGCTTATTACGGAAATGGACATTTTAGAATTTCTTACAAGCAACATTTTGGGGAAAATCATCATATTGTATTATATTATTATTGCCATTGCAGCCTTATATGTAACTTTTGCTCCTGAAAAAGAATAGGAGGATATGCATTATGACAGTGTTGAACAGCATGATCACATTCTTGATTGTAGTTAGTGGTGTACTTACATTTCTTGCTTGCTACATAGAACCTATACAAAATACGGTAAAAGAGGCAACGGAATCAATTTTATTATATCGTCTGCAGGCTGCTAAAGGTAGATATTTTAATTATGATCGAATTGCTACGTTTATAGAAGAAAATGGCGTGGCGTATATGTTATCAAACAGTATTAATCCTGTTATGTATATTGTTTTTAAGGGATTAGTTGGAATTGTGTTTGGAACATTGATTGGAGTTTCAATCGAACTGCCGATTATACAGAAAATAGCTGTTTTTATTCTGTGTTTTGTTATTGGATTTTTTGGAATTGATGTCATTGTAAAAAACAATAATGAAAATGCTAATCAAAAAATGATGTTGGATATTTCAAATACATATGACGTGTTAAAAATTCAGGTCAGAGCAGGTGTTTATATAACAGACTCAATATTTTTTTGCTATCAAAATTGTTCCAATAAAAGATTAAAGGATGCATTACTGGCAGCTTATCTTGATATTAAGACAGACGGAAATATAGAACAGGCATTAGAAAAACTTAATGCAAAATTCAATAATAGGCAGATAAGTACTTTATGTGCAATTTTGGAACAATCGTTGACGTCTGGACAATCAGCAGAAATTTTGGATAATATAACCAAAAAGAATGTTGATGTGCAAAAGCTGATTAATCAGCAATATAGGAGAAAAATAGAGAAAATCTATAATACACTAGGAATTTTGATTGTTATCGGACTTTTTGCAGTGGTATTTTATATTGCTGGAGTAACTCTAAAAAGTGTACTTTTGCAATTTTAATAAAATAAAGAAAAGAGAGAAAAGAGAGGAAAAAAATTATGCATGAACTGGTAAAGAAAACGGATTCAAAATTAATCGGAGTGAAGTGGAAGGCTGGAAACATGATGAAAGATTTTTTGACAGCTAAGCGGGAGGGATCTCATTGGGTGGATCTTGGAATTGCTTGTGTTGTAGGATTAGCGTTAGCAGTTATTTTTAGGGATCAGTTATCAGGAGTTATCGAATCCATTGGAACAAAAATCAAGACATCCGTTGGAAGCTGGTAAAGGGTAAAAAGAATACTGGGGAAACCATTTTGAACTGAGATGGTTTCCCTATATTTTTATTATCTATTTGTGGAGAAAAAATGAAGAAAAATATTTTTGACAGTAAGTATGTTACAAAAAAGAAAAGTGGTGTAAGTTCATCATTTTTGATGGTTTTTATGGCTGTTTTGGGTGTTTTTATTATGATGATTATGGATGTGAATTTCAATACTAACCATAACAGAATAAGAAAAGTGACACAGATTGAAAGGGAATATTTGTTGCTTATGGAGTCAGATGGATGTTTACCAATGGCTGATATGACTAATCTTCGGCAGAAATTGATAGATCTTGGATACGTGGAAAACATATCCATTTCTGCTCCGACAAGTCCTGTAACATATGGGGAGGAAATTGTATTACAAATTGATTGCGACATGCAATTTGAGGATGTGGAAATTAAGGATTTATTTCACATATCAAAAAAACCATTTATGGTGCGAAAAACATTTAAGGAAGAAACAACAGCAAAACATTAAGGAGAAAATAAATGAAATTAAAAAAAATATGGATCACTTTTTGTGTTAAGAAAGAAAATGGATCTATTAATATTTTTACAGCATTTTGTCTTATTTTGTTTGCAGTTGCGATGATTTTTATAAGTAGCAGGTATAGACTTGTCGATGAAATGAAAATAACGTGTGAAGATGCAATGGTATCTTCTACATTAGCTGGAGCGATCATTGATGTTGAAGAATATGGAAAAACTGGAAATATCATTGTAACAGATTATAAAAAAAGTTATCAGAAATTTAAAAAATGCCTTAACGACAACCTACGACTGGATGATAATGATGTTTCCGAGTATACGAGTTTCTTTTCCGGTCCAATCTATGTTACAGATTACATAATTTATAATGTGAATGAGGAGACAGGAGAAGTACAAATTATGCAGGGAACGGGAGAAGTACTTGTCAATACATATGAGAATAGCTTAGAAAACACGTTTGCACCGGATGGAACAAAAATTGTAAAAAGTTCTATTTACAGTAAAATTAAATTTGATGTTCGGTATTCACAGAGTACATCGTTTAAAGCAGATAAGGATTGCTGCGTTGATATCACAAATTAATAAGGAGACCAGCTATGAAAAGTCAACCATAAATTAGCAAAAAATTTCTTTTTCATA
>OMGP01002331.1_pt1 | contig 12448 bp, 6 predicted proteins | sample 1646091 | NCBI WGS metagenome assembly OMGP01 (sample SAMN05578580, study PRJEB25193) | human gut metagenome | biome: Human Microbiome; feature: human-associated habitat; material: feces | host: Homo sapiens | place: USA:Birmingham | reverse complement strand
CATAACATTATAGGTGATCATATTGTGATAAATGAAGATGTATTTTCCAGTGAAGGACTTGAAAAATATGAACGTTATCAATGTGAGGTTTTAGACCCTTCTTATGAGGTATCTCCTATAAAAGAGCGTAATTTAATCTATAATGTAAGTGAAGACGTAAAAGAAGATTCGGAACTATATGACTGGATTTTGAATTATGATGAATTACAGGATTTAAAAATAAGGGGCACAAGAGATGGAATAAAGGGAAAGTCTCCGGCAGTGGACATAATGATTTCCAGCGATAAGCAGTTTGTTATTCTTTACATGGATTGTACTTTTTACCTTTTGGAGAAAATATAATGACAAACTATTTTTTGTAACCATCAAAGAGAAATGAAATTATCCTAGATTATGAATGCAGTAAGTCGAATGGAGATTAGTATGAGGCATATGCAAAAAACAGCTTATTACCATCTTCCCGGTCTGTTTGAGTTCTATGAACTATACCGGATATTTCTGCCATTGTTCCGGGAGCATCGGGAATATTTTTACGACGGGTGCGACATTGGTTCCATCTACGGAGCACCACCGGACTGTATCTGGGGCGGCGGCCGCGTCTCACTGGAGGATCACGATGCAAGAGAGGTGCTGGCGTTGTTACAGGAATATGGCATTTCAGCCCGTCTGACCTTTAGTAATTCCCTTCTTCGCGAGGAACATCTTTCGGACAGAAAATGCAATGAACTCTGTGCCCTGTTTGCGGAAAATGCAACCCCGGAGAACGGCGTGATCGTCCATTCGGAATTGCTGTTACAGTATCTGAAAAGCCATTATCCGGAGCTTTATCTGATATCCTCCACCACAAAAGTACTGACGGATTTTGAAGCGTTAAAAAAGGAAACAGACAGAGAAGATTTTCGCTACGTCGTACCGGATTTCCGCCTGAACAAGGCTTATGAGAAATTAAATACGCTGACAGAATCACAGAAAGACAAAGTGGAATTTTTGTGCAATGAGTGTTGTTATTTCGGCTGTAAGGACAGGAAGGAATGTTACGAAGCCGTCAGCCGCAGGAATCTGGGAGAGGAGCCGGATTTTAGTTGTACCTCACCGGGGGCGGAGGAGGGCTATCGTTTCTCCAAAGCCATGAAAAATCCCGGATTTATCAGCGTGGGAGATATTCAGAAGATCTATCTGCCTATGGGATTTTCCAATTATAAGATCGAAGGCCGGGGACTGGGCAGTGCACTGGTTCTGGAATTTTTACTGTACTATATGACGAAACCGGAGTACCAGCTGCAGGTCAGAGAAGAAATCTATCTGGACAATATGCTGGATCTGTTTTAATAAATGAAATCAAAAGATGAGGAATGCTGTCATGGAATACGAAACCAATGAACCAAAGCATATCAAGGTAAGAGGTGCAAGGGTTCATAACCTGAAAAATATAGATGTGGATGTTCCCCTGCACAAAATTGTGGGGATCGCCGGTGTATCCGGTTCGGGGAAATCTTCGCTGGCACTGGGTGTCCTCTATGCAGAGGGCTCCAGACGTTATCTGGAATCCCTGTCCACATATACGAGAAGACGTATGACTGGTGCGGCGAAAGCGCAGGTGGATGAAGTCCTCTATGTTCCAGCTGCTCTGGCACTGCATCAGCGCCCCGGAATTCCCGGGATCCGCAGTACCTTTGGAACCGGAACGGAGCTTTTGAACAGTCTGCGTCTGATGTATTCCAGACTGGCATCCCACCGTTGCCCTAACGGACATTATGTGCCTCCGACCCTGAAAGTAGCGGCGGAGCAGGAGATCCTGTGCCCGGAATGCGGAGCGAAGGTACATGCTCCCAGCGCAGAGGAACTGGCATTCAATTCTCAGGGAGCCTGCCCGAAATGCGGCGGTACGGGAAGTGTGCGGACTGTGGACCTGGATTCTCTTGTGCCGGATGATTCCCTGAGTATTGACGAGGGAGCGGTGGCACCCTGGAACAGTCTCATGTGGTCTTTAATGACAGATGTCTGTCGGGAAATGGGAGTGCGGACGGATGTGCCTTTCCGGGAACTTACAGATCGGGAAAAAGAGATCGTCTATCACGGTCCCGCGGAGAAGAAACATATTTTTTATAAGGCGAAAAAGACCAATCAGGCGGGAGAACTGGATTTTACATATTTCAATGCGGTATACACGGTAGAAAATGCGCTGTCAAAGGTAAAAGACGAAAAGGGCATGAAACGTGTGGAAAAATTCTTAAAGGAGGACATCTGTCCGGAATGCGGTGGTAGCAGACTTTCGGATGCGGCCAGAGCACCGAGACTTCGGGGCATAGGGCTTGCGCAGGCCTGCCAGATGCCCCTGAAAGAACTGGTGGACTGGGTAGCGGGAGTGCCGGATTCTTTGCCCGAAGAGATGCGGCCCATGGCGGAATCCATCTGTGAATCTTTCCAGACTGTGGCGAAGCGTCTGATGGATCTGGGACTTACTTACCTGTCTCTGGATCGTGCGGCAGCCTCTCTGTCCACCGGGGAGAGACAGCGGATGCAGTTGGCACGTGCAGTGCGGAACCGTACCACAGGAGTGCTCTATGTGCTGGATGAGCCTTCCATCGGTCTGCATCCTTCGAATATTGTGGGGTTGAATGCGGTGATGCATGACCTGATCGCTGACGGCAACTCCATTATTTTGGTAGACCATGATACCCAGATTCTGTCCGAAGCGGACTGGCTGATCGAGATGGGACCGGAAGCCGGTGCCGGAGGCGGCTATGTGATCACACAGGGTACGATTCCAGAGGTAATCGCCAAAAAGGAGTCCATGATCGGTCCTTTTCTGGCGCAGACTGCGGATATGCGTATCCGTAAGCCCATCGCTCGGGAGGAAATATTTGCACTGGGAAAGCTCCATCTGTCCACAGATGCCATCCATACGGTAAAACCTCTGGAAATAGACATTCCCAAAGGAAGACTTACGGTCGTTACCGGTGTCTCCGGCTCCGGTAAGACCACCATGGTGCTGGAAAGCCTGATTCCCGGACTGGAAGCAAAGTTAAACGGCGAACATTTGCCCGGCCATGTAAAAAGTATCACCGCAGAGGGCATCGCCCATGTAAAACTGATCGATGCATCCCCCATCGGCATCAATGTGCGGTCCACGGTAGCCACTTATGCCAATGTGCATGACGAACTACGGAAAATTTATGCAAAAACCGCGGATGCGAAAAATAAGAAATATAAGGCGGGAGATTTTTCCTACAATACCGGAAAATTAAGATGCCCGGTCTGCGACGGTACCGGACAGATCAGTCTGGACGTACAGTTCCTGCCGGATGTGGATGTGCCCTGCCCGGAGTGCGGCGGCTCCCGCTATGCCAGAGAATCATGGGACATTTGCTATGAGAACAAACGGGGGAAACGTTATTCTCTGCCGCAGATGATGGAGATGGATGTAACAACGGCATTGCAGGCGACAGAGGATTGGAAAGTCGTGCATCAGCGGCTGGAAGTCCTGAAAAATCTGGGACTGGGATACTTAACATTAGGCGAAGAGACACCAAGCCTCTCCGGTGGAGAGGCCCAGCGGCTGAAGCTGGCCAGTGAAATGGGCAGAGGACAATCAGATTCCGTATTTGTATTCGACGAACCGACGATCGGACTGCATCCGTTAGATGTACAGACCCTGTTGCAGGTATTTCAGGCGCTGGTAGACAATGGGGCAACGGTACTTGTCATTGAACATGATCTGGATGTGATCCGCAATGCCGATTATATCATTGATATGGGACCCGGCGGCGGAGAAGACGGTGGCAGGGTCGTTGCTGTGGGAACTCCGGAGCAGATCGCAGCCAATGCAGACAGCATTACGGGAAAATATCTGTGATTAAAGACAGCGATGTGTGCGTGAGCGCCCATCGCTGTCTTTCCTTATGCCTATGCGCGGCTCATTGCTCGCGTAATTTCCACTACAATTTCCCCAGTTTGATTTTGACATACGTATAGTGACTATGATACACTGAATAAGAAAAAAGTGGGATAGTCTGCTTTGGTGAAAATAGGAACTTAGGACAAGAAAAGGTTAAGGGAGCGAAATACCTTGGATAAGAGTGAATATAAATTAAGAGCGGAAGAAATCAAAGACCTGATCAGCCGGGGAGAATATGCACAGGCGGCTGAAATTGCCGACACGATTGACTGGCGTCGTGTAAAAAGTGTCATGATGTTGTGTACGATCAGCGACCTCTATAAGATCAATCGCAGATATGAGGATGCCAGAGATATGTTGCTTTTAGCATACGAGCGACGTCCCGGCGGAAGGACCATCTGCTATTCTCTGTGCGAGCTTTCCATTAAAATGGAAGAATATGTGCAGGCAATAGAATATTATAAGGAATTTGTACAGGTGGCGCCCAAGGATCCGGGAAGGTACATTTTGCAGTATAAATTATATGAGGCGCAGGATGTGAGCCTGGAAGAACGAATTGCTGTTCTGGAGGAACTCAAGAAGAGAGACTATAGGGAAAAATGGGCATATGAACTGGCCTATTTGTATCATAGAGTCGGACTGGCAGCCAGATGCGTAGAGGAATGTGATGAACTGATCCTCTGGTTTGGCGAGGGAAAATACGTTATTAAGGCAATGGAACTGAAAATGCTCCATCAGCCGTTGACACCGGAGCAGCAGGAAAAATACGATCATCGGTTCGACGCGCCCGGAAGCCATATCCCGTCGCAGAACTCTGTGCAGGATAACGAGTATAGCGGGAATGAAAGTTATGAGCAAAGTTACGCCAAGGACGGAAGCTACGATCAAGAGCAGGGTTATGCACAGGACGGCAGCTATGATCAGGATCAGAGTTATGCACAGGATAGCAGCTATGATCAGAACCAGAGCTACGTACAGGATTCCGGTTATGATCAGGTGAACGGAGATACACAGATATATGATCCGGTGCAACCCGCACAGCAGGAGACACCGACACAGCCGGTACAGGATGATTACGATATTCATGTGAAGACCATGGATGTGGGGCAGTATAATACCATCAATCTGCAGGCAGAACTTGCAGCGGGACTTCGTGAAGTCCTCGGTGAGGAGCCAAAAGGAGATACCGCAAAAGCGACATCGGACTCCATTACCCGTTCTATCGTAGCACCTATGATGGATTCCGATACAGAATCTCTGGATTATCCGGAGATTGCAGAGGTCAGTGAGGATGATCTGGAGCCGGAGACCGAGCAGATCGAAGGTTCCGAGGTATTCTTTGGTGAGACCGGAGAGATCGGTGACCTGTCTCAGGTTCCGGAGGTAGAGACCGAGGAAATCCTGCCGGAGGAACCCGCATCTCTTAAGAAACAGGATGTTGTGCCGGAATTATCGAAAGCAGAAGTGGAGCCGGAAGCGACTACACCGGTGGAACCTCCCAAGGAGCTGGCGAATGTACTGGCACAGGAATCCGACGGACAGATCAGCCTGGTAATGCCCGAGGCGGAAAGCATCGAGAAGCAGATTACCGGTCAGATGAATATTGAAGACATTCTGGCAGAGTGGGAACGCAAAAAGAAAGAAAACCTCGAAAAGAGAGAAGAAGAAGTCCGCCAGCATGTACTACAGCAGACCGGTGCCATGTTCACGGAATTTGAACAGGCGGTAAGAGATGGCCTGTTAGAAAAACTGGAAAAAGAAAAAGCGGTGGATGCTGATACGGTTACGGATACAGATGAAGTTGAAGAGCTGGAAGAGATTGCGGATGTAAACGATGAAACAGAAAAAGCTCCTGCGGAAGTTTCTGAAGAAGAGCCAGAACCTGCTGATACGGATATCGTTGACACTGAAGAGGTAGAAGAACTTGAAGAGGAACCTGCCGTAGCGGAATATGAAGAAGAATCCGCAACAGAGGAACCGGACGCTGTCGTCGATATGGAAGTGACGCAGGAGCCGGCTGCAGAAATCCCAGAAGTGCCGGAGGAAACCACAGCAGAGATCGAAGAAGCATCGGAAGAAACCACAGCAGAGACCGAGGAAGCATCGGAGGAATCCGTAGGAGAGGCTGAAGAGGAGCCGGAAGAAGCGGTAGAAGAAGTCCATGAGGATGAGCAGCCACAGACCCCGGAGCCTCCCGTAGTGGAGAGAGACAAGGCAAAAGTCCGTGCGCTTACCAGAGAAGAGCGCGAGCTGTATGCTCCCTTTATTCAGAGTAAGTCCGCAAGAGAACAGTTAGTCAAAGCCATTGATAATATCAGCCTGGCTGCCTATACCGGCAATGTGATCATCACCGGTGAAGAAGGCATGGATACCTTATCTCTTGCGAAAAATATGATCCGGGAGATTCAGGCTACCGACAGCAATTTCTCCGGAAAAGTTGCCAAAATCTCCGGCCGTGCGCTGAACAAAAAAGATGCAGCCGAGACCCTGAACAGACTGCAGAACGGTGCACTTATCATCTGTAAGGCATCGGAAATGAATAATAAAACTGTGGACACGATGTACAAAGCGCTGCAGCAGGAGAATCAGGGCATTGTCATTATATTGGAAGATACCAGGAAAGAGATAGATCGTTTTCTGGAAAAGTATGAGAAATTGCAGGAAAGCTTCACTTCCCGCATGGATGTCGAAGCACTCAGCAATGATACACTGGTAGCGTTCGGAAGGCAGTATGCACGGGAGAGGGAATATTCCATCGATGAACTGGGTGTTCTGGCACTGCATACCAGAATCGAGGATATGCAGACGATAGATCATGTAGTTACCGTGGTGGATGTAAAAGAAATCGTGGATGAGGCAATTGCGCATGCGAATAAAAAGACATTAAAGCATTTCTTTGATGTTCTGTTTGCCAAGAGATATGATGATGAGGATATGATCATCCTCACGGAGAAAGATTTTGTATAACTATTCAGAGCCATGTAAACATTGACGAATGGGCGTCGAATGCTTGCATTCGTAAGAACATTTATCAATGTTTATAGGGCGAAGTAACCACATGAGCAAAAGGAAAGCATTGAAAATGCGATTTTGCGAATGGGGTTCTGAATAGTTAAAAATATATAGCGGGAGGCGCAGCTATGACGAAGGAGAAGGTATTTATTTCCGAAGCAGATCAGTATCTTTTTGCCCAGGGAACGCACTATGATATTTATAAAAAACTGGGCGCGCATCTGTCGACGGAAGATGGTGTGCAGGGAGTCTATTTCGGGGTATGGGCACCAAATGCAGCACAGGTGAATGTCATCGGCACATTCAATGAATGGAACGAGGAGTCTCATCCCATGCAGAAGCTGGGAGAAGGTGGTATCTGGGGGTTGTTCGTTCCCGGCGTGGAAGAAGGAACAATGTATAAGTTCCTGATCTATGCGAGAGATGGCAGAAGACTGTATAAAGCCGACCCTTTTGCAAATTATGCGGAATACAGACCCGGAACAGCGTCCATCGTTACGGATATCACGGGATTCGACTGGAAGGATTCCAAGTGGATGGAAGCCCGGGATAAAAAAGATATGAACAAGGAGCCCATGGCGATCTATGAGTGTCATATCGGTTCTTTCATGAAGCATCCGAATAACGGTACTGCGGAAGGATTTTATAATTATCGGGAGTTTGCCGACCGGATCGTGGAATATCTGAAAGAGATGAAATACACCCATGTAGAGCTTATGGGAATCGCAGAGCATCCATATGATGGCTCCTGGGGGTATCAGGTGACCGGATACTATGCGCCTACATCCCGTTACGGAACGCCTAAGGATTTTATGTATCTGGTCAATGAACTGCATAAGGCAGGCGTTGGAGTTATTTTGGACTGGGTACCGGCACATTTTGCAACCGATGCACACGGACTGGCAGAATTTGACGGACAGTGCATATTTGAACATCCCGATCCTCGTTTGGGAGAACATCCTGAATGGGGAACGAAGATATTTAATTATGGCAAAAATGAAGTGAAGAACTTCCTGGTAGCCAATGCTCTGTTCTGGCTGAGAGAGTTCCATGTAGACGGTATCCGTGTAGATGCAGTAGCATCCATGCTGTATCTGGATTACGGTAAAAAGGACGGACAATGGCTGCCGAATAAATTTGGCGGCAATAAGAACCTGGAAGCCATTGAGTTCTTCCATCATCTGAATTCAGTGATCCGCGGAACTTATCCGGGATTTTTGACGATTGCCGAAGAATCTACCGCATGGCCTAATGTCACCAGTGGTATCGGGGAGGAAGGCTTAGGATTTTCCTTCAAGTGGAATATGGGCTGGATGCATGATTTCTGCGAGTATATGAAGCTGGATCCTCTGTACCGGAAAGGCGATCATTACGCCATGACCTTTGCTATGAGTTATAATGACAGCGAGAATTATATTTTACCCTTATCCCATGATGAAGTGGTGCATCTGAAGTGCTCCATGGTGAATAAAATGCCCGGATATCCGGCAGATAAATATGCCAACCTTCGTGTGGGGTATAGCTACATGTTCGGGCATTCCGGCAAGAAATTATTATTTATGGGACAGGATTTCGGACAGGAGCGAGAGTGGAGCGAAGAGCGTGAGCTTGACTGGTATCTGTTAGGAGAGAAGCTGAATCAGGGCGTACATACTTATGTAAAGGAGCTGTTAAAGCTGTATCGTAAATACCCTGCTCTGTACGAGCTTGACAATACCTGGGACGGCTTTGAATGGATGAACGCGGATGATGCGGAGCACAGTACATACTGCTTCGTGAGAAAATGTTCCAGTGGCAAGAATAATCTGCTGTTTGTACTCAACATGACCCCGATGAAATGGGAGAACTATACCGTTCCCGTGCCTAAGAAGAAAAAATATAAGCTTCTGCTGAACAGTGATGAGGAACGGTTCGGCGGCTGGGGCAACGAGATTCCCGCAGAAATTATGGCGGAGAAAAAGCCTTATCATTATAAGGATTACTCCATCAGCTTTGATCTGCCGCCCTACGGTGCAGCGGTATTTCTGTTCTAGGTCAGGTTAAGAAATTACATAAAACTACCGAAATAAAAGATGAGTGTGATCCAAAGTACACTCATCTTTTTTCTTAACTATTCAGAACCGGCGGGCTCTGGGAACTGTACAGAAAAGGACGACAGGCGTGAAGATAACATTTCAGAAACAGACGATCAATGAAACAGACAATAGAACAGAAAGTAACCGGACAGAGAAAAGCAGCTGGGGCAAGGACAAGACATGGCGCAGTAAAAAAAGCGTAAATGTGAATTTCGGGGCAGTATACGAGAGTGGACAGGCCGCAGTGCCCATGTCTTCTTTGGAAAAGGAAGAGAACAACAAAGGAAAATCTCTGATGGAGCTGCAGCAGGATGCCGGGAATGCTAATGTGGCGTTGCAGCAGGACTATATGACATTGCTGTCGCATACCATGTCACAGGAGGATTATGCGAAGGCCTGTGAGGATGGATTTGATCCTAGAGAGCTGGATCAGGATACAGCGGTCACCATCGTGGATAAGATCAAGGCAGAGCTGGTGCGTTCCGGACAGCAGATCGCAGGATATACGGATGATATCGACATGGATACCCTGGCGGCAGCGGTAGGAAGTGATACTTTAGCCCGAAGCATCGAAGAGCAGTTCCGTTCCGCGGATCTTCCTTTGACACAGGAAAATATAAATGAACTGAAAAGCGCCTGGGATATGGCAGCTTCCCTGAAGGAACCGGAAGAAGGTGCGGTCAGCTACCTGGTGGATAATGGACTGGAACCGGAGATCTGGAACCTCTATGTGGCAGAGAACAGCGGTGCGAAAGTACAGAATAATGATGTTCCGCAGGAACTGCAGGAGCAGATGGACAAGGTAATTGCGGATGCGGGATTGACGGTAAACGATGAGAACAGACAGAAGGCACAGTGGCTGGTAAGTGCCGACCTTGCGCTGACCACGGATACGCTGCAACAGCTTGTGGAACTGGACGGCATTTCCTATCCTGTCACGGAGGACACTTTTGCGCAGGCAGCAGCGGCGGCAATTGCGGAGGGAAAATCCCCGATGTATGCGAACCTGGGCAGACAGGATACGATTTATGAAAAAGCAGATAAAATGCTGCAGGACTGGTTCTCAGATGCAAAGTGGAATGCCACGGCAGAGAATCTGGCAGCAAGAAAACAGTTGGAAGAGATTCGCCTTCGCATGACGGCAGAAGTGAACGTAAAGCTTTTACAGAGTGATTTTTCTATTGATACAGCCCCCATGGAGCAGTTGATCGCAGCGCTGCGAAAGGCGGAGGCAGAGGTTGCCGGAAAATATTTTCCCGGTGAGTCTCAGGCAGTGACGAAATATGAGACTTATACCCAGGCAGTGCAGGTGGCTTCTGAATTGCCGGGATTGCCTGCTGGAGTACTGGGACCCTATAGCCTGGAACAGAATGCTGCCACAGAGACAGTTTCTGACTTCCATAAGGAAGGCGCTGCAATGCAGAAAGCCTATGAGGAAGCGGGCGAACGTTATGAGACTCTGATGACGGCGCCGAGAAGCGATCTGGGAGACAGCATCCGGAAAGCATTTTCTAATGTAGATGACATTCTGACAGATATGTCATTAGAAAAAACATCGGAAAATCAGCGGGCTGTCCGGATTCTGGCATACAACAGTATGGAAATTACACCGGAAAATATCGAGAAGGTCAAGGAAGCTGACAGACAGGTCAGCGCAGTAGTGGACAGACTGACACCGAAAAATGTGTTACAGATGATCCGGGATGGTGTAAATCCTCTGGAGAAGACCTTTGACGAACTGGGATCCTATTTTTCACAGAACCCCGAAAGCTATGAGGAAGAAGTGGAGGACTACAGCCGTTTCCTATATCAGTTGGAACGGAAAAAGGATGTTACAGAAGAGGAACGAAAAGCGTATATTGGAATTTATCGAATGGTGTATCAGGTCGAGAGAGAGGATGGCGCAGCAGTAGGCGCGGTAGTAAATACCGGTGCAGAGTTGCAATTTTCCACTCTGCTGACGGCAGCCAGGAGCAGAAGGGCTTCTCATATGGACTGGAAAGTGTCGGAGGATACCGGGCTGACACAGGAGATTCATTTGTCCGAGAATAATATATCTGAACAGATTCGGATGGGTATGGCAAAAGAGGTTCTGACAGAGGTGTCAGATGATGGCGAAAGCAGAGCAGCGTATGACCGGGAAGGACTGCAGCAGATGCGTGAGGCGGGAAATACGGCACCGGAAGTCGCAGAACTACTGCAAAAAGGAGAAGTTTCCATCAGCGCGTCGAATCTTTTGGCGGCCCAGGCACTTATGGATGATCCGGCGGAGATGTTTGGCAATCTGCGCAGATACAGAGAAAAGTATCGGCAGGAAAAAGAAATGCTGCAGACAGCAGGCAGCGAAGTGCCTGCCGGGACAGAAACTTCCGAACTGTGGGAACAGCTGGATCAGCAGAATTTTGCAGAGGATTATCGGACCATGCTTCAGAATACGGCAGAAGATGTGGAGACCATGAGTCTGGAACAGGCGGATGAACATCTGGATGTAAAACAGCTGCAGCTGGTACACAAGCAGCTGCGCCTTGCGGAGAGCCTTCAGGCGAAGCAGGAATATTTTCTTCCGATGTTCCTGGGTGAGCAGCTGGCGGGAGTCCATCTTATCTTACAGCAGAGAGCCGGAGCTGTAGGAGCTGTGGAAATCCGGGTGAATGCCGGAGATATGGAGTTGGAGGCACATTTACAGGTAAAGGGAGACACCATCGATGGCTATCTCGTAGGAAATACACCGGAAGAGGTTACGAAATTAGAGAAGACCTCCGATATATTCCTTGAACGGATTCAGACAGATACTTCTGCAGACTGGAAAGCGGAAAAGCTTCCCATCGTCAGCTCCCGGGATATGACAAGGATGGCAGCCGGAGAGACAAAAAATGCAGATACGATAGAGAGCCGGATCGATACGGAACAGCTGTACCGTCTGGCAAAAGGATTCCTGCAGGCTGTCGCAGACAGCAGCGGAAAGTAAGGAGTAACACATGAGAATCAATTACAACGTATCGGCAATGTTATCCAACAATGCCTTATCCACAAATGACGATCTGCTGTCCAAATCATTGGAGAGACTTTCTTCCGGACTGAAGATCAATCACGCCAAGGACAACCCTGCCGGATTGGCAATGTCCAAGCGTATGAATGCTCAGATCGAGGGACTGTCCGTGGCCAATCAGAATGCCAGTGACGGCGTATCCATTATAGAGATTGCGGACGGAGCAATGACAGAGATCAGTGAGATGCTGCAGCGTATCAATGAGCTTTCCGTCAAGGCTGCCAACGGCACTATGACAGAGGATGACCGCGCAACCATACAGGATGAAGTAGCGCAGCTGAAGGAAGAGATTACCCGTATCTCGGATACCACGGAATTCAACGGGCAGAAGCTGTTGAACGGAGAATTTGATCTCAAGGGATACACCGATAAGCAGGAGATTAAAGTAAATTATTGCTCTCCGGATGTACCGGT
>OMGP01002318.1_pt1 | contig 12530 bp, 19 predicted proteins | sample 1646091 | NCBI WGS metagenome assembly OMGP01 (sample SAMN05578580, study PRJEB25193) | human gut metagenome | biome: Human Microbiome; feature: human-associated habitat; material: feces | host: Homo sapiens | place: USA:Birmingham | reverse complement strand
AGCAGGGAACTCCGGCGGAGCTGATGGAGCGCGGCGGCCTCTACCGCCGCATGGTAGAGCTCCAGAGCGAGAGCGCCCGGTGGAAACTGAACGGGGAAGCATAAGACAAAGTAAAATGGCGAAGTCCGGAAGTCTTTTGAACGACAGAGACTTCCGGACTTTTGACCGTAGAAAGAAATGTTAGAGAACTATTCTCCTTTAGCTACAGTGTGTTATAGAGATTGTAGGTGTTATTCCTGAGGACTCTATACTGTCCATTTGTTTCCCTTTCGGTCAATCAAACGAGGAGGAAAGAAACTCAAAAAACAGAAACAAAAAAGAGTCGAGACTATCGTTAACGATGGTCTCGACTCTTTCAGCAATCTTTGACAACAAATTAGGCAATTTCTATATTCAGCGGCATCATGGCCAACTGACCGGTACGCTTGGTAAAATCACAGCAGACGATTTCGCAGTGTGGGGATGTCCCATGCCAATCAGCCTGGTATTGTGATGTGTCGATCCCGACATTAAAATCCAGTTCAATACCTGTCTGTTGCTCAAATAGACGAGCGGGGCCTGTCTCCCGCCAGCGCACATTATTTGTGCCGCTGTAAACAAATGGCGCGCTTATCTGGGGGATGATAAAAACACCTGCGTCGGCAATTGAAGCAGCAGCCTCAATGACCATATACTCAAACTGACTGCTGCTGTAATTCCTACGGTATGGAGAGTGGATGCGCCCGAATGGCGGATTTGAGATGGCGCAGTCGAAATGCCCAATACTACTGAGCAGAGCCGGATCGAGGGCGTCGCTGCAGATCCATGTTGCTTCTGGCAGAAGTTGTTTTCCAACATCTACATAATCTTGATTGATTTCAATGCATGTGATTTCCACACTGCACTGGTTATGATTATCGCAGGCACGTGCCGCCATATAACTGAGTATGCCGATACCAGCGCAGAGATCGATGAGTTTGACGTGATCTTTGAAGTTGAGCGGGATATGCAGCCTAAAGTCACGGGCCAGTCCGTACGGTGTAAAAAAGGCTCCTGCTGTACTGTTGATATGGTTGGCGTCTTCGCGGTAGTGATCAAAAATAAATCGTGTGTCGGCTTCGCTCAATTCCTTGCACTGCAGCAACTTTACTGCCCTCTCGTGAAGTTTGGCCTGGGCTTTTGTTAATTTAGCCATGTTCTGCATCCTCCTCAACAGCGGAATGGAGGTATTGGCGCAGCGCACCGACTGTTTTGTCGTTGAGCGGGACGGTGCCGTTGTTGGGGAAACAGGTAGCCTGCTTCTCAGTCATATCTTCCAGTGCCTCCAGAAGTCCCTGTACTGTCTGCTTTGGTGCAAGTTTCCTGCGGACTGCATCCGCCTGTGCCGAAGGAATATAGACACTGGGCGCCAGGATGTACTGATGGAGAGCCGATAAATTTACGACTGCATAGATTGGATGCGTCCCGATGATCTGTACTCCGGGCATCGGATCTGTAGCCTCGATGGCCGCTCCAATCTCGTTCTTCAGAGCCGAAAGAAACTGCTGTGCCTGCTGTTCCAGAGCGAGGGCTTCCTTGATTTGTTTGTTCATGCCAAATCACCTCGGCCTGTGGAAATCGACGTCTGGATCAACTCACCTGTATCTTTTCTGCATAGTTGCGCCATAGCAGTATATTTCTGATCCAGCAACATTCGCTCCGTCTGTCTGAACTGTTTAGCGGCCGCAGTTTGAGCAAAATAGAGATGCGCCTTATCCTCATCGCTCAGCAAAGCATAAGCGGTGTTCAGTTTGGCTATGAATTGCTGGTGGATTTGGGTGGCTTTCTTACTCCTCAGCGCAGAACGGTACCGGGCGATGCTTTTATGGTTGCCGACCAACTGTGCATACTCGCAAAGCATACAGATTACCTCGCGGTCCAGGCCGGGAAGCCCCTCCTTCCGATAGACCTCTGAAAGACTTTCGCAGTGCCAAAAGCGGTATGGCCGGTCATCATTATTGCTCTTGGAAGTCAGATAGACATTATTCTTTTGCACCGTTACGGATCGAATCAATTCTGTACCCATTATAGTATCTCCTATTCATCTATTTACGTAGCGGCGGATATACCACGGCAGGATTCGCTCGGCGGCGGCCAGAAACGCCGCATCAGTATATGGATCAAAGAGATCCTGCTCCTCGAAGATTGCTTTGCTGATGTGGTGGGCGGTCTGTCCATTTTGGTCATGGACGGATTCTGCCATCGGTGAACCGTGTGTTCGCGCCACACACCTCATAGCGTAGAGGGCCAATTCCTTATACCAGTCAAGAGGATAGGAGCGGAACAGATCACACTGGTCATCAAATGCGGAGGGATCATTCCGCAGAATCTTGCGTAGTCGGTAATATTCCTCTGCCGGATACAGTGTCTCGCTGGATAGCGCACATTGACAGTCCGGGAATAGATATACGGGTACCAGACCGGCTTGATTGCTCTGGGAGCCGATCAGATAGGCATCATCGCCATTGGTGTGGACGGCCCTAGGCCAGTTGTGCTCCGCCTGCAACTGAGCCAACTCGGCGGTTTGAAAGGATTGACGGAGCGGACACTCCAAGCATGGTTTCTTACCCTGGCCAGTGCAGGCTGGATAGGGGAGACCCGGTACGGGGGTGAAACAGGTGTAGTTTGTTTCAAAAACCCGGCCTCCAGTTGCAAATGGTGTTGCGTAAACAAACAGAATTTTGTCAGCATAGGGACCCTCGCGGCCTTTGCGCAGATTGCGCACGATGCCACTGTTCCCGTTCTCGCTGAGAAAAGAGTGGTAGGCCGCTTGTGCCCTTAAATTAGCCTTGATAAACTGCGTATAGGTTGTCGGCTCCTGAAAGATGTCCCGGATTTCGGACCAGTCCATATCGCAACCGTCCAGACAGCGGTCACGGGCGGTATATTCGCTTCTGTCTCCATTATATTCTTCTGTGATGTATCGGCGGCCATCTTTACAGACAAAGATTACCCTGCGTCTTGTCATCCCTCTGACTCCTTCTTCATTCGCGGCGTGTCTAGCCGCGCAGATTATAAGTTCCTTTGTCGTATGCGGAAATTGGCTGATGGAATCAGCCAGATTCAACTGATAAGTCTCCCGGTAATGGAACAGCCCATACGAGATATTGGCCAGAATTTCTCCAGTCTGAAGATTAACTTGGCCGGAACAGTGTCCATACTCGCTGGCCATCCTCTCGGAGGACCTGAACGAAAAAAACCTGTAAATAGGACGATTTATGGATTCCATCCGCAAGCATCTCCTTTTCATGAGTTGAGGTGGGACCTCTCTGAGCAGCACTGTGCCTGAGAAAATGGAAAAGCAGAGCATGAGTGGTGTAACCCTGTCCTCGTGCTCCGCTTTGTGCTGTTCAGTCCTATGCCAGATTAAGATAAGTGCTTGAATTTAGGTATTGAGTATAATCTTCCAGATCCAGTCTGTCGTTTAACATGTGACTGGGTGCTTGAGATGTCCATCGGGGAACAAAATGCTCTGTAGATCACTGGAGGCTGTGAGTGGACCGACCGGCTGCGGATTATCTCCCAACTTGATTTCCATGACCGCCCCGTTCGCATAGTGCAGAAAAATCCGGTACCCCACGTCAAACAGTTCGGTGCGGAGAAAGGCGGTCTGATCTGTGTGGATATATGGCTGTTTGTATTTCAATAGACGGCCTGTAATATAATACCCGCTGCCAGTAACGTGTCCCTTTGGAGAACGTCTGGGGATATCCCAGTAATCTTCGTACCAGTGATACTCCATAAACTAAATCCTTTCTGGAGAACGGGCTGTGTGGACACAGACCATTCTTTCTCCGATTAAAAATTACTACATGTTTCCACGAGTTGTAGATCTCGGAAATACCGGCTTTGCTCATCTGCTTTAAGCGCATCCGTCCATTCATTACGGCTTTCATAACCAGCAGCCCTTGCGATGACCGCCTCCATAGAGCGCATATAATAGTAGCAGGGGGGCGGCAGGCTTCCGGAGTGCTTACGGCGGATCACATCCATCTGATCCAGCAGATGCAAGCCCGCGCTCTAAAACCAGTTCGCCGGTGATGGGGCCGGCTTTTCTGGTAGGCTTTGAGGGATGATTCTCACTCATTGTTTGCCGCTCCATCAGCGTGTTTTTCCAAGCCCAGCCGCTTGATATAGGTATAGGGGCAGATTGGCCAATGGCCAATCTCGCACTGTAGGCAATTGGTCTGTACGCAGTGCTCCTCCATGCAGCTACGACACAATGAGGTACCCACATAGTCGGGGGAAGCGATAAAGTCAGGCGGAGCCATATCCGCAGGTGATTTACGGATCAGCGAGCGTCCGCAACGCTCACAGTTCTGCTCAACCCACCGGACAGGTTCTGCCTTATCATACTCGATGGGCTCGCCACAGATGGAACAGAACTTCCATGGCACCGGGTTTGGGCATGTTTCAGGGCCATTCGGCGGTGGTAACGCATGGCCGCAGGTCCCACACCAGTATTTAGGCGCAACATTGGGTCGCTCCTGTGTAATTTTAGGGATCATTCTCTTACTCCTCCTTGTTCTTGTTTATTCCGCTTTGATCGGGCAGCACCGCAGACAAATCCTCGGCCTGCCAGTCATACAGCAGCAGGTCACGGCTGTCGCTTCCCGAGGGTAGGGAGGCAGGCCGAAAGCGGTAATTTGTGAATACAAAGCCAGTAGGAATGTGCGTATATTGGATTGCAAGGATATGGAACTCAACCCCCATCCAACTGGCAGCGCCTACGATCTGCTCGGTCACATGCTTGAAATCCAGATTGAAGACCCAATTTTCCCAGTAACGGTGCGGATCGGCATACGCCTCATCGCCCGGCAGGGACAGCAGTTTCGCTTTCATTTCCTCATAGCTCCGCAGTTTCGGCTGCTGTCTTGCAAATGAGTTTGCAAGAGACTTTTCAAACTCATTGAAAGGGACAAATGGCCTTTTTCCCTCAAAGTCCCCGTTGCCGTCCAAGGCGATGACCCGACCTCCGGCAACAACCTCAATGATCACATCCCGCCGGATACGGCGGTCATTTGCATAATAGTCCGGTGTTGAGGTGTACCACACTCCGCTTGCAGTGTCACGATTGTAGTAGTAATGGGGAATATCTACTGACTTGAAGACATCCTTGCAGAAGCCCGAATCCTCGAAAAAATAGGTGACTTGAATTTTCTTCATTGGGTATCCCCCCACCTTGGCTACGGATTTTTTGACGGCTGGTACCGCATCAGCACCTCCCCCTCTGGCAGCGGGCAGTTGGGAATCCATCTCATGTGGTCCTTCACCTGCCATTCCGGACGGCAAATGACAGTTCCGACTTCATCAAATACATTCAACCGAAGCGATTTCCCTGTAAGGTTCTGGGCAGTCCGGTCAAAGGACTGGAATACCGGGATATCCTCCGGTGTGTGAAGCGTCACCGTCACGCCGTCCAACAGTGGCATCAGCGTGTCCAGTTGTTCCGGTATAGCCGTATAGAGGTAGATAGGCACATTGGTCTGCCTCCGGATTGCTGCGATGGCCTCCCGAATAATCTCCGGATACAGCATAGGTTCACCGCCTGTGAGCATGATGAGACGATATGGTGTGTAGTCCTGACAGAGCGGGAGAGCTTGGAGGTCCAAATCCCGGTTGCAGCAGCCGGGACAGTTTCGATTGCAGTCATCAAAAAGGAGCAGACGCAGTTTATCCTTGATCACGGCTATTCCACCTCCTTGTCCTTATCAGCGTATGCCAGACAGACCTTGACATCTGTTTCGCTGAAATGGAATACCTCAATCAGTTCTTCTTCGGTAAAACCAAGGTCTGACAGGTTCTCGATCACCTCGCGGACATGGCCGCCAGCGTCATTGACCATATGATCGATGATATAGTTGGTCAAATCCAATAGGCGTTCCACCGTAATGGCGATGTGTTGGTTTTCGTCGGGCATTTCCGGCACCTCTTTCAAAACTCAATGAGGTCATAACCGCTTTGCGTAGCGGCAGAACCTAAAATATTGTGGATAGCAAGTTCCACAACGGAATCTGTGTCGGGGGCATCCAGAACTTGCTTGAGCCTGGTCAGCTCCACCCGGAGGACGCGCTTTTGCTCCGGTGTGAGGGGGCGCTCCAACTGGATCATCACATCAGCAAAGTCGCCGTCGCCATTGATATTCAGTTCTCGAATCAGCAGCAGATTTGCGCGGGTCATCCATAGCACCTCGTTTCTTTTGTGAATTTTCAGATGAAAACTTCTTCTTATGTGTTTTTATCCGCTCCTCTCTTCGCATTTATGGGATTATATATAAAAAGGCACACGGGCATAGAGCCTCGTGTGCCTTGTGGACGGAACCGCCCAAGTTAAAATTGTTCCCCCAATGGGCCGGAAAACAAAAAAACTCCCAAAGGCATAAACCTCTGGGAGTTTTTAAACACGGTTACTTTGTTTGCTTTGGGCAAACAGCGGATACTATATGTCTGCATTATACAGGGATGGATCAGAAATTGCAAGAGGGAAAGTATCGCATTGGATGTCATGGCACGGGAAAACTATTGCCATTTGTCCATACACAGGGTATAATAGTTTCAATCAGTCTCAGAAATTGCTTTGAGCAGTTTACAGTGAACAGTGTTGCACGGTGTCTGAAAGCCTGTTGGCTTTTAGGCACTTTTTGTTTTTCAGACATGCAGCGCAGATACAAAGGAGTGGTGGGTACCAAACTGGCATCTGTGTTGCTCCGTCATAGTCCTAACTGCGTCTCAGACAGGGCTGTCTGGCTTCGCCGGGCGGAAGAGTTCTACATTAGCAATCTCGACCCCACAAAGTTCGCCTACGACAGTCTCCTGGAAAGCGACTTCAAGCGTTGCATGTTCATCGACCATATACTCCACCGCTGTTAAGGCATAGTCAAAAAACGGAATACAGATTCGGTGGATATACTCGGAAAAAGCCTCGCCCTCACTGATTTCCTCATAGCCCTCGATGGTCTCACACATATACCGCTGAAAATCAGCGGCGAGTTTGACTGACGAAGTTTCACCGACGAATAGATCGAGGAAAATATACCCGAAAATAATGAAGTACCAAAAATATACCGGGTGTTCTCTGGTGATAAGAGAGCGGAAGTCTGCTTCCAAGGCGCCGCGTTGAGTGGCCTTCTGGGCCTGCTCAAGCAAATCCAAAACATTAAACAGTGCATCTGGATAGTTGGTCACAAGCTGCCATCTTCTATACAGTTCCGGGTTTACTGTCTCAATTTGATTAAAATACTCTACAAAGTATCCCATGATATCTTCACCGATATCATACGCCAGAAATTCCTCTGCGTTGAACGTATAGGAGTCCCATCTATGCATGGCCGCTTCCCGGACAAATTTATTGTATATTCGGATAAATCGCTCCTTGTCGCTCTCTTGCAGGGAGTAGGCAGAACAACCCAGTGCATCAGCCAGAGCAGGAAGGTTTTTTTCCAATGGCTCCCGCGCTCCTAACTCATATTTTTGATAATTGCTGACGGCCATCCCCAGTTTGTTCGCCACCTGAGCCTGGGTCTGCCCACTGCGCTGCCGATAGTATTTGATTCGGTCCATCATTCGGTCCATGACTATGCACCCCCAACATACAAAATTGTATGCATAATATAACACATACTTTTTTGTATGTCAACAGAAAAATAAAGAACATCCGAATATGTTTTCAAAGCGGTTCTGATGCTGCTCTGTTTCCTGATGCCGGCCCGGGATTAGCCTGGGCCACTGTACAAGAAATAGATCGGTTTATCGGCCGCTTTTTTTATATAGATCCCCGCTGTCATTGTGGCCGGGGCGTCCCTGTTCTACGGTGCGCCCTGCGGCACACCGATTATATATAGATCACATCAAAAAAGGAGATATGAGAATGCCTTATAATGTTGAACTTTGCTACGGATATTTTGAAGGCGAATGTGGTATTTATCACGCATTTAGGCTTGTAGCCCCGGAGAAAGATTTTCCCGACGATGTGGAGAAATCTCTTACGGAAAGCCTTGAGACCAAAGCAGACAATCCGAATTTCAAATGGGACTGTATGCACCTCAATTTGCCGGATGCCATTGTGGAACGCATCAAAGCGGATGGTGTACGGGAGTATATTACCGCTCAGAAAGGTGAACATCAGGACATACAGCGGTCTGTGGACCAGCAAAACGATCATGCGAGAGGAACTTACCAGACGAAGTATATCAGGGTGTTGGGCCATGCAGAAGTTACAGTTTCAGTCCGGATCAAAGTCAGAGATGATGAAACACTTAGCGAGCAGGATATATATGCCAGGGCTGGAAAGAAATTTGGAGGCATCATGGCCTTTGTCGGCAATGGCGGCATGGATAAACTCATCGGTGTTGAGGGCGAAGGGGAGACAATTTCAGCCGATGAGGCGCCGGTGTTCGATGACTATATGGAGGAGTGAACAGTATGAAAGAGAATAAACAGGTGAATCCCGCTGTTTCCAGCTGCACTGCAGAGATTGTTCAAAAGGATGGACTTGCCAAGATTTCCCGCAGTCCTGGTATTGCTGTACACAACTATATTGTGGGCGGCGGTTGGCGAGGATGTTCCAACGAGTTGGACACCGTTGTCATGCGGGAAGCCGAGTTCCTGCGGGACCACTATCACATCAATGTTACCATCCGGTTTAATTCGAATCGGTTGAGCGGCGGGGCATGGCTGATCGACTCCAAGAAGGACGGCATCGGCAGCAACAGCAGTATCGGCCTGGGTGCCAGCCTTGTGAACAGCAGACTGCGTGCAATTTTATTGGAAGAGAAGATGAAGATGTCCAGCGAGGAATTCCGGCGACTGTGCCGCGAAACGGATTCCATGGTGTTCTCCACACACATCGACCTCAAGAAAGCAGAGCACTGTGTACCCGCAGATAGTAAATATATTCTTCTGGATTCAGAACACCGGGATTTTACATCTTTAGATGAGGCAATCTGCTATCTCAAAACCCATGCTTTCGGGTTAAAACAGGAAAGGATTTGAGGAGAAAGAACATGAATGAAGTCAAAAGACAGGCGATTGAGACAATGGACGAACTGCATCAGACCATCCCGTACTGTAGTTACTGTGCGGTGATGGATGGGCTGCAGGAGATAGAGACTCTGCGCGACCGGGATGAGGAACTGGAGAAACTCTGGGCTGAGTTTGGAGATGTGCCGATGAACCCGGAGACCGAATGTATCGAGGCCCCATTCATGGGGTGGGGGGTCGGTATTCACCGGGAGGAAATATGGAGTTGGTTTGATCAGCGGTATAGCAAGGGCATTGCCTACCTGCTGTACGGAGGTGCCGAGGATTATGTACCGGAGACAAAGCGGCTCTATGGATTAAGGAAGCGCTGCTTTGAGTGCGAATCTCGGTCTTGCCAGTTCAATCATGACGGAGAATGCAGGTTCGTTCTGGTTCATGAACGGGAGCCGCAGATTACGGAAGCGGACGGATGCATTGATTACGACTATTCAGAAGAGAATACGTGACGATAGATAGAGATACTGGTGAACACTGGTCTGATGCTATGTGTGAGGCCGGATGCGCACAGACTATATCTGGAACAAATCTGGAGGAGACATGAAACAATTCGATTTATTTGAGTGCCAGAAAGAATTGGATATCCAAGCAAAGTGGGAACAAATGTTTCAAAAATGGAGGCTGCTTCCACCAGAACGCCTGATTCTGGCGGGAACTCCGGACAGACGCCGACTTGGCGAAGAACTGGCAGATGGATACTGCATGGTCTGGGAACAGGCCCTTCATCGTTGCCAGGGACTCCTGCCCAATCAGGAGATTTGGCTAAACCACATAGAGAAGCCTGAGTATTGGGTCATGAATTGGAATGATGATCCATGTGGAGAGCATATTGAAATCTGCCCATTTTGCCACGCCAACCTCGCATGTGGGGAGGGCGATGCGGTTCTGATTAAAGCCGATGATGGTTGGTGGCGCATCCTGGGCTTCATGGAAGCAGAGTGATGAGCAACAGGAGCAGGAAGTTGGCTTTCCATACAAAGGGAGTCCGCAGGTTACAAGCCTGTACCTTGCAACTGATAGAATCCCCTATAATGAATCATCAGGGAAGGAATGCGAATATGAATTTTTCAGAAATCAGACACGATTATATTTGGGGCCCCGCAGTGGAAAACGGCGCAAATGGTGGCCATGACCTGCTTGCCGCCGTTTCCATCGATGCTTGGAAGAGCGCAGACGACAATGAAGAGGGTGAGGTCCTCGCCAATGTGCTTCTGACAGCGCATGGCGACATGATTGTAGACTTTCACGATAATGGGGTCAGGATGCATCAACCGGTTCTGGATCACATCCGGGCAGCAGAAGAAACCCTGAAGCAGATCTGGCAGGAAAAGGTTTGCCAGTACAGCGGGAAAATAGTCTGTGCCACGGTACTGACCATTCCGCGCAGCGTGATGGATCAGATCAATGACTACCTGAACGCTGATACAGAGGATGCCTATCAGGGGGAGGACAACACCATCACCTATACAGCTCATTTCCCCGATGGGAAAGAAATGGATGTGAAGTGCTGCGGCTGCCGAGACGAATCCTCATGGACGGAGGCGGTTCTCTTCGATAAAAACGGTGCTGAATTGTGCTGTAGTGAACCTGCCGATGAGTATGACGGAACATGGACCCTGGAGAATGAAGGGGTGGAATACATCGTCTACATCGCAGTTGAGAAATAAGGGCAACTAAAGTTATTCAGAAAAGCAGACAGGGCGGGTATCTGTACAGATACCCGCCCTGGTGCTCTCTCAGAATGGATGCGTTAATTCTCGCTTGTATCCTGTCTGCTTCGGCGTTTCTGACGCTGAGGCGTCTTTTTTTGCTGCTTGGCGTCCATCTCGTAGAGCCATACACTAACCGGGGCGTTCCAAGGCTCGTTTTTGCTGGGGATATTTTTGATCAGACTCTGGGAGGTCAGCCCCAGACGCTTGGCCAAGGCGATATCCGCATCGTTCAACCGGCACTTTTTCTTGGCATTCTGCCACATCTGCTCACTGTACATTGCCACACGCCCCCCTGATATACAGTATTATATAATCAGTAGTAATACAAAAAGGATAGATTTCCCTTTGTGAAAACACCCGTCCGGGCCGCTGGACAAGCAAATGGAACACATCAAACTCCATAGGGGGCAACTCTATGATTGACCCTGCCAGAACACTTGACGGCACGCAACATCAATACACAAAGCCATGCACCGCAGGGAGGCGGAGGGCATAACCGTACATATGAACAGTTTTCCCGCTCTATCACCCCCAATGGCCTCGACGGATCGGCCGCCTTTTATTTGTCCTTTAGCCCTGATTTTATTTTCTGAAAACTGTCGTCGCTGATTGCGTGTTCCATGCGGCAGGCGTCTTGCTCGGCGGTCTTTGGCTCTACGCCTGCATCCACCAGCAGGCGGGTGAAAAAGCAGTGCTTCTCATAGGTTTTTTCAGCAACATCTCGGCCTATATCTGTTAAGCGGAGAAAATGGTCCTCGTCCATCACGAGGAAACCTCCGCCTTTCAGAGTATTGACCGCATGGCACACGCTGGGCTTGGAAACTCCCAGGTACCGGGCCACATCTATGGACCGCACCATACCTTTCTTCCTCTTTAGGACAAGGATTGCTTCCAGATAGTCTTCGCCAGATGCGTGTAATTGCTTCATGGGGAGCTCCTCTCCATCAAGACAGACTCCAGCCGGCAGAGTTCATACGGATACGGACGAAATCCTGATAAATACCTGGTTGTTTCATCAATTCCTCATGGGTGCCATGCTGCGAGATCCGTCCGTCGCTGATGACTAAAATCTGGTCGGCATTCTGGATGGTGTTCAAGCGGTGGGCGATGACCAGCAGGGTCTTACCCTTTACCAGCTCAGAGATGGCCTCCTGAATGTAGCTCTCGTTGTCGGTGTCCACACTGGCGGTCGCCTCGTCCAAAATTACAATAGGGGCGTCTTTCAGAATGCAGCGGGCGATAGAGATGCGCTGTTTCTCACCGCCGGAGAGGGTTGCGCCGCCCTCTCCCACCACAGTCTGAAACCCATCGGGCAGAGCCATGATGAAATCGTAGCAGCGGGCTTTTCTTGCCGCCTCATAGACTTCTTCTTCCGTGGCATCCGGTTTTCCCATACTGATGTTGTTATAGATCGTGTCCTGGAAGAGATACACGCGCTGGAAGACCATGCTGATATGATCCATCAGCTCCGCGAGGGGGACTTGCCGGGTGTCCACACCACGGATGGCAACACTGCCGCTTTTCACATCCCACAGCCGGGCCAGTAGATTGGCAATGGTGGACTTGCCGCCGCCGGAGGGCCCCACAAGAGCGGTCATGGTATGGGGAGGCATGGAGAAGCTGATGTGGTGCAGCACCTCCTTGTCCTGGTAGGCAAAGGCCACATCATGAAATCGCACCTCCGGCTGGCCGGGCTGTGCCTGAGCCGGAATATGCTGTTTCCCTGTGTCCGGGAGCTCCGGCTCATCCAATACAGCCTCAATGC